>Ga0172370_10006756_pt1 | contig 14291 bp, 16 predicted proteins | sample LakKiv5m_FD_114538 | JGI IMG/M metagenome (GOLD analysis project Ga0172370, IMG submission 114538) | Freshwater microbial communities from Kabuno Bay, South-Kivu, Congo - kab_022012_11.5m | ecosystem: Environmental > Aquatic > Freshwater > Lake | place: Democratic Republic of the Congo...
GGGAATAAATCACGGCAGACTTTTATACACAGATATTTTTGACAACAAGCCTCCCCTTCTTTATCTTCTTTATGGCTTCTTTAATTCAGATCAATTCATGGTCAGATTGGCAAATCTTTTCTTCGGAATTCTGGCGGTAATTATTTTCTTTGTTTTAGTAAAAAAGTTTTTTAAAAACAAGCTTTCTGTATATCTATCTACAGGTTTCTTAACTTTTATGCTTGCCGTTCCCCTTCTGGAGGGAAACATTGCAAATGCTGAAAACTTTATGCATTTTCCCTTAATTCTCGGCGGGTATTTAATTTTCTCCTCTTCTCAAAAAAGAAATTATAAAGCTCTTTTTGCTTCCGGATTTTTAATTGGACTTGCTTTTCTATTTAAAATCGTTGCTGTTTTTGACTTTGCCGCTTTTTTTGTTTTCCTGCTTTTTTCGGACCTTAATTTTAAATTTTCCAAGTTAATAAACAAAAAATATCTCGTTTCTCTTCTAGACAAAACTTTTCTTTTTGTTCTTGCTTTTTTAATTCCAATTTCTCTAACTGCTTTTTATTTTTATATTTCCGGCGGATTTTCATACTTTTTAAAGGCAACTCTTTTTTCCAATATTGGGTATGTCGGATACGGTAATCAGTTTATAATTCCGCAAGGGCTTTTAATCTTAAAGCTTTTAATGCTTTCTCTTTTTTCTTTTTTTGTTTTTATAAAAAGAAAAAGCTTGGGACCGGAAGGAACATTTATTTTTCTTTGGATTGGTTTTTCTTTATTTAATGCTTTTTTCTCCCAAAGACCTTATACTCATTATCTTTTAGTTTTACTTCCTGGTTTTTCCCTTTTAATCGGATTTATGCTTGCTAATAAAAAATGGCAGAATTTTTCTGCTGTTCTTCTGCTTTTAGTTACATTCCTCTTGTTTAAGAATTTCAATTTTTACGACAAGATTGTACCCTACTATAAAAATTTCTTAAACTTCGCAGATGGAAAAAAGAGTTTAAGCGAATATCAGGGATTCTTTGACAAAAGAACACCAATAGACTATCAAATCGCAGAATATCTCAGACCAAAATTAAGAGAAAATGATAATGTTTTTATCTGGGGAAATAACGCTCAGGTTTATAAATTGTTAGAGAAATTGCCTCCGGGAAGATATACTGTTGCTTATCACATCTTAAGCTATAAAGACGGCACAGAGGATACAAATAAAGGTCTTGCAAGAAATAAGCCAAAGTTTATTATTTTAATGCCAAATGTAAAAACATATCCTTTTTCACTTTTGGAATTTAAGCAAAGCATAATGCTTTACGATGTCTCAATTTATGAAAGGCTTTTTTAAAGACATAACGTCTGACAATATAACGCAAAAGGGATTTCTTTTTTGTTTTGCTATTATTTTGTTAGCTTCTATATACGCTATTTTTTATTTTAATAGTCTTCCTCCTCTTCTTCCTCTTTTCAACCAACTGCCTTGGGGAGAGCAAAGACTTGTAAACACAGCGGGGATTTTTATTCCTCCAACCGTAGCCTTTCTGATTTTAGTAATAAATTTAATCCTTTCCTCTTTGGTTTACAAAAAAGCACCTCTTCTTTCCAGAATACTGGCTATTACGAGTCTTTTAATATCTGTGCTTACTTTTCTTTTTGTAATTAGAACTGTTCAGGCTGTTTTATAAAATGTTTGATTTTTCCACTGCAATTATTTTGCCATTTCTTGTTGCATTTATATCTACTGTAATCGCTACTCCGATTTCTTTAATTTTTATTAAAAAAGCCGGACTTATTGATGATCCCAAAAAGCGCAAACATCCGGCAACTGTTCATACAAAACCTATTCCAAGAGGTGGCGGAATACCATTTTTCCTAGGAATCGCAATAACGGGGATTATTTTTTTACCGGTAGAAAAAATTACAATTGCTTTGTTTATCGGAGGACTTATTTCTCTTATTATCGGTGTTTTAGATGACAAATATGATATCTCTCCCTATTTTAGATTTTTAATAAATATCGTTTCCGCTTCTATTGTTGTTTACGCTGGCGCAAATATTCCTTTTATTACAAATCCTTTCGGAGGAATTCTTTACCTAAATGCATTAAAATTATCCTTTCTCCCTGCCGGAGCTCCTCTTCTTTTTTCTTATGCAATTACCGTTCTTTGGATTATTTGGATAATGAATATGCTTAATTGGAGTAAGGGAGTAGACGGACAAATGCCGGGAATTGTTGCAATCTCTGCCATTGTAATTGGCATTCTAAGTTTACGTTTTCCTGTAATTGATTACTATAGTTTAATAAGCGCAAAGCTATCTTTTATGATCGCAGGTGCGGCAATAGGATTTTTACTTTTTAATTTTTACCCTGCGAAAATTTTTCCAGGTTACGGAGCAACCTCAATCTATCTTTTATTAAGTGTTGTTTCTATTTTGGCAAGTGCAAAGCTTGCAACGGCAATTCTGGTAATGGGTGTTCCTATTGTAGATGGAATTTTTACTATTACCAGAAGGGTTCTTTCGGGAAGATCTCCCTTTTGGCACGACAGAAAGCACCTGCACCATCTTTTATTAAAAAGAGGTTATGGACATAGAAGAATAGCATTGTTTTATTGGTTAATTTCTGCTATATTGGGGTCGCTTGCCTTAGTTTTATCCAGTAAAGGTAAGTTATTCGCTATTGTTATGCTTGCAATAATTGTAAGCGGAACAATATTATTTTTGCAATTAACAATAGAGGATCCAGATGATTAAATTTGCTTTCGAAGTTTTAAGACTACTTCGTCCCAGGCAGTGGACGAAAAATTTTGCAGTCTTTGCTGCAATTCTTTTTGCGGGAGAATTATTTGACCAACTGGTCTTTGAAAAAGTTTTTATAGCATTTTTTGTTTTTTGCGGTTTATCTTCGGCAACTTACGTAGTTAATGATCTTTTCGATATTAAAAAAGATAGAATACATCCGTTTAAGCAATTTCGACCGCTTGCGAGCAGAAAAATTTCCGCTAGAACTGCTGTTTTAATCGCAGCTGTTCTAGTTTTTGCTTCACTTTTTATTAGCACGACTGTAACTCCGGCATTTTTTATAACTTGCTTAGTTTATCTTTTTATACAATTTTTTTATTCTCTCCTTCTTAAACATATTGTCGTTGTGGATATCTTAGCAATAGCAACAGGGTACATACTCAGGGTATATGCGGGGGAATTTGCCAGTGGCTTTCATATTTCGGTTTGGCTTTTGTTAACAACAATTTCCATTTCTCTATTTCTTGCAATTGGTAAAAGACGCTCGGAGCTTACTCTTTTATCTGCAAGCCAAAAAAACCGTATCCAGGAAATAAGACACTCATTGTCGCATTATTCCGAACGGTTACTGGATGTTTACGCATCTATCTTTGCAACTTCAACTTTTATTACTTATTCCCTTTTTACATTCTTGGAAAATCCTAGAGGACTTAAAATTAGTCTTGGAGTTTTGATGCCCGATTTTTTACCGACTTTTTTTCAAAGAAAATGGCTAATGGTAACTATTTTACCTGTTGTTTACGGACTTATGCGATATCTTCAAGACATTTATGAAAAAAATGAGGGAGAAAGCCCGGAAAGAGTACTCTTGTCCGACAAACCTTTACTCTTTGTTGTTTTATTATGGATAGTAATGGTAATTGCAATTATCTACTTTATCGGCCCCTAATCTCATGCCTTCTTTTGGCAAATAGTATTAAAACATTTTCCCACCAATGGGAACATTTTTTGTGGGGGCAAGAAGGATTACATCTCCATTTTCATCAGAAACACCAAGAGTTAAAACTTCTGATATGAAGGGGCCAATTTGTTTTGGAGGAAAATTGATAACTCCCATTACAAGTTTTCCAACCAATTCTTCTTTTGAATAATTTTTAACTATTTGAACTGATGATTTTTTTATTCCTACCTCCGAACCAAAATCTATTGAAAGTTTATATGCAGGCTTTCGTGCTTCCGGAAAATCTTCAACTTTTAAAACTTTTCCAACCCTAATATCTACTTTCTCAAAATCGGAATATGAAATCATATTTTTTTATTCAGCTTTTTTTTCGTCGATAAACCTGACATGCTTTTCGTTTTTTTCGTTAAAAGCAGGGGTAACTGTTAAAACCATTTCTAGGTTACCAAAATAGTAAATACGTGTTTTTGGTGGAATAACTAGTAGGTCTGTTGCTTTCACCTCAACCTTTTCGTCGTTTAAAAAAAATGTACCATTCCCTTTAATAATATAGTAAATATAATGACTTTTAATATCATAAAATTCTTGAAAATGTCCTTTTTTAACAGAAACGTAAACAACGTTTGCGGACGAAACATGATAAGGATATATTGTTAAATCAATACCGTGTTTATTAAACTTTTTAGCTTCATTTGACGAATATTTGTATTTAGTTGCCATTGTTTATTGCTTTGATGCGTATTGGGAACTAATCCAGCCTGTTTTTCCGTCTTTTAGCTTTATCTCATACCAACTTTCTTGTTCCGAAATAAGTTCATAACTTTCTCCGGGATTTACAAGTGCTACTTGAGTTGAGGAGATAGAATTACTTTCTCTAACTCTTAAAAATCCTGTTGGAGTATCTAAAATAGTAACATTCTTAACAGTTGGTGTCGGTGAAGCGCTTAGAGGAACCGGAATGGCAGCAGAGCTTGCTCCCACATCCTGATTTATGCTTAAAAAAATTATACTTTCAAGTTTGTACCCCACGACTGTTCTAATTCTAATTGCTTTTTCTTTATATCCATCCTTAGAAAGCTTAACTTCGTGATCGGATTCTGTAATATTTCTTAACAAAAGCGGACTTGTTCCGGAAAGATTATTGTCTAAAAAAACCTTAGCCTTATCGGGAAAAGAAATAATTGATACCTGAGCATCTTTTTTGTCATTAATTGGAATTAGATTAATTATGCTTCCCTGCGAAAGACCTCCTTGACCAAAAGACCTGTCAACTACGGTCAGTGTTCCTGAAGAAACTGTAATTTTACCTTCAAAATAAGAAAAGTCTCCTTGAGACGGAACTAATTTAATTGTATATTCTCCTGTTGCAATCATGTTATTTTGATCACACTTACAAAGTGGTGTTTCGCCAATCAATTTTCCATCCAGATAGACTTTACTTTTTGGCACGGAAGTAACTTGCAAACCGCCTTTATTTGAAGTTTTGTTTAAAATAATTGTAACCGCAATAAAAATTAATATTGCAATAAGCGGCGGGATTACTATAAAAAGGAACTTTCGCATGTTTAGTAATTATATTACACTAAAAACTCTGTGACAATAAAAAACCGCGTCTTCCGCGGTAAACTTTTAACCTTGAACTTTTAACTTTGGACTTAATATTCCATTCCGCCCATGCCTCCCGGCATTCCGCCGCCAGGCATTTGAGGCTTTTCTTCGGGAATATCTGTAACCAAGGCCTCTGTAATTAAAATCATAGTCGCAACCGAAATTGCGTTTTGGACTGCAGTCCTTACTACTTTTACCGGATCAATTATTCCTTCTTTTAGCATGTCTACCGGAGTGGCTGTTTCAACGGAGTCTGTCTTTAAAATATTAAATCATTGACCATGTGCGCTTACTTCTCTTGCTTTGGCAATTAATTGACCGGCGTCTAATCCTGCATTCTGCATTAATTGAATAAATGGTGCCTCCAACGCAGTTTTTACTATTTCAAATCCGATTATTTCATCTCTATTTGCTTTTGCACTTTCCAAATTCTTAACATTCATCCTCATGCTAATATCTAAAAGGGCAACTGCTCCTCCGGGAACAATTCCTTCTTCCAAAGCTGCTTTTGTTGCGGAAACCGCATCATTTACTCTTTCTTTTTTATCTTTAAGCTCTACTTCTGTCGCCGCTCCAACGTTAATTACAGCCACTCCGCCGGAAAGCTTGGCTAACCTTTCTTGAAGTTTTTCCTTATCAAAATCGGAAGTTGATTTTCCTATCGCTGTTTTAATCTGGCTAATTCTTGCGGCAAGAAGCTTAGGGTTTCCTTTTCCTCCAATAACTCTAGTATTATCTTTATCTGCCCAAACTTTATCTGCTCTTCCACAGTCCTCTAAGATAACCGATTCAAATTTTCTTCCCGTATCTTCGGAAATTACTGCTCCGCCTGTTAAGATAGCAATATCTTCCAGCATTTCTTTTCTTCTATCCCCAAAGCCGGGAGCTTTTATGGCAATTGCGTTAAAAGTTCCTCTTAATTTGTTAACTACTAATGTTGCCAAAGCTTCACCGTCTATTTCGTCCGCAATGATAACTAGATTTTTGGAAACTTTAACCAAGCTCTCAAGAAAAGGAAGAAGTTCGTTTAATGCTGAAATTTTCTTATCTGTTATAAGAATATATGGATCTTCTATTTCTGCCTCCATTTTATCCGGATTTGTTACAAAATAAGAAGAAGCATAACCTTTATCAAACTCCATCCCTTCTTTGTACTCTATTTCTGTAATAAGACCTTTTCCTTCTTCTACTGTAATTATTCCATCCTTACCGACTTTTTTTAACGCTTCCGAAATTAAGTCTCCAAGCTCTTGATCTGCTGCCGATATAGTAGCTACATTGGCCCAATCAGACTGTTTTAGATCTTTTTTCATCTTTTTTAACTCTTCAACCACAAATGCGCTTGCCTTTTCAAGACCTCTTCTCATAATCATTGGGTTTGCTCCGGCTGTAATATTTTTAATTCCTTCTTCTACTATTGCGCGGGCTAAAACGGTCGAAGTGGTTGTGCCATCTCCGGCAACATCTGCTGTTTTACTGGCTGCTTCTTTAACGAGTTGTGCTCCCATGTTCTGAAACGGATCTTTAAGTTCAATTTCTTTAGCAACGGAAACTCCATCATGAATTACATTTGGAGCACCCCATTTCTTATCCAAAGCAACGTTTCGCCCCTTTGGACCCAAAGTGGTTGCAACCGCGTCCGCAAGCTGCCTAATTCCTTCCATTAGTTTTTGCCTGGCTTCTGCTTTATAAATAATTTGTTTTGCCATAAATCTCCTTTTAATCGCAAATCCGGAATTCTAAATCATAAATCCTAAACAAATTTTAAATTTAAATTTTCAAAACTCAAAATTTTCGAATTTCGATATTCTTGTTTCGAACTTTCAATCTACGATTGCAAGTATGTCTTTTTGCTCAATTATTGTCCATTCCTCATTGCCAACTTTTATTTCGTTTCCTCCCCATTTTTTATACATAACTTTTTGTCCTACTTTTATAATCATCGGGATTTTTTCACCTTTGGGAGTAACTTCGCCCGGACCAACTGCCATAACTTCTCCTGCCTGTGATTCTTTTTTTGCAGTATCCGGGAGAATAATTCCGCTTGCTGTTTTGGTTTCTGCTTCAAGCGGTTTTACTAAAACATTCCCGAAAAGGGGATTAATTTTGGGATTTTTCATAAATTAGTCAAAAAATATCACTTACGGGAAGTGAGTGCTAAATTTATACAACAAAAGTCTTTAGGTGTCAAGAGCCTATAGTCAAATCCTTTAATACTTGACACATAAGCCTCGGTTACTATACGATATTTTCAGTGCACTAATATGTCCTTATTCTCGGGCAAAAAATTGTTTCTAATTGGTTTTATTGTCGTACTTCTTGTGGCCATTCCTCTAACTGTTTATCTTGCCCAACAGCAACAAAAGACAAGAAGTAGCGCGGAAAAATCAACTATTTTATCTCTTGTTGAATCCGGAAAAACTAACTCAAGCATAACCACCACTGTTGACCAAACTTTTAGCTTGGATGTAATGGTCAATCCCGGGAATAATTTTGTATCTTTTGTAAAGATCACTCTTTCCTATGATGCCACAAAAATTGCAACCGCAGATCCGGGAATTATTGCTAATTCCGATGCCGTATCTGTTTTCGAAGGTCCAACTTATGGACCGAGCCAGATTTCGGTTACTTTGGCAACCGGCGGGGATCAAACAAAAGTAATTCAAACCTCAACAAAAATTGCAACAATTACATTTAAAGCGCTCGCTCCAACGGAGACTGCACCAACTTTGGTTGGATTTGGTAGCGATGCCGAAGTTCTTTCGGCCGCTCCATCCGATACCCGAAGTGAAAATGTTTTATCAACAACAAATCAAGCTTCAATTACAATTACAGGATCCATTGTCCCAAGCGTTACGATTTCTCCAAGTCCGGAACCATCACCAAGTACAACACCTTCTTTAACACCAACACTTGCAGCTAATCAAAGTCCTGTTTGTACCAGTCTTGTATTAGATAGAGAAGCAAGCGGTTCTGCTCCGCTTGCTATTAACTTTACCACAAATGGGAACGACCCGGACGGAACAGTTAGTAAAGTTACTTTTAATTTTGGAGATGGAACAATAAATGATGTCACTACAGGCGGAGGGATTGGAACTCAAACTATAAACACTCAAGCAAATCATACTTATAATAGCGGCGGAAATTTTACGGCAACCGCTATTCTTACCGACAATCTCGGAGGCGCAAGTAATACTACCAACTGTTCTCAGCTTATTGCTGTAACAGCAGCAAGCGGCTCTGCCCAACCTACGGAAACACCAACTACAACAACTATCTCAACTCCAACCGTAACAACGCCCATTCCTACGGTCGCACCAACAGGTCCGGGAGATACAATTATGACAATCGGTGCGCTGGGAGCAATACTTACTATTATTGGAGCAATACTTCTATTTGCCCTCTAGATTAGAATCAATTAATGAATAGAGCGCTTGTGGAGGCAGATTGATTCTTCCGTGACCAATCATTTTTGCTTTTCCCTTCTTTTGCTTATCCAAAAGCTTGTCCTTTCTTGTTCTATCCCCTCCATAAAGTTTTGCGATAACATCTTTTCTGTACGGAGAAATTTCTGTTTTGGCAATTATTTTACCCATCGCTTTTGCTTGAATAATTTGTCTGAATTGCTGTTTTGGCAAAAGTTCTTTTAATTTTTCTGTTTTTTCTCTTGCAACACAATAAATTTCATCTTTATAAAATAATTCCGATAAAATATCTATTGGGTTATCGTTAATTAAAATTTCCAGGTTTTCCAAATCACCCTTGCGATAATCTGTTAATTCATAATCCATTGTGGCAAATCCGGAAGAAACCGATTTTATCTCCGAAGCAAGACCCCTAATAAACATACTGTAAGGAAGATCATAAATTAAAACTGCGACATCTTTATGATATTGAAGGTCAATTAATTGTCCGTTTTTCTTTTGACACGCTGTCATTATATTTCCAACGTAAGTAGATGGAGAATAAACTGTTAACCTCATGTATGGTTCCTTTATCGTTCCATCTTCTTCTTTTTCATATAAGACTCTGGGCATTGTTAAAATTGGACTTATTCCTCCTTCTTGTTTTAAGCGCTCACGAACAATATCTGCGTGTAAAAGTCCCAAAAACCCTACTCTAAAACCTGTTCCCAAAAATGCCGAGTATTCTGTAGAAATTGAAAGAGAAGCATCGTTTAATGAAAGTTTATTTAGGGCTTCCTTAAGATGAATAAGCTCATTTTGATTTTTAGGATATACTCCGAAAAACACCATGGGCTTAGGAGTATTGTAGCCCGGTAACGGTTCTATATTCATATTTGATTTTTGATCTTTGATATTTGCTATTGTTACAGTATCCCCGACTCGGCAAAGCCTGATATCTTTTATACCGGTTACTATGTAACCAATTTCTCCTGTAAAAAGTTCTTCTTTGGTTACTAAAAACGGGGAAAAATATCCAAGCTCACTAATGTCTGCTTTTACGTTATTTCCTAATAATTTAATTTTATCGCCTTTTTTTATTTTTCCATCAACAATTCTTACAAAAGCAATTACTCCTCTATGTTCATCGTAAACAGCGTCAAAAATTAATGCTCTAAGAGATTCCTTCTCTTTTCCTTTCGGAGAGGGAATTCCTTTTACCACAATATTAAGCAAAGCTTCTATGTTTTGACCGTTTTTTGCAGAAACAAGAAAAATTTCCTCCCTTTTAAAACCAAGAAATTCTTTTAAATCATTCCGTACTGACTCAACATTTGCAGTTGAAAGATCAATTTTGTTTATTGCCGGAATTATTGTAAGTTTTTCGTTTCTGGCCGCTCTTAAATGAGCCATTGTTTGTGCTTGAATTCCTTGGGTTGCATCAACCAGAAGAATCGCTCCTTCACAAGCCGCTAATGTTCTTGAAACTTCATAGGAAAAATCCATATGACCGGGAGTATCAATCAAATTAAGCGTATATTCTTTTCCATTAAAACGGTATAACATCCTTACCGGGGCAAGTTTAATGGTAATTCCTCTCTCCCTGCTGATTGGATTTTGGTCTAAAAATTGTTCTTTAAGTTTGTCTTTAGAGATGGTTTTAGTAAATTCAAGAAACCGATCTGCCAAAGTTGACTTACCATGATCGATATGTGCAATTATTGCGAAATTTCTTATCTTTAATTGATCCATATGGTTAATAACTATACCTTTTGAAGCTAACAAATGCAATTAGGGGTTTAATCTTGTTCCATCAATAGTCTCCTCCGATTTTGTCAATATTTGTCTCCAATCTCCAACTTTTTTAAACAAAAGGACAAAGGTTTTTGCCTCGGAAACGTTAAAAACCCAGGTTAAGAAAAGATATAAAGAAAGTCCGACAAAACTTGATATTCCGGTTAAAAGCAAAAGATTAATTGTTTTTGTCGTATCAAATACTAATTGGTCTAAAAGTTTTATTGGGACATAAAGAGCAAAACCTGTAAAAAAAGTAGCGGTAAAAATTTTTGCAAGTGATATTAAAAGAGGAATTCTATTAAAACCGCCTGTTTTGAGGTCTAAAAATATAAAAAGAATTATTGTATTTATTATGCTCGAAATCGAATACGCAATAGCGATACTTACAATTCCAAAATGGTAATAAAAAATAAATAAAGCTCCTAAGCTAATCGTTGTAAGTGTTGTCAACGTCCCAACAATAAGAGGAGTTTTTGTGTCGTGTAAAGCATAAAATCCACGTGAGATTAAATAAACAAGCGCTTGAGCAAAAATTGAAATACTAAAAAAGGCAAGAGTTCTACCGGTAAGAACAGTCGCTTTCCAGTCAAATTGTCCTGCGCCAAAAAGTAACCTTACAACAGGAATTCTAAGTACAAGAAGAAGAACAGAGATAGGTAAAACTAAATAAATCATTTGGTTAAAGCTTGTTATAAAAGTAGCTTTAAAATTTTCCATTCTATTGCGCTCTCTTGCTAAAACAGGGAAAGCCGCTTGCCCAATTGCCTGTCCGAACAAAACAACAGGAGCAAATGCTAATGTCTGAGCATAATCAAAGATTACATAGTTTCTTCCGGGATCAGGAAGAAATGATACCAAAGTAACTGTAATTATTGTACCTAATTGAAAAATTGCAATAGAAATAGTTCTTGGCCACATTAGTTTAAAAACTTCAATAACTCCGTTCGTTTTTATTGAAAATGTCGGTTTAAATGAAAAGCCCATTTTTCTAACTAACGGCAATTGGACAAGAATAAAAATTAATGCTCCAAAAATAACACCATAGGCCGCAGAAAATATTCCCAAATATGGCGCAAGAAATATAATACTAATAATAATTCCTAAATTATATAAGGCTGCTGCAATGCCTGGAATAAAAAAATGACTGTAAGATTGAAGAATTGCGGAAAGAAAAGTGCCAATAATAAATAAAAGCTCTCCTGCAATAATTATTCTCATTAAAGCTGCCATTAAATCAATTTGTCCTGCGGAAAACCCCGGAGCCATTAACTTTGAAAACGGTTGGGCAAAAATAAATAAAAACAACGAGAGAACAGAAAAAATTATTAATCCCAATGCTAATAATGTGGAAGCCATTTTATAAGCTTCTTCTCTTCTTTCTTTTCCTAAAAAATCAGAAAAAACTGGAATGAAAGCAGAAGAAAGCGCTCCCGCAATAATTAATTGGAAAAGAAAATCTGGCAGCTTGGAAGAGGCAAGATAAACTCCCAATATATTAGAGGCGCCGAAAATTGAGACTAGTAATCTTTGCCGTATTAAACCCAATACTTGCGAGAAAACAATTGTAAACATTATTACAAATGCTGCCGAAATAATGTTTGTTTGTTTTTGGAGTAATATTTTGAGGCTTTTCTCTAAAATTTTTTTGGGCATATTGTTTTTTACAGTATAGCATGCTAAAATAGCCGAATGCCAGTAATAAAATCTGCTAAGAAAAAACTTCGAAAGGATAAAAAAAATACCACAGAGAACAAACGACTAAAATCTTTGCTTAAAAACACGCTTAAACAGGCAGGAAAAAAACCAACTGAAGCAAGTATTAAAAACGCGGTAAAGGTTATTGACAAAATCGCCAAAAAAAATATTATTCACAAAAATAAAGCTTCCAGGATTAAATCAAGGCTTGCAAAAAAGCTTGCTAAAAAACCATCTGTAACTAAAGTAGTTAAAACTGTTCAGAAAAAAACCACTGCTAGAAAATAATTGCTCCTGTAAAATACACCTAAATAGCTCCGTTCTCCTTTGACAAACCCCAAAAAAATCCTTAGACTTAACTTGATATGGCAAAAAAATTTCCGTCTGTTAATTTGGTTAAAACCAGACACATTGATTTCTTCGAACGATTTATTAGTTGGGCGTTAACAATTGGAAGACTTGTTGTAATAGCCACCGAATTAATAGCCTTAATCTGTTTTGTTTATCGTTTTTCCTTAGACAGTCAACTAATTGATCTTCATTCTAAAATAAAGCAAGAACAAGCGGTAATAAATTTTCTTAAGAAGGACGAAGAAACATATCGAAACTTACAGGATAGATTATCCGTTGCCGGAACTTTTTCTACACTTGCAACAGAAAGAATTAAAATATTTAACGATGTTTTAGAACTTACTCCTCAGGGAATAAGTTTTACTGATTTTTCTTTAAACAATAGTCGACTAAGAATGATTGCCAACGTTGCATCTGTTGCTTCGTTATCAAGTTTTGTTGAATCATTAAAAGGATATGCAAAAATCGATTCTGTAAGTATTGATAAAATTGAAAACCGTCCTTCAACAGGTCTAATTAAAATTACCATTACTACTATTTTAAAGGAGGAGAGAGAACGTGTCCAAAATTAATAGAAATCTTTTTAAAAATATTAAAAAAAATAAATATTTTCAGCTTTTGCCTGATTTTAAAGAAGACAGAATTCAAAAGGTTACAACCTTAGCTTTAACGTTAGTCGCTTTATCATTTTTTGGGTTATTTGCAATTAGCCCCACTCTATCTACTATCGCAAAGCTGGAAAAAGAGCTTTCGGACAATAAGTATGTAGATCAACAACTACAAACTAAAATTAACAATCTCTCTTTATTACAACAAAAATACGTTTCAATTCAAGCAGATTTGCCATTCGCGTATTCATCTGTTCCGAAAATCCCTGAAGCGCCGCTAATTATTGCCCAAATACAAACCTTGGCTAAGGAAAATAATCTGAAAATTTCATCTTTTCAGACTTTTCAAGCTGAAATAGAAAAAACGCCTTTAAATCCGAAAAAATATTCAAATTTTCTTTTTAGCTTGTCCGCAGCGGGTACATATCCTGACATCAGTAAATTCGTTGCATCTCTTAACACCATGCAAAGAATAATAACCATTGAAATATTATCAATTAATAAAAGAGGTGCTGATACCTCTACACTTCAATTAAGCTTGAAAGGAACAACTTTCTTTAAAAAATGAAACAAAAAGATCTTTTTATGATTTTAATTCCTTCTTTTGTAGTAATAGTTTTTTGGATTGGATTAACAATCTATCATAATTCCGTTTCGTCAACGATTCCTCCTGCTTTAAATATCCAAATTAAACCAATCGATCCAAATTTTGATTCTAAAACAATTACGGATTTAAAAAAAAGAAAAGAAATTACCCCAATGTTTGAAATGACAGAAACAGAACAATCACAATCCTCATCTTCTGCGATTCCTGTTCTTCCGAGCAATCCGCCTGCATCAAGAGGAGGATCTTTACTATTATGAGAAATGATATTTGGGGGAAAAAGATTCCAAGTATTTTAGGAATATTCTTAATCGTAGTCGGAATTATTGCAACGTCTTTTTTAATACAGCAGGGGATTATTTTTATCACAAAAGCAGCCCCAAGCAATGTTCCTAAAAACCTAAGAATTACCAATGTCACAGACTCATCCTTTACAGCTTCCTATACTACTGATGAAAAGGTCATTGGCTCAATTAATTTAGGAACAAGCAAAAGCTTAGGACAGATTTCAAGAGACGATAGAGATCAACAATCCGGAA
>Ga0172370_10006759_pt1 | contig 14289 bp, 11 predicted proteins | sample LakKiv5m_FD_114538 | JGI IMG/M metagenome (GOLD analysis project Ga0172370, IMG submission 114538) | Freshwater microbial communities from Kabuno Bay, South-Kivu, Congo - kab_022012_11.5m | ecosystem: Environmental > Aquatic > Freshwater > Lake | place: Democratic Republic of the Congo...
CGCGAAGTACTCGGAGTGGCCGTGGTTCCTGACAAAGAGGGAGTCGTCGAGCGGCGCGTTCGGATCCAGATCGCCCTCGAGCGAGTAGCCCCAGTCGTTGCGCAGGCGCAGCTCGATCGCGCTCGCCTGCTCGAGCACGGAGACTTGCTCGGGCCCGCGGCCGTCGTCCTGTGTGGCGAGCCTGCGCGCGAGCGCCGTGAGGCGTGGATCCACGTACGGCGGCAGCGCCGTATATGTCTGTAGCAGCCTCTCCGGCATCGGGCCCTGTGCCGTGCGGACCTGCGCGTCGTCGTCGCGCTCGACGATCGCGGTCGTCGCGTAACGCAACGACGTGTCGCGATGCGAGGAGAACGTGAGATCGCCCGCCGCGTCGCGGTAGAACCTCTTGTCGAGCTTGCGCAGGTGGTCGAAGCGCGTCTCGAGCGGTTGCACGTAGAGCGCGCGCGGCGGCGTGAAGATGGGCCGCGACACGGTATCGAGGGGCTCGAGGTAGATGTCGAGATCGACGAGCGCGTCCTCGGGACGCGGGCGCGGCGTCGAGAGCACGCGGTAGCCGTCCATGTCGGAGGCCATCTCGACGAGCTTGCCGGGATCCTTCGACCAGGCCATGCCATCCCACGTGTCGAAGCTCATGCCGCGCAGACGCACGGGCTCCTTGGCGCGATCCGGGTCCTTCGGGAACTCGACGCGCATGACGACCTCGGTCGATCCCTTGAGGTTGCCGAAGTGGCCGAGGTCGATCTTGTCGGAGAAGCCGATGACCTGTTGTCCCTTGCGCGTGTTGGCGAAGAAGAAGCCGAGGCCGAGGCGCGGGAAGAAGAAGAAGAAGCTGATCGAGACGGCAAACACGACGAGCGACAGCGTCGACGAGGCGACGAGGAAGCCGGGACCGACGAGGCGGCGGGCGCGCCACGCGAGGGTCTCGGGGCTCACGGGCGCATCGGGCACGGTGGCGGCGATGTCGGCCTTCCCGTTCTTCTTCGGCGGCAGCAGCCCCAACCAGCGGCGCTTGGGTCCCTTCGGCTGCGGCTCGAGGTGCTCGGGCCCCGTGTGCGTCTGGACCTCGATCTCGCGCACGAGGTGCAGCATCGTGAGGCCCCAGATGATGAGCACGGTGTAGGCGAGGAAGCACACGGCGAACGAGGGGCCGGGGTTGATGACCGCGCCCGTGAGCACGAGCAGGAACGTCAACGCGAAGAGCTGGAAGGAGTCCTTCGCGTAGCGGCGCTGAAAGACGCGCGAGATCGTCATCGCCATCGCGAAGTGCAGCGCGTGGACGAGCCAGTTGCCGTCGAGGAAGGACAGCCCGACGAGGACTGCGAGCGCGGCGATGAGCACGCCCGTCCAGAAGCGGGCCTGCGCGGGGCGGGCTTCGGCGCTCGTCGGATCGCGGAACATCGAGGCCACGACCACGCCGACGAAGAGCAGCGGCAGCACCGCGCCGAGATCACCAGAGAGCGCGACCGAGCCGAAGCCCGTCAGCACGAGCGCGTAGGAGACCCATCCGAAGGTGCGCTCGAAGCTCACGCTGCCTCCGAGGTGGGCTCCGTCGCGGCGCGCGGGTGGCCCTCGTCGTCGAGGTCGACGATGTGGTGAAACGACCCCTCGATGGCGATGTGCGCGTGCGCGGCGAAGCGCAACAAGATGCGATCGTGTCCAGGCTCGGCGAGCGCAGGTCGCAGGGCAAGCGGGCGGCCCCGCGCCACTGCATCGCGGGTGCTCTGCGCGTCTGCGCGCGCGGTCGCCCACTCCGGATCGGGCAAGGGCCACTCCGCGGGCACGTCCATGTCGGCGGGGCGCAGCGCGCCGAGCGCCTTGCGAAGCGCTTCGACCGCCCCGGGCCCGCGGCTGGGTGCGACCGCGATCCCCAGCGCCTCGAAGCCCACCGCATACGTCCGGCCGAGCAGCGCCGAGCAGAGCGACGCCGCCGTCTCGCACGCGAGGTCGAGGGCGCTCGGATCCTTTGCCCCGGGCGGCGCCAGGTTGAGCAACGCCACGACGACGATGCGCGTCGCCTCGGCCTCGCGCTCCTTCGCGATGAGGCGATCGCGACGGGCGCTGACCTTCCAATGGATGTCGTGCGTCGAGTCACCCGCGCGCGCATCGCGCAGGCCGTGAAACTCGTCGCCGAGGCCAACGCGGCGGGCGTTGACCGCGTCGCCCCGCTCTACGATGCCGAAAGGCAGCGCGTCGAGGCGGCGCACACGCGGCAACGCGAGGAAGCGTGACGCATCCGGCAGGAAGCGACCCTTTCGCGCGAAGCCAAAGGGATAACGCGTCGCGATCTCGAGCCCCTCCGTCTCGATCGGGCCGCGCCGCTGCGCGACCGCGACGATGAACGCCGCGCTGCGCTCCTTTGGCGCGAGGTGAAGCATGTAGCCGGGGCGCGAAGCGAGTGCCCCCGAGTCGCAGATCTCGTGCAGCTCGAGGTTGAAGGAGGCGCGCCAGGTGTTCGTGTTCTGCACATCGACGCGCAGCAGCGTGGGCTCGCCGACCGTGAGCAGATCGGGATAGACGCGCGTGACCTTGACGCCGCGCAGGGAACTCTCGCTCAGCACACCGGAGATCGTGATGATCGAGAGCAGCAGTCCGAGCACGAGGTAGAGCAGGTTGTTGCCCGTGTTGATGGCCGCGAAGCCCAGGCCGATCGTAATGAAGATGAGGAACTTGCCCTCGCGCGTCACGATGAGCTTGCGCGGGAACCAGCGGTTCGATCGGCCGAGCGAGCGCCAGAAGCCGAGCTTGCGGCGTCGCAACGCCTTGAGCATCCGGTGACGCGCTGCGAGCAGCTCGCGCGTTCGCGCTGGCGTGCTCACGGGCGGCCTCGCGCTTCGACGACGCGTGCGAGGCAGTCGAGGTAGGACGCGTTGAGCTGGAGTCGATCGTAGTGCGCCCGCACGAACGTCGATCCCTCGGCCCCGAGGCGGGCTCGCAGATCGGCATCGCCGACAAGTTGACTCAGCGCCGCATCGAACGCGTCCGCGTCGCCTGCCGGAGCACAGACTGCGCCGCCCGACCGCGTCGCGATATCGATCGCCTCGCCGTCCGCCGAGACCGCGACGGGCCGCCCGGAGGCCAGGCACTCGAAGAGCTTCGAGGGCACGGTGTGCAGATCCCGCCTCGGGCGCAACGTGACGAGGTTCACGGCCGAAGCACGCTGCAAGCCGGGAACCGCTGCGCGAGGCTGCTCGGGAAGGAACACGACGTTGTCGAGGCGCTCCCGTCGCGCGACCGCACGCAACGCTTCTGCCATCGCGCCGGCGCCGACGAGCACGAAGCGCACGTGTGCGTGCTCGGATCGCGCGCCGAAACGACGTGCACACGCCAGCACCACGTCGAGTCCCTGCGCGGGATTGAACACACCGGCGTAGGTCACGAGCAGGTGAGCACGCGTGAGTCCGTGCGCCTGCAACACCGGCCAGGGATCACTCGGCGCATCGTAGGAGGCGATGTCCACGCCGTTCGGGACGACCGCGATCGGCGTGCGCGGGGGGACGAGCTCGCGCAGCCGCTGCGCCTTGCCGTCCGTGACCGTGACGACGGCCGACGCGTGTCGATAGACGAGGCCGATCGCCACGTCGAGCGCTCGGATGGCCATGCCGTCCGCGATGCGACCGCTCTGGATCACCGCCTCCGGCCAGATGTCGCGCACGTCGAGCACGAGCGGGCGACCCAGCGCGCGCGCAGTGACGAGGGCCGCGAGCCCCACCGTCGGCGGCGGCACGGTGGCCACCACGACGTCGCACCCCTCGCCGAGGCCGATGGCCGCGGAGGCGCCCGAGAGCATGAACGAGAGCTGGTTGGCGGCCTTGTGCGGGAGCGAGACGTCCGTCGACGTCCACAGCCACGTGCGGACCACGTGCACGCCGTCGAGCGTCTCGCGGCGCAAGAGGGCGCCGCGATATCCGGCATGGACGACGCCGGAGGGGAAGCTCGGCATGCCGGTCACGACCTCGACGTGATGTCCCTCGCCCACCGCGTACCGCGCGAAATCCCAGAAGCGCGCGGCGGGCGCTCCCATCTCGGGCGGGAAGAACTGCGTCAGCAGGAGGATGCGCATCGGCGGCTCACGTCGGCGCAGGCACGCTCTCGAGGACTGCGCAGAGCGCCGTCTCGACCGCGCGACGCTTGGATTCGGGTCCTTCGGCCGTTGTGCGCGGGAGCACGCGGTGACCGGCGACTGGGATGAGCGACGCGCGCACGTCGTCCGGGCTCACGAAGTCGCGGCCTTCGACCAGCGCGCGGGCCTGCGCGGCGGCGAAGAAGGCGAGCGCGCCGCGCGTGGACAGTCCGAGCGAGAGGTAGGGCGAGCGCCGCGTCGCCTCGACGAGCGAGTGACCGTAGTCGAGCACGGGGTCGCTGACATGGACGCGGCCCGCGAGATCGCAGAGGCTCTCGACGCCCTTCGCGTCCGTGACCGCGACGAGGTCCTCGGGCAGCTCGGAAGCTCTCCGCGTGCGGATGAGGTCGCGCTCGGTGTCGCGATCTGGATAGCCGATCGACGTCGTCGAGATGAACCGATCGAGCTGCGACTCGGGCAGCGGATAGGTCCCCTGGAACTCGCGCGGGTTCTGCGTGGCCATGACGAAGAAGGGCCGCGGTAGGCGATAGGTCGCGCCATCGATCGTCACGCTACCTTCGGCCATCGCCTCGAGCAGCGCGGACTGCGTGCGCGGCGTCGTGCGGTTGATCTCGTCCGCGAGAAGCACGGAGGCGAAGATCGGCCCCTTGTTGAGCTCGAACTTGCGCGTGTCGGGATCGAAGACGCTCACGCCGAGGATGTCGGCCGGCAACAGGTCGCTCGTAAACTGGATGCGCTGGTAGTCGAGGCCGAGCGTACGTGCGACGGCGCGTGCGAGCGTCGTCTTGCCCACGCCAGGGACGTCCTCGAAGAGCACGTGACCGCGCGCGAAGAGCGCCGTGAGCGCAAGCTCGACGATCTCGCGCTTGCCGCGGAAGACGCGCTCGACGCCCGCGATGACCTTCGCGACGAGCACGCGCCCCTGCTCGAAGTCGATCGCACGGCCTTCGTCCGATCCAATCGACCGGCCACTCATGGCGCGACCTCGCCGTGGGGCGAGGCGATGACGCTGTTGCGCAAGACGCCTACGCCCTCCACCTCGACCTCGACGCTGTCGCCCGGCAGCAGCGGTCCGACGCCCTCGGGCGTGCCCGTCGCTATGAGATCGCCAGGCTCCAGCGTCATGATGCGCGAGATCGTGGAGACGAGCGTCGGCACGTCGAAGACCATCTGGCTCGTCCTCCCGTCCTGGCGGGTCTCACCGTTGACGCGCGTGCAGACGCGCAGGTCGGCGGGATCGAGGCCTCGCACGATCCACGGTCCCACGCACGCGAACGTGTCGAAGCCCTTGCCGCGCGTGAACTGGACGTCCTTGCGTTGCAGGTCGCGGGCCGTGACGTCGTTGAAACACGTCAGGCCGAACACGTGTTCAATGGCCTCCGATCGAGAGATCCAGCGCGCGCGCTTGCCGATGACGACGCCGAGCTCGCCCTCGTGATGCACGAGCTTGGACTGCGGCGGATGCACGATGCGGCCCTCCGGACCGTTCAGCGCGGATGGCGGTTTGAGAAAGAGCAGCGGCTCCTCTGGCACCGCCTTCTGCATCTCGCTCGCGTGGGCGACGTAGTTGACGCCGACGCACACGATCTTCGAAGGCTGTACGGGCGCGACCAGGCGCACGACCTCCCAGGGCAACGTCTCGCCTTCCGTCTCGAAGACGTCGAGCTCGAAGGGCGACACACCGTCCGGGAGCTTGAGGGCCGTCACGCCCGCGTCGGAGCCGAAACCCCAGAAGGATCGGCCGAACAGGTTGAACCGGAGGAGCTTCACTTCGACGAACCGCCTGCGGGGGAAGGTGTGGGATACGCCGCACGTTTGCAGCGCTCCGCAAGGGAGAGGATACGCGTCTCTAGGCCCCTGTCACCCTTGACGCGAGCCAAGGAAGCATCGATGGCCGCCGCGTCGTGCGGGAGCCTGCGTGATGCCAGGTCCTCAGAGACACGCTTGCGCATCGCGGCGCGATCGGGCATGGACACGCACAGGTTCTCGACCACGCGCCTCACGACCACGAGCCGCTCCTGCGCCTCGGCCGCTCCCTTCATCCCTGGATCCAGCGAGCGCGCGAAGTCGGCGAGCCGCAGCGCCTCGGAGATCTCGCCTTGCTCGTATCGGACCTCCGCGAGGTTCAGGGCGACCACGGCCGATTGAGGCGCCAGCACGAGCGCGCGCTCGAGGGCCGCCGCCGCACCCAGCAGATCGCCCGTCCGCACGCGCGCGACGCCGAGCGCGTTCCAAGCGTTCAGATCGTCGGGCGCTATGCGCACGGCCTCCGCGAGCGGCTTGAGCGCACCCACCGCGTCGCCTCGCTCGAGCAGCGCGGTCCCTAGGTTGCGCAGCCCATCCGGATTGCTCGGGTTGGCCTCGACGGCCCTGCGAAAGGCCGCTATCGCGGCGTCGAGCTCGCCCTGCACGCGCAGGAACGCGCCCAGATAGAGCCAGCCCTCATGCGACGACGGCGCGAGCGCCACTGCCTGTCGCGCGAGCTTCACGGCCTCCACGAGCCTGCCGCGACCCGCCATTGCGCGCGCGTGAAGCACGAGCAGCCGCACATCGTCGGGCCGCGCGGGATGCTTCGCCAGCGTTCCGGCGGCGATCGCCTCGGCCTCGCGAAAGAGCTTGGCGCCGACGAAGAGCTCCGCGAGGCGCACCGCGGCGTCGACGTCGTCGGGCCGCAGCCGCAGCGTCCGCGCGTAGAGCGGGATCACGAGGTGCGCCTTTCCGAGCGCGTCCCACGCCTCCGCGAGCAAGCGCACGCGCACCGGTTCTTGCGGCTCCGCCTCCACGAGCGGCTCGAGCACACGCGCGGCCTCCGCGTGCTTTCCGCGACGAATCAGGACGCGCGCGAGCGCAAGCGAGGCCCGCGTGTCACCGTTGCGCGCGAGACCCTCGAAGCGCCTCTCCGCTCCCGGAAGATCGCCTTGATCCTCCGCAGCAATGGCCTCGTCGAAGGTCGTCCTCGGTACCTCCACCGGCGCACCGGCGCACGCCGCGAGCACGCCCACCGTGGTGACGAGCGCGAGCGTGGACAGAGGATGAACTGGCTGCGACATGGTCGCCATTGAAGCACGCGGTCGCCACGTGGGCCAGAGGGGGTGGGGCCCCGCGCCACAGGCGGCGCGTTCGTGCTTGGCCAGTCCGCGCGACCATGCTAGCGTCTTTGGCCTCGCGTGCGTCGCCACCTGCGACTCCACGCCCCTTTTTCGCGCTGGCCCGTGCAGCCGACCGCCGGAGGAGACATGACCTTCGCCACGCTCTCGAACCTCCTCGACCACGGTTTCGCCGGCCTGCGAAGCGCGAGCCTCGGCATGCCCGAGCTGCTGGTCGTGCTCGTCATCGTCGTCGTGATCTTCGGCGCGACGAAGCTGCCGCAGCTCGGCAAAGGTCTCGGCGAGGCCATCCGCAACTTCAAGAAGGCTCAGAAGGAGGCCGAGCAGGACGAGGTCGACGTGACGCCGCGCCTCGAGGGCAAGGCGAACCAGCCCGTCGATGCGCAGCTGGAGCCCAAAGAGAAGGAGACAAAGGAGCGCCGCTCCTAGCCTTCACCCGCCTGCGCGTCCAGCCCCGAACCCGTCTCCTCAGCCAGATACGCGACCAGCGCGTCGAACGCGCGCGAAGCCGCCTGGCGCTCCGCCTCCTTCTTGGTACCGCCGGAACCCTCGAAGCCACCGAGCATCGGCACGGGGGGCAGGCTGACCTCCACACGAAAGCGCGGCGCCTCGGGTGGCCCTTCTTCCGCCACCGTGCGGTAGTTGGGCGTGCACTGATAGCGAGCCTGCAACAGCTCCTGCAGGCGCGTCTTCGCATCACGGTGGGCGAGATCCTCGTCGAGCGCGCGGGAGGACGGCTCGAGAAGCTGTTCGACGAACGCGCGCGCGGCATCGAGGCCCGCGTCCAGGTAGATGGCGGCGAGCGCAGCCTCGAAGAGATCCGCGAGCACCGACGACTTCTCGGCGCCGGCTTGACGCATGGCGCTCTTGCCCACCCGCACGTGCTCCGCAACGTGGAGCCCGCGCATGGTGTCCGCGAGGCTCGGCTCGCTCACGAGGCTCGCACGGATGCGGGTGAGCGCGCCTTCGGTGGCGTCCGGACGCGCGCGGGAGACGAGGTCGGCCACGATGAAGCCCAGCACCGCGTCCCCGAGAAATTCGAGGCGCTGGTTGTCCTCGGCGCCGCGGTGCTCGTTGCGGTAGCTCGCGTGGGTGAACGCCGTGACGAGCAACATCGGGTCGGTGAAGCGATGCCCCATGACGGCCTCGATCGCACCGAGACCGGGGAGGAGCGCGACGGCTTTGCGACGGCGATCGTCGTGTTCCGAGAGGAGCGGGGTCATGTCGTCTCCGGTTCGATGACGGGCGTGGAGAGTCGTTCGAGGAGCGTGGCGCGCGTCCGCGGAAGCCCGGCGCGATCGATGCGGACCCTCGCGAGATGACCTCCGAGCGACGGATCCGCGTCGAACTCGACAGGCACGTAGTGCCGCGAGACGCCGCGCAACGTTCCCGGTCGGCGCTGCGAGGGCAAATCGACGAGCACGTCGACCTCACGCCCCTCGAAGCGTCGCGCCCATCGGAGACGGTTGGCGTCTGCCTCGCGGCAGAGGCGATCGACGCGCGCCGCGACACGCTCGGAGGGGGGCCGATCGGGTTGCAGCGCGGACGCCGTTCCAGGCCTCGGCGAGTAAGGGAAGACGTGCAGATACGCGAGGTCCAGCGCGCGGACGAGCGAGACCGTCCGCTCGAAAGCCGCGTCGTCCTCGCCTGGATGACCGACGATCACGTCGGCGCCGATCGCGACCTCGGGCTGCACCGCGCGCGTTCGCCTCACCGCGCCGGCATAGTCGGCCGTGGTGTAGAGCCGACGCATGCGGCGCAGCACGCCGTCGTCGCCGGACTGGAGCGGCAGGTGCAGGTGCGGACACACGCTTGGATGCGCGCGCATCACCTCGAGGAGCGCGTCTGTGATCTCGTTCGGTTCGACGCTGCCGAGGCGCACGCGCGCGAGGCCCGTCTCCGTCGCGACCCGCTCCAAGAGGTGTGCGAGCGTCGCGCGTGGGCTGAGATCGCGCCCCCAGTGTCCAAGGTGAATGCCCGTGAGCACGGCCTCTTGCGCGCCGAGCGCGACGTAGCCGCGCAGCTCCGCGAGCACGCGATCGGCCTCGATCGAGCGGGACGCGCCGCGCGCGAGCGGGATGACGCAGAAGGCGCAGCTATAGTCGCAGCCGTCCTGGACCTTCACGAAGGGCCGCGCACGAAACGTCGGCAGATGCGTGACGTGAGCGCTCGGACGCAGGTCGTGCGTCCAACGACGCGCCGAGCGAGGGCGCCCGCTCGGCTCGATCGGAAGCGCCGATCCGGTCCTCGCATGCCCCGTGCAGGCCGCGACGATCTCGTCGGCCAGGTGCGTCTTGCGCGCATTGCCGGCCACCAGCGCGACCTGCGGCATCGCGGCGAAGACCTGCGGCGCGAGCTCCGCGGCGCACCCCGTGACGATGACGCGGGCGTGCGGACGCGCGCGCCCGAGCTTGCGAACGACGCGCTGCGCCTGCGTGTTCGCGTCCCCCGTGACCGTACACGAGTTGAGCACGTAGACATCCGCGTCTTCTTCGGCCGTGACGAGCGTGACGCCTCGCACGCGCAGCGCGTCCTCGAGCGCGAGCGTGTCGGCCTGGTTGACGCGACAGCCGTGCGTGACGAAGGCGACCCGCGGCGCGCTCATCTCAGGGCCTCCGGGCGAGTCGCGCGCACGATGCGCCCTCCGCCGAGCACGCGCTCGCCTCGCTCGGCGTCGTAGAGGACCACCGATTGCCCGGCGGCGACGGCGGCGACACGTCGCGCGAACGCGAGCGAGAGGCGCGCGCCGTCCACGCCGACGACCTCGGCCTCGACGGCCACGCCACGGTGTCTCACCTGCGCTCGGACGCGCGCGCCCCGGTCGAGCGGGACGCCGGCCGTGAAGACGAGGTCATCCGCCTCCAGGCCCGTCGCGTCGAGGGCTTCGCGCGGTCCGACCGTGACCGTGGCCGCTCGGGGATCGGTCTCGATCACGTAGCGCGGACGCCCGTCGGAGGCCGGCCGATCGAGGTGCAGCCCGTGGCGTTGTCCGACCGTGAAGCGCGCCACGCCCGCATGTCGGCCCAGGCTCAGGCCATCGAGGCCGACAATCTCGCCGCCTCGCGAAGGTCCGGCGGCGGCTTCGAGGAAGGCCGGGATGCCCCCGGCTCCCACGAAGCAGACCTCCATCGAGTCGGCCTTGTCTGCGACGGGCAGGCCCAGGCTGCGGGCCTCGACGCGCACGGCGTCCTTCGTCCACTCGCCGAGCGGAAATCGCACGAAACGCGCGACGGAGGGGTGTAGCGGGTAGAGGAAGTAGGCCTGATCGCGGCTCGCGTCCACGGCGCGGCGCAGGTCGGGGTGGCCTTCCGCGTCGAGACCGAGGCGCGCGTAGTGTCCCGTCGCGAGGGCCTGCGCGCCGATCGCGCGCGCGAGCTGCACGAGACGTGAGAACTTCAAGAAGCCGTTGCAGCGCACGCAGGGGTTCGGCGTGCGACCCGCGAGGTATTCGCCCACGAAGTCGTCGATGACCTCGCGCTTGAAGAGGTCGCGCTCGTCGATCACGTAGTGCGGGATCCCGAGACGGGCGGCCGTGCGGCGGGCATCGACGGCGTCGTCGGGTGCGCAGCACGTGCCGGCGCGTGGCGACGCGAGCGGGTCGACGTCGTAGAGCCGCGCCGTGATGCCGGCGACGTCGTAGCCTGCCTGGACGCAGAATGCCGCGGTCGCTGCCGAGTCGACACCGCCGCTCATGGCGACGACCAGGCGTGTGCCGGGCGCGAGCCCGACGGCCGCGCGCGTGCGGGAGACGACGTCCGCGGGGCCGCTCATGACCGCGCCCCATCGTCTTCCGGCGTCGCCGCTCGCGCCGTCGCGACGGCCCGGCCGAGCGCACGAGCGAATTCCCGCGCGTGCGACAGGCCATGGGCGTGGCCGATGCTCACGCGGAGCGCGGATCGGATGCGCGCCTCCCACGCCGGGCTCCCATCCGACATCGCGCGCAGGACGTGCGACGGCTCGAGCGTGCCCGCGCTGCACGCGCTGCCGGCCGACACGGAGAATCCGGCGAGGTCGAGCGCGATGACGATCACCTCGCTCGCTGCGCCTCCTATCGAGACGTTCAGCGTATTGGGCAGGCGCCTAGCGCCGTCGGGGTCTCCGTTGATGACGACGCCCGCCACGTTTGCCTGTATCTCGGTCCAGAATCGATCGCGCACCTCTGCGAGGGCGCGCACCTCGCTCGACGCGCGCACCTTCGCGGGTCCCGCGATCGCCCCGAGACCTACAATCCCGATTACGTTTTCGGTGCCTGCCCGCAGGCCCCGCTCCTGATGGCCGCCCGGCAGCAGCGGCCCGAGGGGCGTGCCGCGCCTGACGTAGAGCACACCGACGCCCGGGGGGCCGCCGAGCTTGTGACCGCTGAAGCTCGCGGCGTCGCACCCGATCGCGTGCAGATCGACGGGCACACGTCCGACGAGCTGCGTGATGTCGGAGTGAAAGCGGACGCCTCGTTCGCGGCACGCGCGCGCGAGCAGCTCCACGTCGTAGAGGTTGCCCGTCTCGTTGTTTGCGCCCATGACGCTCGCGACCACCGTTTGCGGTCCAATGTGCGCGGCGAAGCGCTCGGGATCCAGGCGACCGAGCGCGTCGACCGGCACGCGCGCGACGCCGAAGCCCTCGGCCCCGAGCGCGTCCAAGGCGCCGAGCACGCTTGGATGTTCGACCACCGTCGACAGCACGTGACGTCCCCGGTCGCTTCCGAGCTTCGCGAGCGCGCGGATCGCGATGTGGTTCGCCTCCGTCGCGCCCGAGGTGAAGAATATCTCGAATCGATCGGCGCCGACCAGCGCCGCGACCGCCTCTCGCGCGGTCTCGACGAGCTCCCGCGCACGGCGGCCTTCGAAGTGCACCGACGACGCGTTCCCCCAGTTTGGCAGCGCCGCGACCACGGCCTCGCGCGCCGCGGGGTCGAGCGGCGAGGTCGCGTTGTGGTCGAGGTAGATGCGCTCCATCGTGGCCGCGGAGTGTAGGGTCCGACCGGGGCCGCTGCAATGCTCCTTCCGCGCCCGCTTGACCTCCGGCGGCCGCCCGGCTTCAATGCCGCGCCGCGTGCCACCACGCTGCCCACCCGTTGGTCGCGCCCCGCCGGAGGTCCGTGCATGAAGTCAGACTCGTCGCACCCGCTGCTCGCCGTCGCCTGTGTGGCTTCGCTGCTCGCCTTCGCGCCCGAGGCCTTCGCCGACGAGCCCGCGAAGAAGCCGGCCGAACCGCCCAAGGCCCCTTCGCTGCTCGATGAGGCGGACAAGCCCGCGACGCGCCCGACGTCGTGGGAAGCGCCCGCGCCGGTGCAGAAGTACCCCTACACCGAGCATCACGGCTACTTCCGATTTCGCCCCGACATGATCTACGACGGGCACCTCCTCGTCGGGCAGAGCACGAGCGGAAAGACCATAACGACGAGCGGCATCCTGCCCCCGCTGACCTACAACCAGCAGAACAACATGGACACGACGCTGCGCGACGTCATCGGCGCGGGCCTCGACGAGAAGGCGCTGACGTCCGCCAACATCCGCTTCCGCTACATGCCGACCGTGCACCTCTCGGAGGGCATGTCGATCCACGGATCGTTCGACGTCATGGACAACTACGTGCTGGGTTCCGCGCCCGATTTCGCGGGCACGAACCGCAACCCGCAGGTCCCGATCGGCGCGTTCACGACGACCATGCGCCCGGGCGTCATCGGCGTGAAGGAGGCCTACGGACGCTACGCGACACCGGTCGGCACGATCATGTTCGGCCGCATGGCGAGCAACTGGGGCATGGGCATGTTCATGGGCGGCGGCAACGGTTCGAGCTGGGAGTACGGCCGCCCGACGAACACCTTCGGCGGCGCGCTCTTGCCGCACCAAGGCACGGGGTACGACTCCGACTACGGCAGCTACTATGATCGCTTCGGGTTCGCGACGAAGCTCTGGGGCCACTACGTCACGGCGTTCTGGGACTTCGCGGGCGAGGGCGTCATCGCGCGCGATCCGTACCGGACGGACGGTCAGGCTTATGACATGGATCAGCGCGACGACGTGAGCCAGTGGGGCATCGCGATCCTCAGGAAGCCGCTCACCCCCGCGGATCTCGACGGGCGCAAGGACCTGCTCCTCGAGCAGCACGGGGCGTCGATCGATTACGGTCTGCTCGCCACCTATCGCGCGCAGAAGGTGGATCTGAGCGGCCAGTCGAAGACGGTCGCGGCAGAGATCGACGGGCTCGCGGCCGATCAGTACAACAAGATCCAGTTCATCTCGCGGCAGGCCAAGGCCTTCATCTTCGACGGCTGGCTGCGCTTCGAGGCGCGCCCCGACTACGCGCACCGCCTCGTCATCGAGGCCGAGGGCGTCTACCTCACGGGCACGATCGAGGACACCAACGATCAGCCGGGCACGGCTCCGCTGTCGAAGGATCTCACGATGTGGGGTGCGGCGCTCAAGGCGGCGTGGCAGAACGAGGGCCTGACGTTTGCTCTCGACGCGGGCGCCGCATCGGGCGACGATACGCGCTGCTTCGGCGTGCGCGACTGCTCGTCGCTGGCCGACGTGAACGACAACCCGAACAAGTCGATCACGGCCTTCAAGTTCAACCGCGACTACCGCGTCGATCTGCTGCTCTTTCGCGAGGTCATCGGCGCGATCACGAACGCGTACTACGTCAAGCCGTCGTTCAGCATGGACGCGTATCCCTTCACGAGCGCGCAGACGATGGGCGGCCAGGTCGGCGTCATCGTCGCGGCCGCGCAGAAGGCCGAGGGAACGCCTGGCAACGCGGGCTACCTGGGCACGGAGGCGGACCTCAGGCTGTGGCTCGGCGAGCGCGGCAAGTGGCTCTCGTCCGTGAGCTTCGGCTACCTCATCCCGGGGTCCGCCTTCACGCTCAAGACCGACTGGCACGGTGCCGCCGCCCAGATCGAGCCCTCCAACGCGTGGCGCTTGCTCGGCCACCTCGCGTTGATGTTCTAGCGACGATCATGGGCACCGACACGACGCAGCCTCGCGCGACCGATCGCCTCTGGGCGGGCGGCTACGCCGAGGAGACGCATCCGCTCGTCGCGAGGTTGAACGCCTCGGTGCGCTTCGACCGGCGCTTGTGGCACTGGGACATCGTCGGATC
>Ga0172370_10006761_pt1 | contig 14287 bp, 8 predicted proteins | sample LakKiv5m_FD_114538 | JGI IMG/M metagenome (GOLD analysis project Ga0172370, IMG submission 114538) | Freshwater microbial communities from Kabuno Bay, South-Kivu, Congo - kab_022012_11.5m | ecosystem: Environmental > Aquatic > Freshwater > Lake | place: Democratic Republic of the Congo...
CGCGGCTCGAAGACGGCGGCAAAGAGAGCATAAAAGGCGCCCATGCCGTAACCGTGCACGCGTAGATCGTCCACATTTACGTCCCCGCCCATTTCCGCCAGGCAATCGACGGCGCGCAGCACGTCAAAGACGCGCAGGCCGAGCAGGCTGCGGCCCAGCATCTGGTAATCGAAGGAGAGCATGCCCTCCGTGCCATAGCTGGACAGGCGCGGGTGAATATTTATGGCGTGCTGCTCGCCGGCGCCCACTCCGCGCACGTCGGTGACGAAGGCCGAACAGCCGCTCCACACCAGGTTCAGTACGCGGCTGTTCACCGTCGCGGCGTCCGCCAGCCCCTCCTCGGGCACGATCAGCCACAGTGGCGGGCGCGCGCCCTCGGTTTTGCGCTCCTGGAAGTAGAAGCCGCTCAACAGCAGTTCGGCATCAGCGAAGAACTCGACCCGGCGGCGGATGATGCCGTTCCACTGGTAAAATTCCTGATCCACCGGCGAGTTCATCACAATGCGGTGGGTGGTGGCGGCGCGGCCCCGCAGCTTATCGGCGATGCCCAGCACTTCTGCGACCTCCGCCTGGTCGGGAACATGCCGTTTCGCCCTTTGCTCCAAATATGCGCGGTTCAATTGAAAGACGGTCGCCTCATCCGGGAATTCCGCCACCACGTTGCCGGTCTTGCAACAGTTCAGCGACTCCGCCGGCTCCAGCGGCAGCTCCTCATTACTGAACCCCGCGTGGTCGGGCGCCTCGCCGCGCAGGCGCTGCTTGAAGAAATTGGTCACCTCCCGGCGCAGGTACGGCGAGTAGGTGTGCTCGGTATCCGCCACCGCCAGCGCGAGGGATTCCTCCTTGTCCAGCGTCCGGTAGATGCGGCGGGCGGAGGCCATGCACTTGTCCACGCCTTTGAGGTGGAAGTAATCGTAGCGCGCCGCGCCGACCAGCGCCGGGCGGGGGGCAAAGGTGATGAGCACGTCGTCGAAATCGATCCCCCCGCTGATGGCGCGGAACAGGTTCTGCTCCGCATCGTGGCCCATGCCGGAGTGCAGGAACAGCCGGCGGTCATTGAGGAATGTGCACGGCGCCGCCGCCGCCAGCCGCTCATCGGCGAGCATCAGGTAGGCCGTCTGCGTACCGCCGCCCGAGTTGCCGGTGGCGCCGATGCGCGCCGGATCCACGAAGGGGAGAGAGGCGAGGAAATCGACGGCGCACATCATATCACGGACGTAATAGCGGGTGATGTTGCTGCCCGCCAGTTCGCACTGCACCCCCACGTGCGAGTGCTCCGGCACGCTGATGCCCAGCCGCCCGTAACCGCCGCCGGGTTGAAAATACTGCTGCCGCTCGCCCTGGCCGATGGGGTCCACCGCCAGCGTCACGAAGCTGGCCTTCGCCAGTTCCTGGCTCATCCGCTGGTACTCTTCGCACCCTTTCGATTGCCCCCAGTGCCCGCACAGGAAGAGCACGGCGGCGTTCTTCTCCTCGCGCAGCCGGTCGGGCACGTAAAGCAGGCCGGTATTATGGAAGCCGGGCAGGCTCTGGAAGATCACCTTCTCGATGCGGTAGCCGTCCTTTTGGATAACTCCGGTGATGACGGGCCGTGGGTCCACCGGTTCCTCCGGCAACCCGCCCAGCGCGTCGAAAAACAGCCGGCGCTTTTCCAACTGGTATTGCCGTATTTCTTCCGCCGTCTGCAATGCCGCCTTGCGCCGCTCCGCGGCGGCAAAATAGCCTTCCGCCTCCGCCTTGATGGCGTCGAAGGCCTGATTGCGAGCGTAGAAGTTGTAGCTCGACGTGGTGGTGATGCCCAGGTCCATGCGCGGTTCCTCCCCCGCTTATGTTTCGACGGGAGCGGTAACGGTCCTTTCGCCATCCGGGCATTTAGTACCTAAAGGGTTGAAAACCCTTTAGAAAAACGAGTTGTTGGTTGGCGGGTAAAGCCTGCGTTGGTTTATGTTTATGGTTTATGGTTTAGCCCTGGATTCCTGGCAGAGCTTGACATCATGAATACGGTCTGGAGAATTCCACGCTCTGCCGGGAATCCAGGGCAAACGATAAACCATAAACCATAAACCAGGCTTTTTGCAGAAGGTTCGTTCTTTGGTTCCGGCTCTGCTGGATTAGATAGTGATAAGTGATAAGACAATCCACGCGTTAATTCCTTACTTATCGAATACTTATCACTTATCACTTATTACTTATTACCCCCGTATCACGGATTCGCGATATTGCCGGCGCCGGGGCGGGGATTTTCGATGATGAGGAATTGCCGGCGGATGATGTCGGCCTGGTCATCGATCGTCCGGGATTTATTGGTGAAGCTTTCCGCGCTTTTCAAGTCGCCCAGTTTGCGCATGCGGGTAGACATGCGGCGGCAGAGCGAAGCATTCTCTTCCAGCGAGCGCACGGCGCTCCAGAGCGCCTCCTCGACTTTATCGGTTTTTTCCGCCAGCAGATTTTCCGCGGAGTAAAGGTGGCCGATGCGACAGCGGAACTGCAGCAGGTTATCTCTGTGGATTTCCCACAGCGTGCCGCCGCAGTCCGGACGCGCCCAGCACCACAGTATCTCGTGTCGGCAATGTAATCCTTCTTCCGGGCAAGCCAGAGCCGGCGATGCCTTTTTATACATATCACCAGGACAGGAGCGGCAATAATGTGTTTTGTACAGGAAGAAGGCGCGTGTGCGGATATTTCACCAAGAGCATCATAAGGCGTTCACTAAATTCTAACGTTGGCCTATGCCTATAACCCAACGATTCAAGCTTTCCTTCAAGCTTTCTACTCATGCCGCGGAATACCGCGCAGAGGTAGTTTCGATACGGTAAAATTGCCGCGGAATCAATCGATCAGCTTATCTTCCTACTCAACCATCGAACTTACCTTGCCTGGTGTGGAGCTCATCACTGATCACTCTTTGTATCTTCGTGCCTTCGCGCCTTTGTGTCGAATGGAGAAAGGTTACTCATTGTGCGCCACCGGCAATGTGAAGCTGAAGGTGCTGCCTTTGCCGGGTTCGCTTTCGGCGTGGATGCGGCCCTGGTGGGCTTCGACGAGCATGCGGGTGATGTAGAGGCCCAGGCCCAGACCTTCGCCGGTGCGGCCCGATCTGGCGCGGTAGAAGCGGTCGAAAATGCGGGGCAGATCGTCGGGGTCGATGCCGCGGCCCTGATCGCTGACATCGACTTCGACGACGCCGTCGCGCCGGCAGCCGGAGACGCGGATGGGGGCGCCGGGTTCGGAATACTTCACGGCGTTGGAGAGCAGGTTGGTAAAAATGCGCTCGAGCCGGTCCTCGTCCGCGCTTGCCGGAGGCAGGTCGGGCGGCACTTCCAGGGAAACGCGCCGCACATCCAGCGCGCCTTCCAGGCGATTAAGCAAGTTGCCGATGAAAGGCCGCAGCTTCACCGGCGTCCGATCCAGCAAAAATTGCCCGCTTTCCAGGCGCGCCATGTCCACCAGGTCCTGGATCATCACGTTCATGCGCCGCACGCCGCGCTCGATGGTGTCGGTATTTTCTCGCAGCTCGCTATCCAGCCCGCGCTCTTTCAGAGTCTCTTCCAACAACTGCACGTGACCGAGCATCATGGTGAGCGGGATGCGCAGGTCGTGGGAGACGATGTGGAGCAGTTCTTCCTGCCGCTGCTGCATCTCCCGCAGCTCGGTAGTGCGCTCCTCCACTCGCTGCTCCAGCGTCTCGTTCGCCTCGCGCAATCGGACTTCCAGATGTTGACGCTCGGTAATGTCGCGGATCGCCCAACGGACGCCGGTCACCTCGCCGCCGGAATCACGAATGACGGCGATGGTCAGCGCGGCGGGGAATTCCCACCCCCGATATGACACCATATCCACTTCCGCGCGGGTGATCGCCTGCCCGATGCGGATATCGGTCAGCAGGTTGCGAAAATCGCTGAAGCGCTCTTTCGTCACCAGGTTCAGCAGCGGTTTGCCCCGCAAGTCTTCGGCGGTTATACCGAGCAGACGGACCGCGGCCTGATTGGCTTCGCGAATGATGCCGAGTTTGTCCGTTACCAGGTAGCCGTCCGGCGCGAAGTCGAAGAGTTCCTGATAGCGCCGCCTTTCCTCTTCCACCAACTGCCGCGCGGCCAGCAGCTCCTCGTTCTGCGCATGCAGCTCCTCGCCTGCCACGTGCAGCTCTTCCAGCGCGGTGGACAGCTCCTCCAGCGCCTCTGCCATGAGCGCGGGTTGATCCGGATGCTCGCGCAGCCGGGACAGCAGGCCTTCCAAACGGAAAGAGGCCTGCATCACCTGCTCATCAAACGAATCATTGAGCATCTAAAAACCTTGCTGAATAACAGAATACATCAATTGGGTATGCAATCTTGCCGCTGCATAAATACATTTTATCCATAACTTTCGTTCGAGACAAGTCAGCCTTTTCTATTGAGAGCAGCGGCGATGTCTTCCGTAATCTCGCGCATGATCAGCACGACGCCCTCCGTCGCCTGCCGCAGACCGATAAATGGCGAAAGAGAGGTCGAGCAACTGAAGGACTTGCCGCGCCGGTTTCTCGCCTCCAGGGTAATTTCCTGATGCTCGCACTCTCCGGTGATGCAGGCGCGGATAGGGCCTGCCAGCTTCTCTACCGGCAGCCCGATGTCGAGGGTGAGCAGCGATTGCCCCTTCACCTCGTTCTCGCGCAGGCCCCACATCTCCTCCGCCCAGGTATTCCACACGGTGATGTGGACGTTGCTGTCCACCACCACCACCGCGGCGTTGATGCTGGTGAGGATGGATTCCAACAGGGCGTTGGACTGGTTGAGGTCGTCGGTGCGGATGCGCATCTCGTCGTTCATGGTCTGCAGCTCTTCATTGGTGGACTGCAGCTCCTCATTCATCGTCTCCAGCTCTTCATTTGTCGATTGCAGCTCCTCGTTGGTCGTCTCCAGCTCCTCATTGGTGGACTGCAATTCCTCATTGGTGGTTTCCAATTCTTCATTGGTGGATTGCAATTCCTCGTAGGCGGTCTCCAGCTCGTGGCGCGAGCGCTGTATGTCCTCCTGCAACTGGTGGACGCGGGTCTGGTCGTAGAAGAGGATGGCGGCGCCCAGCGACTCGTCGCCATCGAAAAGCGGCACCACCTGAATCTCCAGGTATTGCTGTTCGCCGCCGTGCATGCGCCGCGAGACGTCGGTGACGGTGATCGACCGGCGCTCCTGGCTGGCGCGCTCGAGAAGCGAGCGCAGCTCGACCGGGCGATAGGACACCTCCAGGTCCTGCAGCGGGCGGCCCGCGTCGCGGGGCGACAGGCTGAAATAATCGGCGGCGCGATCGTTGAAGAGGACGACGGCGCCGTTGGCATCCACCATGATCTGCGCCACCGGGGAGGTCTGGAAAGCCTGGTCGCGCAGGCGGCCTTGCCGCGCGATATAGCCATTGCCGTTGCCTGCTTGCGCTATGGCCAGGATGCGCTCGCGATGGTTGGCGGCCGGCACCTTGACAAAGACGCGGTACTTCAGCTCCATCGGCGTGAAGAGCGTGGCGCGGGTGAGCAGCATTTCCGCCTTGCCGAGGAAGAGCACGCCGGCGTCGTTCAGCGCGTAGTGAAAGCGCGTCAGCACATGCCCCTGCGCTTCGGAGTTGAAATACATCAGCACGTTGCGGCATGCCAGCAGGTCCAGGTGCGAGATGGGAGCGTCGGTGAGCAGGTTGTGGCGGCCGAAGATCACCGAGCGCCGCAGCTCGGGACGGAAGATGTAGCGATTCTCCGACTGGATGAAATATTTCTCCAGCAGCTCGCCAGGGACATTTTCAACTTCCGCCGGCGAATAAGTACCCGCGCGCGCCTGCGTCAGCGCCCCTTCATCGATATCGGTGGCGTATATCTTCAAACGCTGCTTGAAGGTATCCACGCCCAGCCGCTCGCACAGGATCATCGCCAGCGTATACGCCTCCGCGCCGTTCGAGCAGCCGGCGCTCCATGCGCGAATCGGTTCGTTTTCCCCCCGCGCGGCAAGCACGCGGGGCAGCGCTTCGTCGGCCAGATATTTCCACGCTTCGGGATCGCGGAAAAAGGAGGTGACGTTGATGAGGATGGTGTCGAAGAGGTGGGCGAATTCTTCCTGGTGCACTTCCAGGTAATCTCGGTAGTCGTCTAACGACTCGACGCCGACCAGGTGCATGCGCTTCTCGATGCGCCGCCGCAGCCCGGGCCGCTTATACGCGCCGAAGTCGAATCCGCGGCTGTAGCTGAGGTACTCCAGCAGCGCCTCGAATTGCGAGTCGATCTGTTCGCCATGGTTGTCTCCTCGGGAGTGGCTAGTGGTGAGTGGCGAGTGGCGAGTGCCCATTTTTCCGAACCGTTTACCTCGGAGATGAGCGCCTGCGTTTATCAGACACTCGCCACTCGCCACTCGTCACTAACCTCGGTTTTCCACCACCAGCTTCACCAGCGCCTCGGCAATCTCGTCGAGGGAGATGACGAAATCAACCTCCCCCGTCTGGATGGCCGCGCCGGGCATGCCGAAGAATTCGGACGATTGCTGATCCTGCACGATGACGGTGCCGCCGCGTTTTTTGATCGCCCGCACGCCCATGGCGCCGTCCACCCCGGTGCCGGACAGCACTACGGCGATGGCGCGCGCGCCGAAGGCGGCGGCCACCGACTCGAAGAGCAGGTCCGCCGACGGGCGCACGAAATGCACCAGCTCGGTGCGCGTCAGCGTCAGCGTCGAATCCGGGTTCACCAGCAGGTGCCGGTCCGGCGGCGCCATATATACGGTTCCACGTTCCAGGCGATCTCCCTCCTGGGCTTCCTTGACAATGAGCGCGGTATGCCGGCTCAATATTTCCGCCATCAGGCTGCGGTGGCGGGGGTCCAGGTGCTGTACTACGACGATGGGCACGGGAAATTCGTGCGGCAGGCTGCCGAGGGCGCGCATCAACGCCGCCACTCCGCCCGCCGAAGAGGCGATCGCTACAATCTCGAACGGCTCGCGCGCTAAATTCTCCGGCATGCCCGCCTGCCTTTCAGATTTCTATGCGGTAGTTGCTGAGAGATGGCTTGTATTTAATCAGTATATAGGCGCAAGCGGATTCTGACAATAGCGGTGTAACCGTTACTAATCCAACGGAGACGAAATAATGGTGAATAGTACCTTTCAGGTTGAAAACCGCAAAAAATAGCGAGCTGTTCTATCGCAATTACGTTAAACCAGGCCAGCTGAGTTCGGTGGTTGAGTAGGCAGGTAAGCTGATCTATTCTTTCCACAGTTATGTTGCCGTATCGAAACCACCGCGTGGTAAGCGTAATGGAAAGCCTGAATTTTGGGATTGTGGGTAAAGCCCACATTAGTAAATAGTGAATGGTGAATTACTGATAACCGGAAAGCTTTCTTACCATTAGATCAGCTTCTCGGTTATCGATCATTCACCATTCACTATTCACCATTCCCCATTCTCCATTCCCTATGACGCTTCTTTCCGCTCTTCCCGGTTCCTGACCGGTTGCTCGTGAGGTTTCAGCACCGGCGAGAAAACGGTGGGAGGAACCTGCAGGTCGATGGCGACCTGCGCCATCGCCGAGCCGGCGGCGACCAGCCGGGTGAAGGCGGCGAGGAGCTGGTGCTCGATCTCGCGCAGCTTGCGCTCCCTCGCCTCGCGCTCCAGCGCGTCGATCTCGGCGAGGATGGCGGCCTCCTCCTTGTGCAGCGCGTCGAGATCGTGCTCGATGTCTTCGATCTCCTGCTTGAGATGCAGATATTGTTCTTTTTGTTCTTCATTCATGCCGGCGTCCTTCCTCTCGCGGCGGATTCAATATGTGGCCCAGTTGGAGGTGGGTCTCGACCAGCTTGGCGCCGGCATCGGTGATTCTGGTGAAGGCGTCCTTCGCCGCGAACCGCACGCGGGGAAGGTTGGCGTCCTCCGCCAGCCGCTCCACCCCCTCGATTCGCTTTTCCGTCTCGCGCAGTTTGCGATGAAAAATGTCGAGTCGGTCAATGATCTGCTGAATGCGCTCGCCGATATCCGCCGGCACGCCCGGTCCGTATTCCGCCATCTCCGCTCCTCCTGATGGGTTGCATACCCCGCGGTGGGAAAGCGAAACGGGGTGGATGTGCGAAAAGGGCGGAAGCAGTTACGGGACACGGATTCACACGGCCCGGCGGCAGTGTTACAATGGATCTGTTCCGCTCCCCCGGAGGACAACCATGGGCAAATTCATCTCTTCCCTGCGTAATTACGGCGGAGTGCCGACCATTTTCGTGAACGACAGGCCGGTGCACGGCCTGTTCCGCTACGGAACTACCGCCGCCGCGCTGAATGACATCCCGATCGGCCTGCACATGGTGCACGTCGGCAACCGCTACGTGAATGCAGTAGGGGCGGATTGCGGCTTCGCCGTCGCGCGGATCGATCAGGCGCTGGCGCGCGAGCCGGAGGCTTTCATCGGCGTGCGCACCTTCCCAAGCGCGCCGGAGGGCTGGCTGGAGGCGCATCCAAACGAGGCGCAGCAGTTCGAGGCGGGCGCGCCGGGGTTGGGGTTGTACCCCTCCTTCGGCTCGCTCTGCTGGCGGGAGAAGGTATGCGCAGTTTACGAGCAATTCGCCCGCGAGCTGCATCAGCATTATGAAGGCCGGGTGATTCTTTACCAGTTCGGCGCGGGCAGCCAGGGAGAGTGGAATCCGTTCGGCGCGCCGGATAATTATGGCCGCTGGTATGCCGAAGACTTCAGCCCGGCCATGCAGGCGTATTTTCGCGCATGGCTGGCGGCGCATTACGGCACGCTCGATGCCCTGCGCGGCGCCTGGTCGGATAGCATGGCAACCTTCGCGACGGCAATGGTGCCCACGCGCGAAGAACGGCTGCAGACCGACTGGCTCACCTTTCGCGACCCGCGCCGGCACAAGGTGGCCGACTTTTACGCCGCCTATTGCCAGGCGATAAGCGAGCACATCATCGACATGTGCGCGGCGCTGAAACGGGGAACGGATGGCGAAGCGCTGGCGGGCAGCCATGCCGGCGCCTTCCTGGATAACGGGCTGCATGCCATATTGTATAACCAGGTAACCGCCAACACGCTTCGTACGGTTGTCCGGGCGAAGGAGGTGGATACCTTCACCAGTCCCATCTCCTACCTGGGTCGCAAGCCGGGCGGCAGCCCCACCTCGATGGTGCCCACCGGTTCGCTGCGCTTGCACGGCAAGTACCGGCTGCAGGACCAGGATACCCGCACCTTCATCGCTCGTGTCAACGTGGCCGGGAACGACATCTTCAACCTGTTCGGCGTGCCGCGGACGCTGGAGGAATCGCTGGCGGTGCTGAAACGGGACGTAGGCCGCGCCATGCTGGGCGGGCATGGCGTGTGGTGGCACGATCTGCCGCGCGGGAATTACGAGCATCCGGAGATCGCCGCCTGCGTGCGCCGGCTGGTGGAGATTGCCGGCACGGCGCTGCACCTGGAGCGCGGCTACCTGCCGGAGGTGGCGGTGATGGCCGACGAGCGCTCGCCGCTGTCGCAGGAATGCGCCAACCGGCTGCTTTACCCGCTGCTGTATGCCCAGCGGGTGGAGGATTTCAGCCATGCCGGCGTTTCCTGGGAGATATTTGAGGCGGCCGATTTCCTCGAGCCCGGCTTCCCGTCGAGCAAGCTCATCCTTATGCTCAACCTGTTCGAGCTGGACGAGCGGGAAATCACCGACATCCGCGCCCGCCTGGCCGGCAGCGGGGCAACGGTTGTGTGGTTTGTCGCGCCGGGTGTGCAGAGTCCGCGGGGATTCGACCTGGATGCGATTACCCGGCTGTCCGGCTTTCGCGTGGGCGCCTTCCCCGCCGCGCTCAATCCGCGTGTCTCCATCACCGATTACACCCACCCAATCACCCGGGAACTGGCCGAGGTGCACTCCTTCGGCACCGGCTCGCTCGGTATGGACGAGCGGGAATCCATCTTCGGCCCGATTTTTTACGTGGATGATGCGGAAGCGACCGTGCTAGGCGTGTCGGACGCGCTGTATCGTCCCGGCTTTGCGGTTAAGGAGATGGATGGCTGGCGCTCGGTGTATTGCTCCGCCCCGCGTCTGTCCCGCGGGCTGCTGCGCGGGTTGGCGAAGTGGGCCGGTGTCCATTCATGGCTGGAGAGCGAGGCGATGCTGGCGGTGACGCCGGAGCTGCTGCTGATACACTCCGCCGACGCTGGGGAGCACCGCCTGCGCTTTCCCACGCCGCGCGATGTGGCGGACCTGTGGACCGGCGAGGTGATGGGCCGGCAGGTGGAGGAGTTGGCGATAAAACTTGACGGACCGGACACGCGGCTGCTGTTTCATGGGCAGTTGGAAAGATTGAAAGAATGAAGATCGTAAGGTTTTAGAGCAAGAGCAAGAGTAATAGCGGACGGTGAAATGGTGACTCTCAGTCTGGAAGGAGGCGGGAGCCCCGCTGGTTACAGGCAAGCTGTGGAACTTTGAGTTTTTTCACAGCTTGCCTGTAACCAGCGGGGCTCCCGCCTCCTTCCAGACTGAGAATGTGATTTCTACCGCATCGATATAGATCTACGGTTTCAGGTAAATGAACGGCCGCTCGTAAAGCCCGTTGGCGCCGAAGAAATCCTCGTCGCAGCGCACGCGCAGGACGATGCTGTTAGGCTGATCCGGCTTCAGATACGGCATAATCTCCATATCCAGTTCATGCGGGCGGCCCCAAGGCGACATATAGGAGGTGCGGCCCGCGTATTGGCCGTTCACCCACACCCATACCTGGTTGACCACCGCCGGGCAGAAGAGCCGCGCCTGCTTTCCCGGCGCGGCGTGGACCGTCAGGGTGAAGCGATACCAGCCGAATCCCTGATATGCGTGGCCGTCTCTGCTGCTCAGCGGGCGGCCTTCATCGTCCTTTAAGCCCTGGTTTTGCCAGCCGGCGGTGGTGTTGATGAGCTGCCATGCCGATTCATCGGCAGCCGGCTCCATCCAGCGCTCGAACACGCCGGTGTTGTATTTATCGGTGCGGAAGCGGGCCGCCTCCGGCAGCGGGATCAACCCGCCCTCCGCCAGGCCGGCCAGCCGCTCCATGCGCTCCTGCTCCCACTTCTCGCAATAAACCGGATAAGGAATCCAGCCGTAGAAGGGGGAGACGTTATTTTGCTCTTTCTTCAGCGCCAGCATATGCGCCATCAACTTCGCCGCATCGGCGAAACGCAATTCCCGCTTGGCCTGCTCCGCCAGCGTGTAGTCGCGCAGGTGGTCGAAGGTGAGGCGTTCCATGCGCGCGTGCAGCTTTTCGGTGTCGGTCTTTGCCAGCCGCTCCGCCTGCCGGATGTCGCGCTCCAGGCGCCCCATCAGCTTCGGCGTGTAGACGTAATTCAGGATCACGTCTTCGTGGCCATGCGCCGGCGCGGTTTCGAACGCCGTCTCCAGCGCCTGGTAAAAATCGGCCATCGGCGCGGCGGCGGGGCCGAACCATTTTGCATAGAAATCCGCCAGTATGGCGTCCACGTCGGCGCTGGTGTTCCACTCCAGTGCCATGCGGACGGCATACGTAGGAAGGCCCAGCACGGCGATATCGTCGCCGTCCTCGTCCAGGAAGCCGATGATGCCCGCCTTTTTCAGCAGCGGAATGTTGGCGCGCACCCGGTGAACCAGGGGCACCGGGGTGTTTTTCCTTACCATCAGTGGTTCATTGTAGCCGTAGATCCATACCTTGTCGCTGAGCTTGCACCACTGCTCGATCATCTTATACTGGCGTTGAATCTGCCAGCATTTCGGATCGTCGTATCGATGAATGGCGCAGCCCATGATATCGGCATACATTACTGTCAGATTTTTATACCGGTTGAAAGTGGGCGGCAGCTCCGGCGGCACGATGCGGTTGGCATAGCCATTGGTGGCGATGATGTGGCCGGGGTATTGCCGGCCGACGGCCTCCAGCAGCTTATCCACGAAGAAAAACCACTCCTGCCCCGTGTAATACTGCGGTAGCGGGTCGCCGTTGCGGTCCGGGGATAAGGTTTCGGCGAAACGGAAGGACAGCCGCTTGCATAGGTCGCACTCGCAGGTGGGCACCCCGTCCGCCGGCGCCAGGCCGGACGATGTTTTCCCCGCCTTGACATCCTCTCCCACCTTTTTCATTATTTCGTCAAGAACGCGCGGCTGCCCCTTGAATTGCGGGTCGTCACGACGCAGCTCATCGGACATGCAGAGCAGGTTTGGGTCGCGCGTGCCGTCCGGCTGCAGGGCAAACCATTCGGGGTGATCTTTGAGCTGCTCCCGCGGCAGGTAACCGATCAGCGAGCCGTCGCCCGGAACGCCGAAGGAATTCGCGATGCGCATGTTCATGCGGTTGCGCAGCATCCATAACTCGCGCTCTTCCGCCATGTTGCCCTGGGCGTGCGCCCAGAATGCGCGCAGCGGGAAATCAGGATGCTCCAGCACCGACATTTCAGGCGCCGCCAGCGTTGTTTTTTGCGGAACGACCTCGCCGTATTCTCCCGGCAGGAACCAGCGCACCCCCAGGCGATTGAGCAGATCGCTGACGGCAAAGCGCGTGCCGTAATAGGGGTAGGTGTCGTTGCCGGCCAGCAACAGCGTGTCGCCGGTCGCGCGAATGACATATCCCTCGTCGCGCAGGCTCGCGGTGACGCCGTCGGGGATCTGCAGGCCGGGAATGGCGTCGGTCAAGCGGCTGCGGCCCACCAGTATCAGCGGTTTTGGATGAACGATTTGATGGGAGTCCGAGTAGATAGGCAGTTTCGCCCCGCTGATCTTTTCCACGTAATGCTGCAGCTCTTCGGCGGCCACCCGGGCGTTCTCGCTCGCCTGTTCCGCGATGATGATGGCGCACGCTGGCCGCCCGTCCTTCACCAGCGTGAATTTGCCCGCCGCCCGCGCGCCCGCCCCGGTAATCGCCAGCACGAGAAGTCCGCAGAAGAATCGTTTCATAGCACACCTTCCTTTCTCTGAATTACTAATGCTGAATTTCTCGCCAACAGGCGCAGTTTTTGTCTTTGGTTGCGGCGCAGCCGCCCTGTATTACTAATGCTGAATTTCTCATCACCAGGCGCAGTTTTTGTCTTTGGTTGCGGCGCAGCCGCCCTGTGCCTTTAGGTCTTCGTGTCTTTGTGGTGCAATCATTTCCTCGAATACAGGAATGGCCGCTCATACAGCCCGTTGGCGCCGAAATACTGCTCGGTGCAGAGCACGCGCATGGTAATATTGTTCTTCCCCTGCCGCAGGTAAGGCGTGATATCCAGGTCGAACTCGGCGGGCCGGAACCAGGCCATCACGTAATTTGTGCGCCCGGCATACTGGCCGTTCACCCACACCCACGCCTGGTTGATCACCGACGGGCAGAACAGCCTTGCCTGTCCTTCCGGCGCCTGGGGAATGTCAACTTCGAAGCGATACCACCCGTAGCCGCGGTAATCATGGCCGTCCCGGCTCAGCAGCGGCCGGCCGTCATCGTCCTTCAGTCCCTGGTTCTGCCAGCCGGTGGTAGTGCGGCAGAGCTGCCATTCCGCGTCATCGAAGGCCGGCTCCATCCAGCGCTCTCCGCGGCCCGCGTCATAAGTGTCCGCCCGGAAGCGGGCGGCCTCCGGCAGCGCGGTCAGCAGCGTGCCTTCCGTGCCGTCGATTTTCTTCGCCAGCCGGTGCATGCGCTCCGCTTCCCAATTTTCCGCATACACGGCGTATGGCTCCCAGCCGTAATGCGGGGTAATGGCATGCAGCTCCGCTTTCAGTGCCCCCATGTGCTCCATCAGCCGGGCGGCGTCGGCGAAGCGCAGCTCATGCTCCGCCTGTATGGTCTGCGCGTAATCGCGCAAATGGTCGAATACCAGGCGCTCGGTATGCACGTGCAGTTTTTCCGCGTCTGTTTTCGCCAGTTCCTCCGCCTTGACGATATCGCGTTCCAGTCCCGCCATCAATTCCGGCGTGTAAATGAGGGGCAGGATAACATCTTCGTGAGCATGATAGGGAGCGTTATAAAAGGCGTCTTCCAGCGCGGCGTTATACTCCCGCATCGGTTCGGCGGCGGGACCGAACCACGTCTGATAGAAATCCGCCAGCAGGGCATCGATATCGGCGTTGACATTCCACTCCAGCCGGTGGCGCGCCAGGTAGGTGGGGATGCCGGAGTCCGTCATGTCGGCGGTATCCGAATCATAGAAACCGATAATCCCCGCCTCCTTGAGCAGCGGAAGATTGCGCCGCACGCGGCGGGTCGTCGGCGTAAAGGTATTCTTCGTCACCGCCATGGTGTAGTTGTAGCCGTAAATCCACACCTTGTCGCTGAGTTTCGTCCACTGCCTGATCATATTGTACTGGTCGCGGATCTGCCAGCACTTCGGGTCGTC
>Ga0172370_10006764_pt1 | contig 14285 bp, 9 predicted proteins | sample LakKiv5m_FD_114538 | JGI IMG/M metagenome (GOLD analysis project Ga0172370, IMG submission 114538) | Freshwater microbial communities from Kabuno Bay, South-Kivu, Congo - kab_022012_11.5m | ecosystem: Environmental > Aquatic > Freshwater > Lake | place: Democratic Republic of the Congo...
ACCACCTGCTCAAACTCAACCTCGTGCTTGTCCATATGATCTATCTTTGGTTCGATACCAAAGATAGACCACCTTAATTTTCATCGGTGTTTGTGCTCTTTACAAATCATGGGTGTTTCATTACTTTAGAATCTAACAGTCAGGTTAAACCCGAAGTGAAGCTGTTTTGCGAGCCCCTCGTTAAACAGGCTGAACCGGTTGTAAGCCATGTTAAGCTGAGGAACGATGTCATAAGCATTCGATGCGAACACCATGAAGCAGTGGGTTGGTGAGGCGATCTCCAGACCGAGGCCGAAGCTTGGTTTCGGAGCCACCAGTTTTTCCATCCTGGTCTCTTTCTGAGAGGACGGAATCATGGCGGTAAAAGCAAATGCCTGGTCGTAGGTAGCAATGACAGACATTTCACCGTATACTTTAAAACGGCCCCCTGCTGATATCCCCAGATAATCATTCCAATGGGTGCTGTCAACAGCGTTGAAATGGCTGAATGACGGAGCCACCTGGAAACTCAGGTTATTGCTGAATTTACGGCTCACGATCAACTGATTGAAATAGCTGAACCTGTTGGTGAATTCATACTGGGTACCGAAATCGGCAGTGTTCCCGCCGTCAACGGCCATCTGCAGCATATAGCTCAGTGAAACCGGCATGCCGGTTCTTTTCTGCTGAAGGATCAGATACTTCGCAAAAACATCTGTGAATTTGTTGATACGCTCGGTTCCGATTCCTACCATCAGGCGTTCGGTGATGCCATAGTTGAAACCCAAACGGATATTGGAGGCGCCGTAAATACCGGCAAGATCCTTGATGCCGTTTTCCATGGTTCCCAGGCGGTGGTGAATGATGAACTCAAGTCCGCCTTTGCGCGGCAACATATTGGTCTGCTGATCGATCAGAAGGGTGGAATTGAAGGTTTCCTTCACCGGGCGGCGGTCGGGACCATCATCCTGTGCAGATACCTGAACCGTAAAGGCAAGAAGCAGAAGAACTGCTAAAAACTTCCAGCTGTTATGAATGGTTTTCATTGTGTTTCCTCCTTGTTAGTTGTTTTTAGCACCTTCGGTTATCCACTTTTCAATTAATGCCTTTTGGGTTGCCGTCAGACTGGCTGCAGAATTATGTCTATTCTTAATATATTCCCACAGTTTGCTTTCCTCCGGTTTTTCAGCAACAACCAGGTTCATGCTGGTAATGGAAGCATAAGATTTACCGACCCTCAGGTCAGGTTTCATCAGAGTGGGATGACACTGGATGCAGTTAACCGTTGTGAAAAGGGGTTCAACATCTACCGAGTAACTTACCGGTTCATCAGGAATCACAACCTCCTCCGGTACAATGGTCGAATACTGGCATGAAGCTAGCCCGATCAGCATAATCCCTGCGAGAAGGGTCATCAAGTGTTTGTATTTCATTGTATTTCTCCTATTAGTTTCTTGCCAAAATTAGAAAAACAAAAGGCCCCAAACTAGTCAGGGCCTTCTGTTTTATTGAATTAACCCATTATTTCAAAGCGTCCAGCGAGTTGACCAGCAGGGCTTTGGTGTACTTGTAGTTGTGTGCACCCACGCTGCGGTCTTCCGTGATAAGTTTGTAATTGAAGAAAGCACCGGCTTCTTTCAGGGTCCACCTGCTGCCCTTACCGCTGGCGTTATTATACGGCCATGCGAGGTTGGTAGCGGAGTTCAGAAGCTTCAGTTCGATCAGCCTGGCTTTCAACTGCTCGACCAAACCGGCGATTTCAGTCTGCTTACCATTGACATCGGTATTGGTAACACCAGGATGGCAGGTAGTGCAACCTTTAACGTTCACCTTGGTGCCGTCTTCGTTCTTAATCCTCCAGGTGTGACCGCCAATTTCAGTTCCTTCACCTTCAGCCATGTGGCACATGGAGCAGGTAGCAACTGCTTTGTGGTTGGTGCTGGTATAAGCCATTGAACCGGCATATTCCCAACCTTCACTTCCGTTCAGGACGTGTGACTGGGTTCCGTGGTGCGGGCCAAAACGAGCATTGGTAATGGCATAAGTTGTGTCGCCCGTAAGTGGGAGCGGGAATTCGGCTGAGTTCCTGGCCTGGTGGCAATATGCGCAGGCATTGGATGAATTACCGAAATCAAGGGTGGTTTTGTGACCGCCGAAAATCAGGCTGACCGGCTCGGTGTGTCCCAGAGCATAGTTCGGGAAATCAACCGAATCCAGAGTTCCGTGGAAATCGTGGCAGGCGTCGCACTGCAGTGCAACCGGGATTTTGGAAACTGCAGCCATGGTATCCCGATGGGTCAGCTGAGTTTCTTTGTAGCCCTGGTAAGAGTGACATTTTGCACAGGCATTGTTGCCGCCATAGCTGGCAGCGGTCCAGGTGTGCCCTTCGTTGTGAAGTGAAGTTTCGAATTGTGCTTCGACAGCTTCGAAGGTTGCAGCGTTATGACACTTAATGCAAAATGCATTGGCGTCTTTTCCGTTCAATCCATCTTTACCGTCAACTCCATCCTTACCGGCGGGACCTGCCGGACCTTCGCAGGATGGGAAAAGCACTACCAGTGCGAAAACTGTTAACGCACTGAGAGTCAAAAAACTGAATAACTTTTTCATACAGTAAATTGTTTGTTGATAGTTTGGTTGAAAAGTACCTGTTATAAAAATAGCAAATAAACCTGAGTTAATGATATTCATCCTGTTATTGATGAAATATCTCATATATCTAATGATTTATATCTTTGCAGCATTGATGTACATCACGTTTTTTTTGACGGACATCAATTATTAGTATATTAGCAACACTAACCGCAAAGCATGGCCGAAGAGTTTATTGTAGATACCTGTATTCACTGTCTGGAAAAATGCGATGCATTTCAGGCCCTGACACAGGAGGAGCTGGGGAATCTTCATGATAACCGGTATGAAACCATGTATCGGCCCGGAGAAGTCATTGCCAAACAGGGAGCACCGATCTCCCATCTGGTAAGCCTGACCGAAGGGATGGTCAAGGTTGTGCTGGAAACTTCGGGAGAGGCCGATATCATACTGGACATCAATAAACCCGTTTTCATGCTGACCGGTCCGGGCCTGTTTGTGGACAACCGGTACCATTTTTCGGTGATTGCCCTGAACGAATGCCGCACCTGCTACCTGGATATCAAATATCTGTTCCGATTCTTCGAGAACAACCCTGAGTTCGCCCGCCGGTTCAACCGTACCCTCGGCGAGATATCCGTGATGCTTTTTAACCGGATCCGCAGTATCAACCAGAAAAATATGGCCGGAAGGATTTCCGAAGCCCTGCTCGGACTGCACAAAAACATATTCGAAACCAATCCTTTCGATCTGGTTCTCACCCGCCAGGAGCTGGGGGAATATACCGGAATGACCAAGGAATCGGTCAGCCGGATCCTGAAGGAGTTCAAGGAGGAGGGCCTGATCGATATTGACGATCGCCGGATCGAGATCCTGGATTTCGAAAAAATGAGAGCCATCAGCAGGAAAGGTTAACATGAAAAAATTGATCCCGGGCTGCCTGTTCTTCTTGGTTTTTGCCCGGCTCGCAGCCCAGAACAGTACCTCAGAAAGGATCTATATCTACACCGACCGCCAGGTGTACCACGCTGCCGGAGAGATCCGGTTTTCTTCATTTACCGGTGGTGATCCGGCATCAGAGGGATTATCCGTTTACCTGATCAATCCGGAAGGAGACCCTGTTCCGCAGGTTTCTGTTCCCCTGGCTCAGGGTTGGGCAGGTAATAGTTTAGTCCTTCCTGATTCTCTGAAACCTGGAATTTATACCCTGGCCGCTGGAAAAACCTCCACCTCCGGGACAAAAATCCCGCCCCTGTGGGTTCAGCCTGTGTATTTTACGGAAGCCGCTGTTCCCGAAATGATGTTGTGGATGAAGCTTGATGCTGAAAGCTACAAACCGGGGGAATTTGCCCAACTAACTGTCAGTGTAGGGTTTCTGAACGAACGGGTGAAGTTCGGAACAGGGGATGTGAATTACTTTGCCAGCAAAAACGGTATTCCATTCCAGAGCGGATTCGATAAAACCGGTGAAACCGGGAATCTTTCAGTCCTGATAAGGGTTCCGTCCACTCCGGATCCGGGCGTTATTACGGTTAATGCCAACGCAGCCTCCGGTGACATAAAAGGGTCATCCACCATCCTGATCCCTGTGCTGGCAACTGTGGAAAAAGGTTCAGATTCCGCGATAAATATCCGGGTTGATTTCGTCCCGGCCCCAGGAAGAACTCCCCCCCTGGAAGGCATCATCCTGCATCCGGAAGAGATCCCGCAGGGAAGCCGGCTTTGCGTGTCGGTGACCGATGATATTGCCAGTCCGGCAAAACAGGTTTCTGCAGGGCTTCCGGGCGATGGCCTGTTCCATTCGCTTTACCTTGATCAGGGTGCCGATTTTCAGACCTATCTGCGAAAAAACAAATCAAAACTTGCCGGCTACGGATTGATCCCCTCCGCCGAAACTTCATCCAGCCGAGTAAAAGAACAGCTCCAGATGGGCATTCCCATCCTGGTGGTCCTGAGATCCGTGAAGCCTTACATCCTTCAGGGCAGCATGATCCTGTTCCGCGGTACCAATTCCCTGCAGTATGAAAAAGGAGCCCTGTTCGTCATCGACGGAGTGGAAAAAGGAAACCGGATTGAGGTGTTGGAACAGTATAGCCCGTATGATATCGAAAGCATCCGTGTTTCCCTTGAGACCTCCGATATCCTGAAATATTCCGCAGATGGCGCAGGGGGGATCATCTTTATCAACACCAAAGACGCCTCGGGGGGAGAAAAACAAAAGGAGGCAGCCACCCCAAAGTACAATCCCACCCTGTATTGGAACCCGGATATCAAACTGAACTATGGCATTCCTGTCATGATCAATCTCCCAAAATCATCCCTCAAAACCCGCTGGCGCATCGATGTGCGCGGTGTGGATCCGGAGGGGCGGGCAATCAGGGGTACGTATTTTTATCCGCCAAAAAATACGTAGAGACGCATATATGCGTCTCTACCAGGAAATTACGCCATTGCACATTGAAGAGACGCATATATGCGTCTCTACGTATGTTTAATTACCGGGGAAATTACAACGCCGCCAGCGCCTTGTCATAATCCGGTTCCTGGGTGATCTCGGGAACCTGTTCGGTATAGACAACCGTGCCGGTTGCATCGGCCACGATCACACAGCGCGAAAGCAGGTGAGCGAGGGGCCCGTCGGTGATCATCAGATGATAATCCTTACCGAAAGCCCCGGTGGCAAAATCCGAAAGGGTGATGGTATTGGTGATTCCTTCGGTGCCGCAGAATCTCGACTGTGCGAACGGGAGATCGCGGGAGATGCAGAGTACTTTGGTATTTTCAAGTGAAGCGGCAGCTTTGTTGAAAGCCCTTACGGAAGCGGCGCACACCCCAGTGTCAAGACTTGGGAAAATGTTGAGCACCAGCTTGCTGCCGGCAAAATCTTTCAGGGATACATGCGACAGATCATTTTTGATCAGATCGAAATCGGGAAGTTTGTCGCCTTTTGCAGGCAGGGTACCCAGCGTATGAACCGGGTTACCTTTCAGAGTAATGTCAGCCATTATATTCTTTTTGATTAATTGTGTTCACTAAACGGTCCGACAGGGCCATTTGTTCAGACAAAATCGCATGTGGGTCTAAATTTTCCTGAACCACTGAACCATCGGGATCGGGAATGGAACAAACTCCCCGTCGACATGAAGGCCGGTGAATCCAAACTGGAATGAGCTGTGCTCGGTGGCCTGAAAACGGAGTCCGGGAGAAAGCACCACCAGCGGTTTCCCTCTTTCCGTTACATTCACCACAGAATACCGGGTTTTGTATTCAGGCTCATCATAGGTGGTTTGCAATTCCTGACGCGTCCGTTCAGCCCCGGCAAGCATGATGAAGGAATCGAAAACAAAGCTGAATTTATTGTTGAGCCTGAACATACAGGCCAGGGACATCAGAGGCCTGCCCTCTGAATCTCCAACCTGCTTTTCTTCGAAGGAATTGACTGAATATTCGGTTGGGGTGTTGATAATGGTATATTCGGTGCGCTCCATAAAGAGAGCTCCGTAGCCGGCTGAGAAATTGAGGTTGTTAACCCGGTTACCCAGGGTCATGTAGCCGAAAGGAAGCAACAGACCATATTCAGGATAGGCCCATGATCCGGTACCTCCCAGAAGTCCGACCCCACCGCACAGTCCTTCACCAAGCTTGAAAGTATATTTGAATGTGCCGATCACCGGCATCCCCACCCAGGAGGTCATGATCCCAACCCCCATGTTATCGGCAATACCAAACTGAAAATCAGGCCCAAACAGATTCCACTGCACATAATTATCGCCCTTCTTGATGGAGAACCCGTTGGTCGTCAGGAAATACCTTGTGGCAAAGAGTCCACCGCTTACAGGTTTCTCGCCCTGTTTAAGTTCGACGATCTCCTTCACTTCATGCCTTGGGACATACACCAAGCCCACTTCCTGACTTTCAATCAGGATCTCTCTGGCGTCCTGAGAAACGATCTTGCCGGTGAAGGCAACACCGTTCTGCTTGATCACTTTGTGAATTACCGACGTGGTATCGGTGCCAACCTGGGCAGAAGCACCGAGGGTGAAGCCCGCCAGAAACACACATGCGAGCATTATTTTCATTAAAGTTTTCATGCGTTCGGATTTTTCGGTTTAATCAAAGATACGGTTTCCGGGGTTAAGATATTATATTTACTACGGAAGTACCTGACCTAACCTATGAGAAAGCATGTAATCCGCTCATTCTTAGGTATCCTTATGTTTGCCAGTTTGACCGGGGCAGTCGCACAAACTGTGCCGGTGGGCAAATTCCTTGTCCTCAATGGTGTGGATCAGCATATGGTGATTCCGAATCATTCTGATTTTAACATCCTTGCCGGGGAAAGCTACACCATCTCCTTCAGGATTGAGCCTGATAATTTTGCGGCTCAATATTCGATTCTGAGCAAAGGTAACCAGATGGAAATGGGGGGTAAATATGAACTTTTCACTCTGTATACCGTATCGGCGCCCAACCTGGGAATCAATCTGCGTAACAACGATAATACCCACATGGGGGCCTCCTATGTGACCAGCATCAATGAAAAAACCTGGGTTCACGTGGCCTGGGTGTACAACTCGGCCGACCGGACTTCCAGGATCTATGTCGACGGATCTCTTGTCAATACCGTAAGTCACAATCAGATCGGCAAAAAAGAGGTGAGCAACACCTGCGATGTGCTGATCGGATGTGCACTGACCGATGCGGTTAATCCTTTTAAATTCCAATTCTGGAAAGGGTATATCGACGAGCTCAGGATCTGGAAACGGGCACTATCGGAATTCGAACTGTCGGCCGACCGGAACACGGCCAACCCTCTGAGAAATGACCTGGTGGCATTTTATGATTTTGAAAACATTGTCAACAATACGGCAAAGGATATTTCAGGCAATAAGCATGATGCCATTTTAATCGGATTCGGACCCAGGGTGGTAAAGCCACAATTGCCGGTAGCCATCGGGGACAAGAATGAAAGGCTTACCGGGTTCCGCATCTATTGCGAGACGGAGCATGAAAAGATTCAGCAGGTTACACTGGATCTGAAGGGAACCGATTATATCGATGATTTGAAGGAGATCAGAATCTATCTGAACGGAGACAAGGAGAGGCTGAACCTTTCCTCTGCCAGGCTGTTCGGGTCCTTAATCCCTTCAGAAAGAAAAGTTACTGTCCGGGGTGATCTTGAGATGATCCCGGGTGAGAATTATTTCTGGATCACGGCTGATATAAGTCCCATCGCCCTCGAAGGCCACAGGGTCGAAGCCTCTGTGGTTTCTGTTTCCACCTCACTGGAAACGATCACTTCGCTTCCGGTGGTCAAGGGTTCGCGCACCATCCTGCTTGATCAGCACCTGCTCTTCTCGGGCGGCAGCGGGGGATCCAGCAATTACCGGATCCCGGCAATCGTTACGGCTGCCGACGGCAGTCTCGTCACTGCCACGGACCGCCGATGGAACAGTGCCCATGACCTGCCCAGCGATATTGATTTGGTGATTCGCCGGAGTGCGGATCTGGGGCATTCCTGGAGTGAGCCCCTGACCCTGGCAGGCGAGGGAACCGAGACGGGCTATGGGGATGCCGCGCTGGTGCTGAACAAGAAAAACCGGGAGGTGATCTGCCTTTTCAACGGCGACAGGGGATTTTTTGAGTCCACCCCAACGAACCCCATCCGGATCTATGTATCCCGAAGCCGCGATAACGGCATTACCTGGAGCCCGCCTGCCGATATCACAAGTCAGATTTACGGGGCTGAGTGTTCCAACCCGGCTACCACCAACTGGAAGGGGGCCTTTGTGTCCAGCGGATCGGCCATGCAGCTGCGCAACGGCAGGATCATGGCTGTAATGCCAGTGAGGGAACGCTGGTCGAGGGATATCTCAAACTTCATTCTCTATTCTGATGACTGCGGCTACCGTTGGAAAGTCTCGGCCAACAGAATCACCAGTAAAGGCAGTGAGGCAAAACTGGTGGAACAGGATGGCGGAGTGGTTCTGGCCAGCATCCGGAACCAGGGAAGCCGTATTTTTAACCTGTCAAAGGATTATGGCGCCACCTGGGGAACCCCATTCCTGCAAACAGCCCTCCTGGATCCTGCCTGCAACGGGGATATGATCCGTTATACCGCCATCTGCGACGGATTCCAGAAAAACAGGATCCTCCACAGTATTCCCTGGTCGGACTCACGGAAAAATGTCAGCGTACTTCTGAGTTATGATGAGGGTGAAACATGGCCGGTTAAAAGAACGATCTATCCGGATGCCTCAGCCTACTCCTCCCTCTGCATTCTTTCCGACGGGACCATTGGAATGTATTATGAAGCAGGCGAATACGAAATATATCAGATGTACTTTGTGAGATTCAGCCTCGATTGGCTGTCGGGCGGTACCGATTCCTTCAGGCGCCGGCTGAATCAGTCATCCTCAGTTGCCGGACCCGGGCAGGATCTCTCCGCCTGGACCCTGTACCCCAATCCTGCCTCCGACGAAGCCCATATTTCGGGAAGTTTTGAGCCGGGCACCCTGATCCGGGTATTCAACCTGAAAGGCGAAATTCTCGACCAGATCCGGCTCGAAAACTTTACTTCCTCCCTCAGCGTGGATGTCCGGCACTACCCGGCCGGAACCTATCTGGTCAGGATCGGTGAGGTTACCTCCAAACTGATCATCAACAGGTAAATTTGTTAATTTCACATCATGCACATTCATTTTCACATTCATTATAAAACTCATCCGGGGCAGCAACTGGTGATCACCGGTTCCATCCCCGAACTGGGTAAAGGCCAGCCTGCAAAGGCTGCAGTGATGAAACTCTCCGATGTGCCGGCGGGCCTCTGGACCTTGACCCTCGACCTGCCGAAGCCGAAGGATTTTACCTACCGTTACCTGGTAAAGGACGATAATTTCAAAACCCTGATCGAAGACTGGGGTCCGCCCAGGGAATTCAGGCCGGGAAAAAATCATGACGAGACTCTCCTCATACAAGATCGCTGGCGCTCTCCGGCCGATCCTGAATATGCCTTATACTCAGCCGCTTTCACCAAGGCCATTCTACCGACCGGCAAGATTTATCCAGCCCCTGCCATCAATGACGCTTCTTCCACCTCTAAGGTGAAAGTAAGATTCAGACCCCGCGTGATCAGGATCAAGCCCGGCCACCGGGTCGCTGTTTGCGGCAATACCGCAGCCCTCGGAACCTGGGACGAGAAGAAAGCGGTTGCCTTGGGAAATCCCGGCCATCCTGTGTGGGACGGAGAGGTGTCAGTGCCTGTGAAAGATTTTCCGCTTGAATATAAATACCTGATCCTGGATGAAAACGGGAAGCCCCTCTTCTGGGAAAAATCGGAAAATCGCAGGATCAGCCTGCCTTCCGGACTGATTCCTGATACGATGGCGGTGGTTGACGAAACGTTTGATTTCCCGCAATATCCCTGGAAAGGAACCGGGGTGGCCATTCCGGTTTTTTCCCTGCGCAGGGAGGACGGTTACGGCATCGGGGAATTCACCGATATCCGGCTGCTGGTCGATTGGTCGTGCGAGGTGGGCATCAGGATGATCCAGCTGCTGCCAGTGAATGATACAGTAGCCCGCCGCACCTGGCAGGACTCCTATCCCTACGCTGCAATTTCCGTTTACGCACTCCATCCTGTTTATATCAACCTCACCGAAATCGGAACTCTCAATTCCGATCTAAACCAGCAGATCATTAAAGCGCAGGGAGCTTATCTGAATTCGCTGCATAAAATTGATTATGAGGCAGTAATGCTCCTGAAATCAAGATTTTTCAAACTGATGTTTGATCAGGTCAAGGCTGATTTTCTCCAAAGTCCGGATTTTCTCAGGTTCTTCGAAGAGAACGGCGACTGGCTCAGACCCTACGCCGCTTTCTCCTATCTGCGCGACCTGTTCAACACGCCCGATTTCAGCCGCTGGGGTGAATACAGCAAGCCCTCGCCCGGGCTGATGGCGCGGCTGACAGATGAGCACTCCGACCACTACGATGATATCGCCGTTCACTATTTCATTCAGTATCATGCCTACAAGCAGTTGCTCGATGCGGCCAATTATGCCCGCTCCAGAGGGGTGGTGCTGAAGGGGGATATCCCGATCGGCATCTACAGGAACAGCGTGGATGCCTGGCTCTATCCGCATCTGTTCCACATGGACAGGCAGGCCGGGGCACCGCCTGATGATTTTTCGGCTATCGGCCAGAACTGGCGGTTTCCCACCTACAACTGGGAGGAGATGGCCAAGGACAATTATGCCTGGTGGCAACAGCGCCTCAAACAGATGTCGGGCTGCTTCGATGCCTTCAGGATTGACCATATCCTTGGTTTCTTCAGGATCTGGGAGATCCCGGCAAGCCAGGTGGAAGGACTGATGGGGTATTTCAATCCCAGCATTCCCTATTACCGCGGGGAGCTGGAGGAGAAAGGCATCTGGTTCGATGAGGAGAGGCTTTGCAAGCCTTACATCCGGGGACATTTCCTGTATGAGAGGTTTGGCGACCTCACCGAATTTGTCAAACACAATTATCTCACCGAATATGCTCCCGGATGTTTTTCGCTGAAACCGGATTTTGATTCACAGACCAAGGTGGAACAAAAACTGGGCGTGGAGCCCGATGCCGGTCCGGAAGCCCGCAACCGTGCCGAAAGGATCATCCGCGGGCTCAATTCCCTGATCGGCGAAGTCGTATTCCTGCAGGCTCCGGGAACGGAAGGAAACGGTTTCTTCCCCCGTAATGCCCTCCATTTTACACGATCTTACCAGGAGCTCGACGAGCGCAACCGGTACCTCATCAATGAAGTGTATCTCGATTATTTCTACCGGAGGAATGAGGAGTTCTGGCGCGGCAAGGCGATGGTCAAGCTGCCGGTGATCAAAAAGGCTACCGATATGCTGATCTGCGGAGAGGATCTCGGCATGGTGCCGGCATGCGTGCCCAGCGTGATGAACGAGCTTGGGATCCTGAGTCTCGAGGTGCAGCGGATGCCCAAGGATCCGAAAGTAACCTTCGGACATCCGGCCCATTATCCCTATTTGTCAGTCGCAACCCCTTCATCACACGATACCTCCACCATCAGGGGCTGGTGGGAGGAGGATCCAGGCCGGTCGCAGCGGTTCTACAACCAGATCCTCGGAAACTGGGGCGGATCACCCTTTACCTGCACCCCTGAAATAGTGCGGCAGATCATTGTGCAGCACCTTTATTCACCCAGCATGTGGGCGGTGTTCCCCATCCAGGACCTCCTCGGAATGGATGAATCCCTCCGGCTGCCCGATCCGCATGCCGAACGGATCAATAACCCGGGAAATCCCAACCATTACTGGCGCTACCGCATGCACCTCAATATCGGGGAGCTCGCCGGCGAAACCGAATTCAACCGGATGCTCAGGGAGATGATCAGGGACGCCGGGAGGATGGAACCTTACTGATCGTGACGCGGGACGCGAGACGCGTGACGATTGTCATCCCTGCGAAGGCAGGGATCCCGGGTCAAGCCCGGGATGACAATAAGCGGGACGCGGGAGAATCGGGACGCGGGACGCGGGACGCGGGACAATTGTCATCCCTGCGAAGGCAGGGATCCCGGGTCAAGCCCGGGATGACAATAAGCGGGACGCGGGACGCGGGACGCGGAAGAGTCGGAGAGCGAAAAGCGGAGAGCGAAAAGCGGAGAGCATAGAGAATATAATCCACTTATCCACGTTATCCACTTATCCACAAAAAACCTTTCAACCATTTCAACCATTTCAACCAATTCAACCATTTCAACCCTCCTGATACTCATGCTCACGGGGGGTGTATTGTTTGGCCAGCAGCGTGGCGTTAACCGGGATGCGTACCGGATCAGCATTGAAAAAACCGCGGAGGCGGTGGAGATCGACGGGGTGCTGGAGGAAGCGGTGTGGCAGAAGGCGCAGATGGTAACCGATTTCAGGCGGGTGCTGCCGACGGATACCGGGTTTGCCGTTGCGCAGACGGAGGTGCGGCTGCTGTACAATGAAACTACCCTGTTTGTTGGGGTGGTATGTCTGGATCCCACGCCGGGCAAGCGGCCGGTGGAGTCGCTGCGGCGCGATTTTGCGTTCCTGAAGAACGATAATTTCATCGTATTCATTGATACCTACAACGACCAGACCAACGGCTTCGCGTTCGGGGTTTCGCCGGCAGGCGCTCAGTGGGACGGGATGCAGGCGAACGGGGGGTCGGTCAACCTCGACTGGGACATCAAGTGGAGATCGGAGGTGAAAAACTACCCCGACCGCTGGACAGCCGAGTTCGCGATTCCGTTCAGGAGCCTCCGTTATCTGGGGGGCGCGGGTGAGTGGGGCATCAATTTCAGCCGGCATGATCTCAAAACTGCCGAAAAATCAAGCTGGGCGCCAATGCCCCGGCAGTTTGCCACCGCTACCCTGGCCTTCACGGGATCCCTGGTATGGGATCATCCGCTGCCGCCGGCGGGACTCCGGCTCTCGGTGATCCCATACGGCATCGCAAGGGTGAAACAGAATCCGGGTGTGGAGAACCGGTTGATCCCCGGAGCATCAGCCGGACTGGATGCCAAGATGATCCTCTCCACCTCGATGAACCTCGATCTGACCCTCCTGCCCGATTATTCGCAGGTGGAGGTCGACCGGCAGCAGATCAACCTCGACCGGTTCGAGCTGTTCTTCCCCGAAAAGCGACAGTTTTACCTGGAGAACAGCGACCTGTTCGCGAGTCTGGGTACCGATAACCTCCGGCCCTTCTTTTCGAGACGCATCGGCCTCAATGCTCCGGTGCTGGCGGGTGCCCGACTGAGCGGCAAGCTCGGCAGCGACTGGCGGATCGGAGTGATGGATATCCAAACCGATAAAAACGGAATCATTCCTGCCGCCAATTTTGGCGTTACGGCCATTCAGAAAAAGGTTTTCCGCAGGTCCTCCGTTACGGCTTTCATGGTTAACAAGGTCACTACGGGAACCCGGGATTCAGTGTATCCTGCCGTTGATTCCAACCAGGTAGGCGGCTTCGAATTCAATCTGGCCAGCGCCGACAACCGCTGGACGGGCAAAGCCTTTTATCATAGGTCGTTCTACCCCGGAGCAGCCGGTAAAAGCTTTTCCACCGCGGCAAATATCACCTATTCCACCCAGCACCTGATGGCAACGCTGAACCAGTCGTGGGTGGGCGACAACTTCCTGGCCGAGGCGGGATATATCAGGAGAAAGGGATATTATGAGTTGGCCCCCCTGATCCAGTACAAATTCTACCCCGCGTCCAAACGCATTGCCAATCATGGTCCGGCGCTCAAAGCCGATCTTTTCCTGGATCCCCGCGGGGGTACCACCGACCGCGACATTACCCTGATGTACCAGGTGGAGTGGCTGAATAAGAGCATATTGCAGGCGGATTTGAAGGATAGCTTCCTCGAGCTGCAGTTCCCGTTTGATCCCACCAATTCGGGCGGCCAAAAGCTGGCCAAAGGGCAATCCTTCCACTGGCAGGAGGCAGGCATTTACTTTGCCTCGGATCTCCGCAAGCCCTTCAATGTTGCCATCAGCACCCGGTACGGCGGCTATTTCAACGGCACCCGGCTATCGGTCAACGGCGAGCTCTACTACCGGATCCAGCCGTACAGCAGTCTGGCCCTGGTAACCACCTTCAACAGCATCGATCTGCCTTCTCCCTACAGCAGCGCCAGTTTTATCCTGATCGGTCCCAGGCTTGATATC
>Ga0172370_10006766_pt1 | contig 14280 bp, 16 predicted proteins | sample LakKiv5m_FD_114538 | JGI IMG/M metagenome (GOLD analysis project Ga0172370, IMG submission 114538) | Freshwater microbial communities from Kabuno Bay, South-Kivu, Congo - kab_022012_11.5m | ecosystem: Environmental > Aquatic > Freshwater > Lake | place: Democratic Republic of the Congo...
ATGCCATCCTAACCTACGGAAAAGTAAGTTGAGTTGCCAACTCGACAAACAGTCAGGATGCCATCCTAACTTACAAAAAAGTAAGTTGAGTTGTCAACCCGACATTGGTCAGGATGCCATCCTAACCTACTTGTAGGCATAGATAGTGACAGATAAGTACAGCGAATAAAGAGAACTCAACGAATTTATTGATCATCCCAGCTCTCCTAGCCACACAATCCTGGCGGGATCTTACGCCACCCTTGTCATTGCGAGACCGGCATGCTCTTCGCCGGTCGAAGCAATCTCTTAGGACTCACTCTGCAACAACCGAGATTGCTTCGTCGCTTTCTTCGATAAACGATCATGCTTTAGATCGGACCGCTCCTGCTGCTAAGAAACTACACCGTAGTTTCTTACTGTATGAAAAGCGCATCTCTTCGCGCTGTGGACTTTCTCGCAATGACAAGAGGTGGGTGGAGGAGGAGATTGCTTCGTTTAAAGTTCAACTAAAAATGGCGAGCGGTTATATCTCGAACAATTGCGCGGCGCGCCGATCTTCCTTGAAGGCAACTCTAGATGGATCGCCTTCGGCGCGGTAGACCTTCATGCTCGAAAGATCAAAGACGGACGACCAAATCGTCTCGAAATTGAGCGATGGATCGTATTGACAAACAAAGCCAACTTCGCCGCGCAGGATCGCTTGGGTGTGCAAAATCGCGTTCGAATAATCCGAGTTTTTCAAGGCATGTACTACGCTTTGATAACGCTGTTCGGATGAATAGATCTGATTGGAGTTCAGCGCACGCATTTCATCAGAGACAAAATGGTTAGTGGAAACCAAAAAGTCATCGCCTACTGCGGGTGCGCGCATGATCATCCTATTCGGATCACATTCCGCAACGACCATAGCGCCCGTTACATCGACAAGGATGATATTACAAGCTGAAGCGATCGGCAGCTTTTGAAGGGCAACAATCGCTTCTGCTACCGTCCTACATTTTTCAAGCAGGTAGCGCACAATGAATACTGAGTTAATGCCCGGTTTGATCATGGTCGGCATGATGAATTCCATCGCGACAACCAAACCGTGCGCATTGATGCCTTCTTCCAGGTGGATCATCGAAGAGGTATTGCCGAGAAACGCAGTCCCGTTATCCAATCGATAAAAGACGCTTTGGCTGTTCTTCTTGAGGAAGGGCGGCAGGTCGTTATTCCTGCCATAATAGACCTGCTGATCATGAATGAAACAAAAAGTTGTACAGCCTTTGGGATCATAACAGCAGCCCATACAGAGCAGCCAGGAGGTAAGTTTTTCATAGGAGTAACCAAGCGCTTCCGTTAAACCTCGGATTTCATCACATACTTCCGGGAAGAATTCTTTTAGCATCTCCTGGGATTGGCTGCCAAATTCCTGTTGGAAGGCATCTAAATGAATGATAGCATCGAAGTCTATAGCTTTCTTTTTTAAGAATGACCCCATTTTATAACCAATTTCGTAATGCGAACCGTTTAATCTTGGGTGAAACATGATAGTAACCTATGAACCGGGTGTGGTGATGCCGATGAATTCGATCAGGAAGATGCCAACTGTCATACTAATCATAAAGTCAACGATTGATCAAGGCAAGCTCACCAAAGGTAAATGGGAGATAAATCCTGGGTAGTGATCCAGCGCTGAGGCGGCAAACAGGTAAGCCGCGGAATCATATATACAGGCTTCGTTATTGCGGTATTGATCAGGGAGATCGCTGTAATAGATCACATTCGAGGGAATGTAGGTTGCGATCCCAGGCACAACCGCGCCGGGCACATTGGCAGGTTGATGTCCAAAGCGGACATGCAAAATAGAGTGGTAATGATAATCGGGTTGCGGAAAAGTACTGCCAAAAACGAGCGTGTGATCGTTGACCGGATGCAGCCCAAAGAGCCAATAAGCGGCTGGCAACGCGTCACTGAGTCCAATATTTTGCGGTATGTCTTTGGAGAGCCAATAAGCGTCATTGATGCTGTTGATATAGACGCCGCTCATGCCCCAGTCATTGTACTGCCATTCTTCCTGATAAGCGAAAGGCGTTGTCGACAAACGAGCGACCAAGCCCTCAGCAGCCCGCTGCAATGCAGTCTGGATGGCTGCTTTTAAATCGCCATCTGATAAGCTCGGATAGAGACGCGCTAGGAAGGGTGGCGCATACCAGAAACCAGAATGATGGCTGACAGTCGGAGAGGGCCAATCGGTTGGGAAATCGTTGAAATAGGCTTCGAACGTTGCGATGGCTTGTAAGTAAGTGGGATGCGGGGCAGTCAGGTAGAGCTCGCTGGCAGCCGCGCTGATCATCTGCTCGCGTCCTTCTTCCCAACCGTAGAAATAGACCGTCTGGCGATAGACCTCATCATGATTGTTAAAATAATCCCAGGCGAGATTGGCAGCTTGCCAAGCTTGGGATGCCAGCGCAGGATCATACGCTTGCAGGGCACGCGAAGCGGCTGCCAGGGCAGCGCTGAATTTCAGGTTGACATCGCTGTGATAGTCAACAAAAAGCAAGCGTTCATCCCCCGTATCTGGAATGCCATCCGTCATGTCTTCTGGTAGCGATGTACTGCCATACCTATCGGCAGTTTCTACCACACCAACATAGACGCGCCCATCGGATTGCTGCATCGATAGCAGCCAGCGCACCCCCCACTCGATTTGCTCGATCAGATCGGGTACGCCGTTGGCTTGGTTGGCGATCAGTTGGCGATTGTCCACATCCAAGGTATGCCGGTCGCGCTGCGGAGTGAATTCCTGCCAAGTCAAAGCCAGTTGGTGAACGACAAACGCCTGCGCGGAGACATTCAGGTCATAATCCCCGGCATCGTACCAGCCACCGATATTAACGGGAATCGTTTCACCAGGTTCGACGGGTGTACCGCTGGACTCATAAGCGATAAAAGAATCAGCACCAATGGTGCCAGGTTGCGTCTGCACTGCGTCATCAAGCGTCGAAGCGGCGTGCGAGAGACCATCGCCCAGATCAACCGCCAAGTGACTCATTTGAAAGGGCAAGAAGTAGTCAAGCGTGTTTTGCCATTGATCTCGGAACGGCTGTGCAGAGATTGCAAACCAATCCGTTTCCCCCTGCGACCAAACGATGCGATATTCGCCGGGTGTGTTGATCTGGCTGAAATCAAAGATCGCAAATTGGCGCCAATGATCATCCAAGGCTGGCGTGAAGACACTTTGTAAGACAGTCTGACGGCTTGCAGCGCCAGTTTTACGCTCGAGCCTGGCATTCAGATCAGAGAAACTGGCGCGCTGATCGATCTCCATGACAGCTTGCTTGGGCTGCCAACAAGCATAGCCAATATGGCTATAGCGCAGCGCAGGTCGATTGGGACCAGGATCGAGGCTAGCAGGCGTGATTGTGAAATGGGTCTGCCCACTGTCAAGCGGCAGATCGATGGCAAGCATATATTCTTGACTACCCCACAAGCGCGCGTCAAACAGCGACATCCCATCCGGGGCGCTGAAGGTCAGGTTGCGCGTTGGATCATCGCTCATGATCTGAAATTGGGTGACGCCATCTAAGAGCAAGGGTTGCTTGGGTTGCGTTTCAGGATACGTTCCAGCGCCCGCGCTACTGAGATAAGGTTGGTTGACGAAAGTAGGAATCGGTAAATAGAAAACCAGGTTGGCATATTGAACGGCTTCGTTATCGCGGGTTTCATCCAAGGAGATCTCATAATGCACAAGACCGCCTTGGGGATAGATTTCCTGCTCATACCAGGTATCGCTTGCGGGGAGCTGCCCTTTAAAAAAAAGCTTGCTATCCTGCACCCAACTGCTTTGGTTCTCCAGCGACGTGTACCAGGTCCAGCCATCCCAGCCGGATTGAAAACCGATCGTAGGAATGAGCGCATCTAGATTGTGCAGGATTGCCAATCCGCCCTGATCAACGGGTGTCTGCAAAAAAGCGCCTTGATAAATGACGCCATCCGCATTGATCGATAGGCTTGACGAAGTCGCTTGCTCATGAGAAATAGGTTTGGAGATTGGATTGGTCGCGCTTGCAGTGGGAACGCAGGCAAGCATGACGGTCATCAAGAGGATCAGGGCGCGTGATAAAGCCAAATGCTTAGTCATTATGCGCATTGACTGGATTGACTTCAATCGTGATATGTTCCAAACCAAGATCATGAGGAAGCCTTTGTTTATATTCATCGGGTGATTTTGGGTCATCGGAAACGATCGATAAGACAAGGCTGTAGATATTCGGAGCGATCAACCACAGGTGCAAATCACAAATCTTGTCGTTCTGGTTTTCAATGGATGTGCGGACCATCTCAACAAGCTGCTCTGCCTGTTCGTCGAGCAAGATGCCGCTGGTTGCGCCGATCAATCCGACCGACCAACGTGTGATCAAGATCGCCCCAACGATACCCATCATCGGGTCCATCCAATTCAAGCCGAAGTATTTGGCGATCAATAAGGCAAAGATCGCGGTGATCGAGGTGAGCGCATCCGCCAAGACATGGAAATAAGCCGCACGCAGGTTATGATCGTGATGACTATCATTGGATGGATGATCAGTATGATGAGTATGATCCGTGGAATCGTGCCCGCTGTGGTGATCGCCCAAGATAAAGACCGAAACGCCGTTGACGATCAGACCGAGCACAGCCACGGAGATGGCTTGATTGAAGGCGATCGAGACCGGATGGATCAGACGGTCAACGCTCTCCCAGACCATCATCAGCGCGAAGACACCTAGCAGGATCGCGCCGCTGAAACCACCTAGCGCATTGACCTTGCCGGTGCCAAAGCTGTATTTGGCATCCTTGGCATGACGGCGGGCATAGACATAAGCGAAGACGCTGATCAGCAGCGCGGCAGCATGCGACGCCATATGCAGCCCATCCGCCAGCAGCGCCATTGATCCAAACAGGATGCCAGCGCTAATCTCGACGACCATCATCGTGGCGGTGATGACGATCACCCAGACCGTGCGCTTCTCGCCAGGCTGCTTTTTGTCCTGGTTGAAGGTGTGGGGTTGCTGCCAGCGGGAGATGGTTTGATTGTTCATGATTTCTTGAACCATGTCATGCAGAAATTTCCTTGATAAGATCTTTCAGGTTATTTTAAGTGTACCAGGAAAGACCAAAAATTACACGATGAAACCTTTTTGTCTTTGCGAAAGCCTGCACGCTCTTCGCAGATGTGAAGCAATCTAAGCGTTCATTGGATAATGGATAATCGATAAGTACAGCGAATAGGGAGAAACCACCGAATTTGAGAAAGTGAGAACAGCGAATTATGGGATGGAACGAATTCCATTCGTGTTATTCGTGGTTTATCTTCATGCCTGAAAGCTCTCTAACATGTCATGTTGAGGAGCGCTGTGGTCATTTGCTGCCTTGATCGATAAACAAGCGAGTACAACGAATAGGGAGAAGCCAACGAATTGGAGGAAAGAGAACAACGAATTATGGGATGGAACGAATTGAGGTTAAGCTGGATGACGACGAGAACAGAGAACAAAGAGAAAACACGAATCCAAGCATACTCGAGTGTGGTAAGGATAGTTTTTTTGTCTAGATATCCCCAAAGGATGGATATTCCAGTACAATGGAATGAAAGAGAGTGAAGTTCTGATCGATAATAATGTTGGTTGGAACTTTGGAACCAGGATTGATAAATGTCAGAAGAGAAGATTAAAGGCACAAAAACAAGTCGTTTTGGCGTAAGCGCAAGAATAAACCATGATTCATCAATGTATTATGATTCGAGATTATATTCAGAACTGGAAACGGCGGAGCAGGAAGAAACCGGCGCCGAAAATGAATTCCCCGATTCGCTGCGAGATACGATTATTCTAGGTAACTCAGAAAACATGAAGGAGCTTCCCGATAATTGTCTGCATCTGATGGTGACTTCGCCGCCCTATAACGTTTCCAAAGAATATGATCATGATTTGTCATTGAAAGAATATTTAGCAATGTTGCACAATGTATTTTCAGAGACCTATCGAGTCTTAGCGAATGGCGGACGGGCATGTGTCAATGTCGCTAACCTTGGACGTAAACCCTATATTCCCTTATCCGATCATATTTCTAACATGATGGAAGAGATTGGCTTTCTGATGAGGGGTGAAATCATCTGGCACAAAGGGGCGGGGGCGGGCGTTTCGATGGCATGGGGGAGTTGGATGTCTGCTTCTAACCCGGTTTTACGCGATGTTCATGAATATATCATGGTTTTTTCGAAAGGGTCTTTTACACGCCAAAAATCGCAAGAGCAAGAAAACAGCATTGAAAAAGAACAATTCATGGAATGGACAAAATCTGTCTGGACGATGAATACCGAATCGGCGAAAAAAGTCGGACATCCGGCGCCATTCCCAGTTGAACTGCCATACCGTTTAATCCAGCTATATACCTTTAAGAATGATGTCATTTTGGATCCTTTTATGGGCAGCGGTTCGACTGCGATTGCGGCCATCAATTCCGATCGTAGTTATGTGGGCTATGATATTGATCCTGAGTATGTGAAATTAGCGCAAGAGAGGATCGCGAAGTACAAAGAGGAGAACAACGAATAATGAGAAGCCAACGAATTAAAGAAAAAGAGTACAACGAATTATGGGATTGAACGAATTAGAATAAGGTTTGGACTAGAGGCAAGAACAACTTTTTAGATATTGCACTATCCGGAGCATTAGAAATGCAGTATAATATAGACAATTGTTGCAATTGGAGGTTATTCTAGAATTTATATTGTCAACTCATCCATCCTCAAATCAAAAGACGGTAATAGTTTTTTAATCAATTTGCGACCTAATTGGTTCGTGAATGAATTTTAAATATCCGGTAATAGGAAGAGCAATGGAATTCAAAGCTCATCAGAATCTAGCAATAAATTAAACCGATTTGCTGCGCCAAGTCGATTTTTATCATGCTGTAAGCATCAAAGGGAGTTTTTATTATGATTATCCAACAATACTCAGTTAATCAACAGCCTATTCTAACATTGCTCACTTGGGCATTGTCAGGTGAGATCGCCATACCAGAAATCCAACGCCCCTTTGTCTGGGACGCGAGCAAGGTACGCGATCTGATGGATTCACTCTATCATGGTTATCCGATCGGCTATCTCATCACTTGGCGCAATCCAAATGTAAAACTCAAAAATGGAAGCATTGCCTCCGGCAAGCGCATCCTTATCGATGGACAGCAACGGGTAACAGCTCTGATGGTGGCGTTACTGAAACAAGATGTTATTGATAAAGATTACCGCAAGAAACGGATCAAAATCGCCTTTCAGCCACTTGAGCGCAGATTCGAGGTTTATAATCCGGCAATCGAAAAAGATAAAACCTGGATACCCGATATTGCCGATATCTTTGATCCGAAATTCAGATTGCACAAAACCATCGGTGATTATTTAGCGCGGAATGACCACATAAATGAAGACGAGCTCTATGGAAGTTTAGATACTTTGAAGGGCATCATCAATAATCCCATTGGTATGATCGATCTAGATGCAAATTTGGATATTGAAACGGTTACAGAAATATTTATTCGTATTAATTCTGCCGGCATCGTACTCAGTCAAGCTGATTTTGCAATGTCAAAAATAGCCGTGAACGAGAGTTACGGTGGGAATACGCTTCGCAAGGCGATTGACTATTTTTGCCATCTAGCAATTTCTCCCGATTTCTACGAACAACTGAAAGAGATTGATCAGGAATTTGTCAAGACAGACTATTTTATGAGAATGAGTTGGTTAAGAAATGAGAATGATGATCTCTATGATCCTTCTTATACCGATATGCTGCGAGTTGCTTTTACTTCAGAATTTCAGCGTGGGCGCCTACAAAACCTCGTTGCTCTACTGTCCGGTCGCAATTTTGAAACGCGAACCTATGAAGAAAGCATCGCTGAAGAATCCTTTGCAAAGCTTCGCACTGGTATTCTAAATTATATAAATGAAAACCATTTCAAGCAACTAGTGATGATTCTGCGTTCAGCTGGTTTCGCGGATCGTTCAATGATTCGTTCCCAAAACGCGATCAATTTTGCTTATACCTTATATCTAACCATGAGAAAGCAGAAGGAAAATCCTGCCTTGATTGAGTCATTGGTAAGGAAGTGGTTTGTGCTTTCAATTCTTACCAGTCGGTATTCCGGTTCTCCTGAATCTCAATTTGATGTCGATATCCGTCGCATCCAAGAATCAGGCGCTCAGTCTTTCATTGAAAATGTGATCAATGCCGAACTTTCCGATGCCTTCTGGAATTTTGGGCTGCCCCAACAAATGGACACTTCAGTTGCCAGCAGTCCATCATTCAATGTTTTTCTCGCCGCTCAAGTCAAGATGTTAGACAAAGGCTTTTTATCTAGAGACATCACTGTGAATGATTTAGTCACTCATAAAGGGGATATCCACCATATTTTTCCACGCGCGTACTTGAAGAAATTTGGATTACAACGCGGTCGCTATAATCAGATTGCTAACTATGTTATGACGCAAAGTGAAATCAATATCGCTATCAGTGACAAGCCTCCTTCACAATATATAAAGGAAGTATTTGAGCAATGCAATGGCGGTGGTTTGAAATATGGGGGCATTACCAGTAAGGATGAATTGGTAAACAATTTAAAGATGAGCTGCATTCCTGAAGGGATCATGGAAATGGGAATAGACGAGTATGATCTTTTCCTGAGTAAACGTCGCGAGCTGATGGCACAAAAGATCAAAGCCTATTTTCAATCTCTTTGAGTTAATATTCACACCCATGCCAGAGTAATACGAGTCAACTTACACCAATCTTCGTAAGTTATTAAGAGAATAATCATTTAAGATTATTCAAGGTTTTTGCTTAAAGTTCACATTTATGATAACATAGCTATATGAGGACTGTTACTTTCTATCGGTTACCCAACGGTCAAAGCCCAATCGAGTCATTTTTAGATTCTCTCACAGGTAAACAAGCACAGAAGGTCTTATGGGTATTACCACTTATCGAAGAACTTACGCTTGCCATTCGAAGAAAAAATGATTATATGGCAAGGAGTAAAAAGTAATGAGTGATATTAGACAGTATATTCAAAATCGCGCTGAACGCGACGCGGAGTTTGCAGAAAGTTATGATGTCGGTTATGCAAATTTTAAAATAGGAGTCATTCTACGTCAGGCTAGAGAAGCGGCTGGCTTAACCCAGGATGAAGTCGCACAAAGGTTGAATACAAAAAAATCTGCTATTTCACGGATCGAAAATCATGCTGATGATGTAAGACTATCCACAATTCAGCGATACGTTGAAGCAGTTGGCGCTCATCTTCAAATCAGGTTATCCAATTCACCAAGATCATAGTAAAAGAAACAGTTGTGCGTTGATCAGTCTGAGCGTTTGATGCTTATAGGTAAACCTCCCCGAAAGCAGTTCAATGATTTTTCCATTGTGTCCTGTCTGACTAATACTATCTGTAAAAGACGTTGACAACCCATAGGATATATTCCATAATGGTTATATATTGGAACCAATTTAGAGGCTGTTATGACCACTTTTACGGTAAAGAATATTCCTGATAATCTGTATGAGAAATTGAAGAGGTCCGCTGAACTTAATCGGCGCAGTATCAACAGTGAAATCATATTCTGCATCGAGCAATCCGTTCAGAGCCAAACCATTAGTTCTGATCAGGTTCTTACAAGCGCGCGCTACCTTCGAAAACTAACTCAAGCGGTCCCGATTACCGATGATGAGATCACCCAAGCCATTGAAGCTGGACGGTCATGACCGTTGTCGATACCAATATTATTGCCTCCCTATATTTAGAAGCACAGCGATCAACACAAGTTGAACGGTTGCTAGAAAAAGACGCTCAATGGGTAGCTCCCATCCTTTGGCGCAGTGGGTTCCGTAACGTTCTGGCTCTTTATCTTCGTAAGGGGTATTTGTAGCTAGAGCAAGCTCAGCATGCTACGCGAGACCCTTCGTCGCTTGTTTGAGTGTGAGTGGTATTGGTTCGATGGCGGCGCTCCTCAGGGTGACATGAATGAGGGAATGCTAGACCCTTCGTCGCTTGCTTGAGTGTGAGCGGTATTGGTTCAATGGTAGCGCTCCTCAGGGTGACATGTATCTGGTTAACTGTCATGTTGAGGAGCGCTGTGGTCAGTTGCTGCCTTGATCGATAGTTGAGCAGAGTACAACGAATAATGAGAAGCCAACGAATTGGAGGAAAGAGAACAGCGAATTATGGGATTGACCGAATTCCATTCGTGTGAATTCGTGTTATTCGTGGTTTGTCTTCATGCCTGGAAATCACTCTATCCTGTCATGTTGAGGAGCGCTGTGATCAGTTGCTGCCTTGATCGATAATTGAGCAGAGTACAACGAATTATGGGATTGACCGAATAAAGAATGACAACGATCAATAATTCCATAAGCATTAGCTTAACTTGAAAGCAGGATTATTGTGGAATAATCAAAGTTTTAAGATTATGAGGTGTTCTGTTGTATAATTATTTCCAGGCAAAGGACAATAGATACCAAACGAATGAGAATAATGGATGTGGATAAATTGCATATAAATTTAGATTTACTGAAATTCAATTTTGAACCTTGTGGTAAAGAGACCCTATGGGTTTGAAATTCGAGTGGGATCCAGACAAAGCCCGTACCAATCGCGAAAAACATAATGTTAGCTTCGATGAAGCAAGTACGGTATTTGATGATCCCTTATTCATAACCTTTTTGGACATCGAACACTCTCATGATGAAGAACGTTTTATTACTATAGGAGTATCTTCTAACCAAAATCTGTTAATGATCGCTCATACGGAACATGATCAAGTCATCCGTATCATTAGCGCTAGAAAGGCGACGAAAAATGAACGACGATTCTATGAAGAACCCGAATGAAGATTATGAATTGCGTGAGGAGTATGATCTCTCGCAGTTGCCCATTATACCAAAAGGTAGGTACGCCCCTGAAAGGCGAATGGGAAGCAATATCGTTGTGTTGGACCCAGATTTAGCTCAGGCTTTCCCTTCTGACGAGTCAGTTAACAAAGCCTTACGTCTTGTTTTGCAAGCAACACAGATTCCGACCAAAGTTGTGCAGAATGAGACCAAAGAAGGCTAATATCGGGTCACGAAATTTGAACCAAGGAATGAATATCTATTAAATAAGCACAATTCTACTTCAACAGACTATGAAACCATTAGATATATGATTGTGTTCTAGATTTAGAGATCTACTATTTCATTCATGGGGTGTCGTTTTATTTTTTGCTATGATTTATCATAGGTTGAGGAGGATATTGTATGAGTATCGAGAACAGCGAATTATGGGATTGACCGAATTCTGGTATTTTATTGATGAATGCCAATCTAAATGATTATGATGTATATGTCGTAAATATTCAAGCTGCGAGGGGTACATATTCCACTTCCTGTAAAATATAAGGACCTATATAAGGACTGAGCGCTTCCAATGTAACCAATTCAACAGGTCGATTGAATAGATTTTCCAGCAATTTGGAAATTTCTAGAAAGTTATCAAAGGATTTGCATCCCTGCTCAAACTCAATAAGGATATCAACATCACTATCATCATCCTGTGAACCATATAAAAAAGAACCAAACAGCCCCAATTTCTTCACACCCAATTTCCTTATTTGTTCTCGGTTTTGCTGGATCAGCAGAAAAATCTTTGCTTTGCTCTCTACCGACATATCTCACCTAAAAAATAATACGAAAGCTGAATAAAATTCTATAGGTATTATATCCCAAACAATGATCAAAAAAAATAAATCTAGAATTGAATGCCGACATGAAACGCACATTCCTTGAAATGATCGGTCGCCAATAAGATAGATATCACTGAGTACAATCGGGTATAATAGCCTCTCAGAACATCAGAAATATTACGTCGTGTCACTCTGGAAAATATCCTCAATCCTGTATTCATCACCGACGATGATGGCGCATAACCCTTTATCTTCGTCATCATCCAGCATATCTTGGGTTACAATGTAGAAGAACTGATAGCGTTAGGCGTTCTGATTGATTTCGCTTAGGAATGTCCTGTTGCTCTACTCATTCGATCATACTTAGTAAAAGAGGCGTTGAATGACATATCATATAGAAGACGAGCGCGTTAGTCTTGATGATTTACGAAAACGAATCGAAGAAAGCGACCTTGTACCGAGCCGACTTTCTCTGCTGGATGGATTAGACACAAAGATGGAAGCGCTTGAACAACACGGCCTCTCGACGCTCGCCAATCTGCGGAAGGAGTTAAAGACTGCCAAGCGGTTGGAAGCCTTGTCGAAAGCGACCGGGATCGACACGCAGTACCTAATCTTACTAAGGCGAGAAATCGAAAGCTATTTTCCCAAACCGCCTGCATTGAAAGCCTTCGATTGGCTGTCAGGGGAAGAAATCGCAAAACTTGAAGAAATAGGAATTAAACGTACCGACGCCTTTTATGAAACAGCAAGCAGCGTCGAGAGCAGAACCGAGCTTGCGGAATTGACAGGCGTTGATACTGCCATTCTCGAAACGCTCGTTCGGCTGGCTGATTTGACGCGGGTGCAGTGGGTCAGCCCGACGGCAGCCAGGATGCTTATGGAGGCTGGTTATGACAGCGCATCCAAGCTGGCGACAGCTAATGCCGAAGATCTGTGCGAGGCGCTTGTGCGCGTCAATGTGGGAGATAGGTTTTTCAAGGGAAAGATCGGACTGCGGGATATTAAACGGCTTGTTCGCTCTGCTGGTTATGTTCCAAGCTAAGTGCAAACCGATTACTTCCGCGCCAGAGTATAGCGAAGGGAACCTGCTCAATGTCCAGAAACCAGGTCGCGAATTGTGTTGAATGCCGGAAATCAATTCTTCCCAAGCAATGTCTGATAAAGGAAATCAAATGCATCTATTAACCTATAACCCAGAGCAAGCTGAAGAAATAAAACACCTTTTTACGAAAGTTTTTTCAGACTCGGAAGGCGAATCTGAAGGTGTTCTGATTGGGAACTTGGCGTATGAACTTATGACAGAAACAGAAGAAGCAGACCTTTACGGATTCGTGGCGATTGAACATGAAGTAATTATCGGTTGTATATTCTTCAGCCGCTTAACTTTTGACAGCGGTATTTGCGCTTTCATATTATCTCCGGTTGCTGTCCATACTGACTACCAAGGCAAAGGCATTGGTCAAGAATTGATCAATTATGGGATTAATCAATTGAAAGATGAAGGCGTCGAGTTAGTTATGACCTATGGAGATCCCAATTTTTACTCGAAGGTTGGTTTCAATCCAGTCAACGAGGAGACAATAAAAGCGCCTCTCCGACTTACATATCCAGAAGGATGGCTTGGTCAATCACTGAACAGGAATTCAGTTGATCCAATCGCAGGTCAGCCAGCATGCGTAAAAGCATTAAACAAGCCTGAATATTGGTAAAATTGCGAAAAATGGGAAGGATTGCTAGGATGTTTGAAAATCTATTTCCCAAGAAAATGCTGTTTAATATAGGTTGGCAGCCCAATCCAACACAAACTGAACTTGGCTTTCGCCGAGAAGCAAAAAGCGGCGCGCGTTTGAGCATTTCAATCTGAGCAAAGACGCGTCAGGGTTTGCATCACAGCGACAGGTTGTGCGAGTCGTTAGGCGCTTTAGAATTAAGAAATGCAACGGCTACTCTTGTTTTAAAAAGAAAATCGAAGAATAGGAAAGACTTGCAATGGATAATAAAAAACGAACATTGAGAAAAAACTGGATGCTAGGATTACTAGGATTGATGAGTTTCATGGGGTTTCGATATTTTCAAACTGGAGAATGGTTATATTTAATCTGGTTCACCTGGGTTCTTTGGTTTGTATGGTTTCTTCCTCTTAAATCTGAATAAATCATTTTGACATGGATCACTACGCTTTTGTTCCAATGAACCGAAAATATGCTTAGAGGGATTTTTGCGATTCTAAATCAAGAAGGTGATTTGATTGGGGAACTTTCATTATCGCAGCGAATATATAAGGTTGGGCGTGGCAATGTTCAATCAACGAGTAATTTAAACATATGAAAAAGCAGTGCGCTCAAAGCCTGGTTTTGAGTTGATGGGTAGGCTTTTTTCTTAGCAGTCAAATAGGTGAGAAATTGTTCGATCTCTGAGCCTCCCATTTTGTTCGGATGCCGCTTGTTGTGAAACAGGATGTATTGTTTGATCCAATAGAGATACGATTTCTCAGTCCGGTAGGCGAAATTCTTCAACCGCAGCCTGTCGCGGACCTGGTCAAGTAGTCTTTTTTTCGGTGG
>Ga0172370_10006769_pt1 | contig 14277 bp, 8 predicted proteins | sample LakKiv5m_FD_114538 | JGI IMG/M metagenome (GOLD analysis project Ga0172370, IMG submission 114538) | Freshwater microbial communities from Kabuno Bay, South-Kivu, Congo - kab_022012_11.5m | ecosystem: Environmental > Aquatic > Freshwater > Lake | place: Democratic Republic of the Congo...
ACATGAAGCTTAACCAATGGATTGGTTGTCCCTATCCCAATATTATTCCCATCATCATAAATAACTCCGGTTGTTAAATTATTGGCATCAGACCATCTTGCCACATAATTGGCAATCCCTGTTCCACCAACACCACCCATACCCGTTAACGTACTCCATGAAGCCAATCCATTAGCATCACTTATCAATACTTTATTTGCTCCCGGTGTTCCTCCTGTTATCTTTACCTGTCCATTAACCTCCAACTTAGCTCCCGGTGCTGTAGTACCTATCCCAACATTGCCGCCGTTTTTAAAAGTTGCTGTTTGAGAGTTGCCCGGGAACAAATTTATATCTTCATCTGCATATATTTCCATATCACTGCGTCTGTCAATTGTCGAAAAATTTGTGCCTATTGTCTGTATACTGCCTATTTGATTTAAAGAGCCGGCGTTTTGATAGAAACTTATTCCTCCATAACCTGTATTTGCACCCCAAGTAGTTCTTATAAATGGAGAAGTGGTGGCAAATACATCTAATTCCGACCCCGGACTTGTAGTGCCAATTCCCACATTCCCATCGGTATTCCATATACCATTACCGGGGAAGTAGGTATTGTTGGTGAATGATTGAGTACCGGTCCATGAGTTATTATTACCCAAGTTCAAAGAAGCAATAACCGCGCCTGTTGTTGGAGAGATGGTTAATGTACCGTCATTATTGGCAACGGAAGAGACACCGAATGAACCGATATTACTGCTATCTACCAGTTGTCTGTTACCCCAATAGAGGTTACCGGTTGGTGCTCCACCTCCTGCCGCTATATCCAATGCATTATAGGCACTGGCCGATGTGCCTATCTTTATATTCCCTGAAACATCAAGCTTAGCAAGGGGAGAAGTGGTACCAATGCCAACATTTGTCCCATCAGCCCATAGATTACTAGATTCAAGGATGATATTGCCCATATTAAATGTTCTCAAAGTCAAATCATTTGATTCAAAGCTTTCTCCCGCTTCTATAGTGAGAGAAGCATTGGATTTAATATATGAAGCGGTTTGGTTGGTAAACAATAAGTCATAGGCCACACTTACATCTCCACTGGCGGTAAAGTTGGCGGGTACACCGATGGTGGCACCGGTTGGAGAAACCGTCATCACGTCCGTACCGTTTGAGTTTAATGTCAGCAAGTTGCCATTGCCGTCGATACGGACATATAGACCTGCGGCAGATGCGGTTGTGCCCGAATTATATATGTACGATAAATAATTATCGGCAGCTCCGGCAATATGCAGGTTATAGCTTGGACTGGTTGTCCCTATTCCTATATTCGTTCCGTTATCAAATATTCCCGAATCACCCCAATGGGTAGAATCGACACGCTTGACCAAATAATTATTAATGCCGCTATTCAAATGGATATTATCGGTCGTATCGGCATTGCCAACGGATAAACCTGACAATGAAGCCCATGATGTTCCAACACCGGTTGATGTCAATACCTGTCCGCTTGATCCGGCTGTATTGCCGGCATCATACAAGGCACCGGTCAATCTCATCCCCCCGGCCACATGTAACTTCTGGGTAGGGGAGGTAGTACCAATGCCAACGTTACCGCTGTGTGCAAATGTTACTACTTCAGTTCCATTAACATTAAAAGCAATTTTACTATTAGTATGAATCCCGGAATCTAATAATATTCCCTCTATTGCTGCCGACGCGTCGCCAATTTTAACCTGATAATTAGTATCTATGCCAATAATGTTACGGTAATAAGAGTTACCATTAAGCACGTATCTACCATAAATTCTCGCATTACCCGGAGTTGCCCCGGCATCTAAAAATAAAGAGGCGGCTTGCGTGTCTATCAAAGTTGCGTTCCCCGTAGAAAAACGTCCAGCCCCAATTACATCAAAATTTGTACCTGGTCCCGTCGTCCCAATGCCCACATTACCGTTTGAATTCACAAACAATCCGTTGGTTCCTGTGCCTCGAAGCCAGGCGGTACCGTTAACGTCAAGTTTGGCTAAAGGATTCGTCGTTCCCACACCGACGTTGCCGTCGTTTTTCACGTACAAACTATCCAGATTATTAGTCATGAAGCGCAGATTGCCGCTTTGGGTGGCATTCAAAATAATATCGCCCGTTCCGGCCGATTGGAGCGTGAGGGTTTTGGCGCTTGAGACCGTAAAGTTGGCGCTCGTGAAAGTGGAGCGGATGCCGGGCGCCAGGGCCGCCATTAGCAGATCACCGTCTTGATTGATATACGGAATATTTGAAGTGTTTTGGCCAGGCGGCAGGCCCTGAAGCGTTTCGGCGTTGATCGCATATCCCACGTTCGCAATTTGTTGGCGTGGGGTCATTTCGCTGTCCGTGCCCACGGTGATCCCCAGATAAATATTGGCGTTTTCCGAAAAGACCGAGTCCGGGATTTCTTCCATGCCGCAATCGCTGCCGATCATGGCATTAAAGACGCCGTCCTGATCGGGCGTAATGCCGCTCACGCCCGTGCAGCTGCCCGTGTACAAAAGATTGGCCGGATCAACCGAGTCAACGTGATTATAAAGTTTGAAAACGACGTCGGTTTTGGTATAGATGGGGTTTCCGAGGCTGTCCGTGAGCCGGCCCTGGAACGAGAGCGTCCGGCCGGCGGTTGTGGGCGTTGCGGGGTAGGCGAACGGGGTCGCCATCTTTACGAAAAATTTCGAATAAAATCCGGCGCCGATTGCGGCCATTAAAATCAGGATCAAAACGCCGCCGATGTAATGACGGATATCGAATTTACCCCATTGCAACAATCGTAGGGGCGGGGTTTTCCCGCCCTCTTTCTTGGGGTTTTTGTTCGGGTCGGAAAACCCGACCCCTACACAGGTACCAATGACATCATTAATTATCAATTCGATCCGTTCAAACGTTTTATCATCAATTTGTTTTTGTTGGTGGGCCCACTTCACGAATCTTCTGATGGAATTCAATTTCCTCTTCACCACACTCTGATCCTCTTCACGTTCGTGAAGATTCTCCAGGTAGCGCTTAATATGGTTAACCGTTATTTTCATTAATTTTTAATTCTTAATTTTAAATTTTTAGTCAATTTTTAATAATTAATTTTTATTTAGTGTTTTTGTTTATTTTTGAAAAGATTAACGTGAATTCTTGTGCTTCTTTCCAGAGTAATCTACACTCTTCAGTAACTTTTGATTCCATTTTTACTAATAATCTAAGCCAGTATTTTGTTTCTCTTGCTTCTTTTTCACAAATATATATTTTGTTTTTAAAATCCCGTTTACTTGAAGCTCCATTTGCTTCCGTATAGTTAGCGCCTATACTTGTTCCCGATCTTAATAACTGGTCAACAATAGGAACAGTCAGGGTGTTTTTAGTAACGCCTTTGCATAAAAATATTATTTTTTCTGCAAATACGGTCGTTCTTTCTTCCAGATCATATTTCATATTTATTGAAAATTTGTATTTTTTTAATAAAAATTTAAAATTTGTATTTATTTGATTAAAAATTAAGAATTAAAAATTGAAAATTATTATTGTCCAAAAGACACAGCGCCGCCGTTATACAAACTTTTAACCTGAGTACCGGTAAGGGCATAATTAAAAATCTTGACATCATCTATCTGGCCGTTAAAGAAATTGGAATAACCTGAAAGTTTGCCGATTGTTAATTTAAGACTTGTATTTGAAGTTGGTTTGGTGCTTTTGCTTTTGCTGTTGTCATATTTTCCATCGGTGTAGATGGTTAAAGTTGATCCGTCAAACGTTCCGACCAGGTGGTGCCAGTTACCGTCGTTAACTGTTTTTGTTCCTTCGATCGCGTCGGCCGTGCCAAAAGAATAACCGTTTGCGACGATAAAGTCGTTATAATGATCAGGACTTACAGACAGTAAAAACGTATGATCGCCACTACCCGTTAGAGCTCTGCCGACAACATGTTGATTGTCAGCACTTGAAGTTTTGACCCAGGCGGAAACGCTCAAGGCATTAGTTAAATTAAAAACCGGGGCTGTTCCGGCATCGATATAATCATCGCTTCCGTCGAAACTTAGGGAATAGTTGCGCTTGCCGCTTGCGCCGTTGCCCCAGGCGGCCGACTGGCCCACGCCCAAAGCGCAGGTGCCCAGGCTGTTTTGGCTCCCCGAAGCCCCAACTGTTATGGTACCGTTATTGCCGTTGCCCGAGCTGTCATAAGCCGTGCTGCCCTGGCATTCGTCCATTTTCCAGTGGCCAACCGGCCCGCCGCGGTTATAGTCCCAGGCAATCTGACTGGGAGTGCGGGCATAATTATAAACTCTTACCTGGTCAATTTTTCCGTTGTAATATTTTCCAGCTAATCCTTCAGTAAAACCAAATCGTGTTTTTACTCCTGTTATTTCTGGTGTTGCAGATTGAGCAACATTGTCAATTTGTTTTCCGTTAACGTAAGTAATTACGCGTGAACCGTTCCATGTAAAAGTAATGTAAACCCATTGGTTAGCGGGAAAATCATTGAAAGAGAGTGGGTTATTCTGATAAGCAGTTCCGTTAGCAAAAACCCATCCCCAAACATTAGTATCGCTTCTTAAGTAAATTACCAATCTTTCGTCAACCCAACCTGAACCTGTGCTTCGAGCAAAAATTCCACCCGTATTGCTTTTTCTATATGTCCAAACAGATATGGTTCCGGCGCTTTCAATATTGTCGGTAAAACCGGTTCCAGCATCTATAAAATTACTTGTTCCGTTAAAGCTTAAACTACCACTTATTTTTCCCGCGCTCCAAGTAGGACTGGTGTTACCTACTCCTAATGATGCTGTATTTCCATTTCCCGAACGGTCGTAGGCCGTACCACCGCTCCGTTCGTCGAAATTCCATTCGGCCACCGGTGGGGAGCACAAGTCTGCGCCCCCTGGCACGCAGTATTCCTGTGAAGCCGCGGTTGCCGCTGCGGTGTTGCCCACGCCGCTTGATGAAGCGCCCAGCACCATCGATGCGCCGTGATTATAATCCAGGGCAACTTCGCTTGCCGTTAAGGCGTAGTTATAAATTTTAATTTCATCAATCAAGCCGTTAAAATAATAATCATCAGGAGTGGTTGAGTTAGTATAACCTGCGCCGATAACTAAATTTCTTGATGAATCAGCGATACTAGACTGCATCGTGCCTACCAGACTGCCCGTATGATCAACTCCGTCTATGTAGATTTTGGCATTTGACCCAGCGGTGAATGTAGCGAGCACATGATACCATCTATTTGCTTGCAGCGCTATGTCTGAGCATTGGATAAAGCCGGTATAAGAACTAGTAGTTGAGGAAATTGTAAGTCCAAGGTAATTGTCTGTGCAGCTTGCATGGTCTAATTGGAGAGTGTAGGAGCGTTGGTTGCCGACTGCATCATATTTGTCAATTATCGATTGAACCGTTCCCGTATTAAGATTGTTAACTTTTATCCATGCTTCCAGAGATAGATCTCCGGTAATTGAATTAGCAGTACTGTCAGGAATAGTTAAATAATCACCACCATCAAAGCTCAGCGCTTTTGCGAATTTGCCGTCGTTGGTCCAGGTCGGCGCCGAGCTGCCAACGCCCATCCCTCCTTGCAAGGCGACTCCTTGCGAGCCTGAATTGTGAAGAACCGTGCCGTAGCCTTCGTCGAATTTCCAGTAACCCACTTGGCTTCCAACCGGTGAGCCGCCGGCGGGGTGGCCGGCATTCATATCTTCCACTATCTGTTTGGGTGTACGGACGTAATTATAGATTTTAACGTCGTCGAGGAGGCCGTCGAAATAATAGCCGCTGGTGAAACCGGGTTTGCCGATGACGACCGGCGCTGTGCCGTTATGCATGGCCGTATAAGTGCCGCCGGTTGCCGCGGTCGTAGCCGCGGGTGTGCCGTTGACGTAAATTTTCATGCCCGAGGTGCTCCCGCTTCCGTCATAAGTGGCCGTAATATACAGCCACTGGCCCGTCGCCGAGACCGAATTGTTTTTTACGTTGATATAGTGCGTATTATCTGTGCCAAACATCGTCCAACTCACCTTTCCCTGGCTGAAGGTGAGGTGCCACTCGTCACCGGTCGAATTATCCCTTTTATTGACCAGCCAGTTGCCGACCGAAAGATCTAAAGTGTTTGGTTTAGCCCAGAGACTAACCGTAAACGGTTTGTCGCTCGTCGCGTCACCGAAGCTAAAAAGATCTTTATCCGCGATACTTACGGAATTGTTTGTTCCGTTAAAATTTCCTGCTTTGCCGAATTTTCCGGCTTTCCATTGATTGCCCAATGTGCCGGCCCAGCCGCCATTATTGTTGTTGCCGGAAATATCCGGGGCGTTGTTGCCGGTTCCGATATTGAAATCCCAATAGCCGACCGGTCCGGGGGCGAAGTTATAGAGATTTTGGACTTCGGCCGGCGATAGCGCGCGGTTATAGACTCTTAATTCATCAATATTTCCTTGAAAAGGTGAGTTAATTGAGGAAAGATAATGATTTGCTCCAATATAATAATTTCCAGAAGCTGTGGTGCTTCCGGATTTTTGTGCTTTCAAAATTCCATCAACATATAATTTCATCGTCGTCCCATCCCATATGATTACGTAGTTATGCCAATTTGTATCAAGCTGATATCCGTTACTTTCATTGTTCCAACCCGAACTACCCAATCCTAAACCCAGATTTCCACTATTGTCATATCCGATATAAAATCTGTCATTGCCAGTAGGACTCTGTATTCCGAATGGAATAGCAGTTATTTTATTAGCAACCGCTGATTTAGCCCAAAAAGAAAAAGTTTTATGGGTTGCCGAGTAGGCAAGATTTGTATCGACGTAGTCATTAGTTCCATCAAAACTCAATCCACTGCCGTATTTTCCGGTTGTCCATGTAGGAGCAGAGGAACCGATGCCGAAACTGCCGGTGGTTCCGACTCCCGAGGAATCCGTAATCGTTGACCCTGTATTTTCGTCCATTTTCCAATAGCCGACCAGTCCGTTAGAGAGGTTTTTCAAGGCGTCGCCTTGCCCGTTACCTCCTTGCAAGGCGACGCCTTTAACAGAACCTCGCGAGGCATAGTCTGTTTTAATCTGGGCCGCCGTACGGGCGTATGAATAAATTTTAAATTCATCGATAAAGCCGTTGAATTTGTAGTACGGCGGATTATTATTGTTGTGGCCGATGGTTGTTCCGGTTGCAAAGTTTATCAAACCGGACCAGGTTGTTGCATTAGTTAGTTTATTTACCCCGTCAACATACATGCTTCTATTTGTTCCGTCGTAAGTCAGGCATAAATAGTGCCATTGATTGTCGTACAGATTATCCGAGAGGGTATTGCTGACATTGTTAGAACCGTTCCACATGTATGTGGTAAATCGTCCTGATGAGTTTAAATCAAGTCCTAAATAATAACCAAGGCCGAAAATGCCGTTTGTCGTCATTCCTGTAGCTAATCCCGGCGACTTGATCCAGGTGCAAACGGAAAGCAGGGGGAGAGGGTGATAGTCGCTACCCGGACCGACATTTACATAGTCGTTGACGCCGTCGAATTTCAGACATTTCCCGCTTATACATTGGTCTTCCGATGCCCAGGTCGGGCCGCTTGTCAGTGTGCCCGGGTGATTTTCTTGTTCAGACGAACTATTGGCTCTTGTTCCGGTTCCTTCATCGAATTTCCAGTAGGCGATTGGCGCCTGCGACTGTTCTTCACTGGCAAATGTCACGGTCGGTTCGGTGCCGGCGTATTTACGCGTAAAAACATAATCAATATCTACGTTGGTTAAAAATGGATATGATCCGTATGCGCCGACGATTAAAGCCAGTTTAGAAGGCGTACTGGTTAACGTTCCAGTTGCCAAAGAGGTATTATTAACGAAAAACCCAAGGTTGTTTCCACTTCTGCTCATTTTATAATTTACGGTTTCACTTGCCGCAGTAGCATCATTTAGTCCGGAAGTTGTTTCATAAATCCATCCTCTGTCGGCATTCAGTGTGCCGCCATTTGGATCCATATGGTTAATATAAGCTCTTACTAAATTTGAAGAGTCAACCAATCCAAAACCTACTTGTCCCATTTCAGCCACAGCTATATCATTTATTGTACTTCTCCATTCAACCACTACATTATCTGTGATGCCGTACTTCATTTGATGTTGGCTACCATTATCCGTATTGTTATAAATCCAGTATGTGCTGCTTGATTTAGTTCCGTCGGTCACTCTTAGTTGTCCAGAGGTAAGAGAGTACGTAATGTTATTGGTAACATTAAGATTCCATTTAGTTGTATTCAAAGACGAATTATTGAAATCGTCGAAAAATTCGAAAACATTGTTGCCGTTTTGGGCGGAGCTGGCCGAAGCATTGCCGTAGTAAAGATAAAGAGTGGCGCCGGAGGCGGGGATCAAGGGTGCTTTAACCCAAACTTTGGTATCGGCGGCAGCACTGTTGCAGCCCGGGTTGTTTTCTTCGATCCAATAGGGGAGAACTTTGCCGTTAACGTCCGTAATCCGTATATCATCGCAGTCCGATTGCATCTTTCCGGAGCCTATTAAAGCCGAGGTGCCCACGCCGATACTCACCTGGAAATTGGTCAGATTCGAGCCCGAGGAGTTAGTTATCTTAACCGGCTGGCGGTAAGCATAGCGGTCATCATACCAGGCGGCCTCGGTCCGGCCCTGATATTTAAAAGTCAGGTAGGCTATGGGAATAGCTATAACCAAAAATAGCAAACTTAGCAATAATAATTTTCGTTTGATAAAAGTCTGATAGATATTCATTATTTTCCGCGATATTTATAATCCAGCCGGTTTTTTAACAGATTTTCACGATAACCGCCTTCGGTCCGGTGTTTTTCTTCGACGGCATTAATTTGTTTATCCAGTAAGTAGCCGCAGCGGGTGAGTATATCAATCAGGTAATTCGTAATTATTTCTATCTCTTCTCTTGTCCGTCTCGTCCCTCTATTTCTTCTTATCCCCATGGTTCCCAAAACCAGGAAAACAGAAGGAAAAGGGGGAGTAGAAGGAACAGAGCCGGAAGGAAAAGAAGGATAACCCTCGATTATCTGGCGGAGCTTTGCCAGGCGCCAGTCATTTCGCGGCCAGCCGCCGAGCTTTTCCAATCTCAAGATATCTTCGTAATCTTCCAGTACTTCGTTAAGGGAAGACCTGGCCACGTCATAGAGCTTAAGCTTGCTTGACAGGCTGCGCTCCGAAGAACCTTCGACAATATTTTGTTTCGTGCTTCTTATTGCCTGTTTCATCTGGTCGCGCTGACGGCCGTCTTCAATACGATAATAGTATTGAGGCACAAATTCCCAGGTTAGATCAAAAGCAATTAATGACAATTTATAGCTGATTAGTTGTTTATAGCCGTTCATTTTTAATCAACGAATTTAAATTTTGAATCCAAATCTTCTCCGGGGAGCAAAAGATCTTTCCGCGTTTTTCCGCGTAAAATTCCGCTCTTCTTCGGCGAGGTACGGAGTCCCTTCGACTGCCGGATCGCACAGGCGGCGGAACAACTGATAAGCGAAAGAGAAAGAGGCGGTGAGGGTTTTTCTCATAAAATTAAAAATTTATAATTCACGATATTTCCATGAATTCCCGGACATCGTCCAGGCAATCGGTAATATCGGATTGGCTGAGGTTTTGGGTGGTTAAATAATCATGAAAATCGTTCATGATGTTTTGTAGGGGCGCGGCCCGCTTCGACTCGATGGTCGAATCGAGGCGAGCCCGCTTCGCCAAAGCTTCAGCGAGGCGAGTCTTCGCGTCCGATATTTGAACGGTGGGCGGGAATAACCCCGCCCGTACATGGGAAATGTTTCCGATTTTTTTCGCCGGATTTTCCTTCATCCAGCCCTGGGAAATGCAGAAAGAACAGAATTTCCGGATAGTCGAGAGGCGCCGATTGATGGTTTTTAGGGGAAAATTATTATCGACGAGATATTTTTTATAATCAGCGACATTTTCCACCGTTATCTGTAGGGGCGGGGTATTCCCGCCCGTATTCGATTGCGGGCGCGAAGACCGCGCCCCTACGGAAGAATACCAACCGGCAAAATGTTTAAAATCCGAAAGATAATTTTTGACCGTAACGGAAGAATTATTCTCCGCAACAAGAAATTGTCTGAATGGGGCCTCCAAATTATAAAGATTATACGGTTGATCCATTACTATTCATACTAAAACAATAATAATAGCGTTGTCAAGAGGTATTGTGTGGATAGTTTGATATAGTTATTGGAGATTTTAAAAACAGGTAAGTTTAGTCTTATAATATTATTTAATTGTATTTAATACAATTACCGCAAGATTATTTTCCTTACGTTAATATATCAAAAGCTAACACTAGCCCTATAGTATTGGAGGATAACGCTGAAGAACGCTGACTTTCACGCAGAAAAACGCCGAAAGAGGGGAATAGGGCTACCGGAAAAGAAAAACGAAGGAATAAACCGAAATATTTCCCATGTACGGGCGGGGTTATTCCCGCCCGTCGTCGAAGCGGGCCGCGCCCCTACAAATAATTTCTATTTTTTTTAAATACCTATCCGGTACCCGATTAGACAGGGCTTCTTCTCGATTTCTTCAGCATAAATCGAAATCAGGCATCACGTTACCCGCGCGATTTTCCAACTTTTTGATCTGTATTATATCCGACAGCCATCATGGGAATACCGGTAGATTATCACTCAAAGTCTTTCTCTGCTAAATTCCAAAAATTATCCTCCGGCCTGCGATAAAGGCTTTTTCTTACCCGTTTGTTACGCCACTCTTACAATTTCATTTGAAACTTGACATCATTTACGCATTGCTTTATTATCAAAGATATAACCAAAATGAAAAAAACGCTTTTGATCGTCACGATTTTTGTCTTGAGTTTGCTGATTTTTACCTTTTTTTTCGGTTTTAACGAAATCCGTTATTTTCGCAGCCGCGCAGACGTTTCCCAAGCCTCTTTCTCCGTAGAAAACTCCTATCTGTTCGTTTCGCCGCTGCAGGCTTCGGCCAACGGCCAGGAAAAGATCAGAGTAACGATCTTTGTTTTGAACGATCAGGGCTTGGGAGTGCTTGGAAAGAAAGTCGTTCCCGTGAGCGATCCGAAATTGAATATCGAGACGGTTTTGGGGTTGACCGATGGCTATGGTAAGGCATATTTCGACGTCTCCTCGAACCGGCCGGGCGAGTATTACCTGGATGTGAAAGTCGAGGAAAAATTACTTAACCAAAAAGCTCATCTTGTATTTTACTAACGCATGAGGCCTGAAGTGCAGACGTAATAAATAGATCACGAGCCCGGCAATTTCGGCAATGATGATTACTTCAATGATCCGGTTACCCAGAATGGCAATGATTAAGCCGAATAATCTGATCATCCACATCCACCACGGGTAAATCTGCAGGTTCAAGGTGATACTTCTGGGCGATCGCGACCGGTCATAGGTCGTTTGGGCGAACAGGCGGTATTTTTTGGCCGTTTCCGAGGGAAGGGAGATGGAGAAGTTGCCTTTGCCGTCGGTATGGGTTGTCAATTGGGGAAACGAGAAGGCATAAACAGGTTTTATCAATTGTAGGGGCCCGGCCCGCTTCGACTCGATGGTCGAATCGAGGCGAGCGTGACGGGCCCGTTCATTAGAAGCGACCCCAACATCATTCGTAAATAATGACAAATTAACGTCCGTATTGGGAATCGATTGGCCTGAGAGCGTCACCTCGTCACCGGTAAAATAACCGCCGGTTAAAGGACTGTTCAACGATAAAGTTGGCGCCAGTATCACCGGCCCGATATTGACATCGTATTTGGTCGAAAAAGGCGGCAGACAAACCGGCGCGCTCAGCCGGCCGAACTGGTCGATGGCGCTCAGACAGGCTTCGCGGGGCGAAAAAGGGGAGAAGCGGTTTGCGAATTTGAAAAAACCGGCTTCGTCGCTATAAGTTTGGTCGAATATTCCCAGGCCTTCGAAATTGACAAGCGCTTTGGGCGAAGTATAGCCGTACAGGGAAAAATTATGTTCGCCGATAAACGCGGACATTTTTACCGTAGAAGAAAGAGCCTGAGACTTTATCGGGAAGACAATAAAAAAGGTTAAGACAAAACCAAAGCCAAGAACTTTTCTCATTATTTACTCCTCTTTCTTTTTAAGTTCTTCTTTCAGCTTATTGATTTCTTTTTCTTCTTCTTCCAGTTTTTCTTCCAACAGATTTTCCTTTGCCAGGAAATTCCGGTAAAGCCAGCGGCCCATGAGGAAAATAATGATCAGACTAAGGACGATAATTATCCCCACTCTCCATGGCAGGACCCAGACCTCGATCGAACGGCTCAAGACCTGGCCTTTTTCGCCGTAAGTGGCCGCAAGCTGCAGCTTGAAGCGGCCAACCAGCCATTTTTTTCCCAAGGCCGCCGTGTATGCGCGCGTGGCATCGGGGAAAATATTGAGCCGTGTCAGTTTTTGTTCGTCGACGCGGTTGCCGAACATATCGGTCAGGGTAATGCTGCCGTTGGGGTTTATATGGTAATCGCCGCGGTTTAAAATTTCTGCTTCGACGGAAACGGGTCCGTATTCATAAAAAGAAGGAGCAAACAGGCGGGAAACCAGACCCTGTTCCTGAATTGGGCCGTTAACCCGGATATAGAGAAGGCCGGCGATGCGCGAGGAAATGACCATTTCCGCCTTGCCCGAATTGTCTTTGGGCGCGCTGGAAAGTTCGCCGGAGGGTTCGAAATAAATGGCGGCGTAGCGGCCTCCGGGCCTTGCGCCTTTGGGAATGTCGATTGAGGCGGCAACCGTTATTTTATTGTCCGGTTCGATCGTCATTTTGTCAAACGGAAGGTTGATCCACTGACTGGCGGAGAACCGGGGAGAGCTTTGATTGGCGTCTTCCAGAAAGCGGGGCGTACCGATCTTGTCGTCGACGATAAAATCGGCAACTTTGATCAGGCCGGTCATGGGCACTTTGCTTTGGTTGAAAAATCTCAAGACCACGCTCGCTTTTTCTCCCGGATCGACGCTTATTTCCTGTCTGGCCGGCGCCACCACCAAAGGCTCCTGAGCCGACACTGTTGGCAGACAGCAGGCCAGTAGAATAAAAAGAAAAAAAATAAACTTGAATACCGATTTCATAATATCAGCTCTTAATTTTTAATTTTTAATTTGAAATCAATTTGAAATGAATCAATGATTCAATTTGAAAATGAATTCAATTCTTTTTAAATAAGTTTTCAAATTTCAAATTTATAAAATTCAAATTGAATAAAAATTTCAAATTTCAAATTTCAAATTAAAATACTGCTGTTGCCGTATACCTTACTTTGTTGTAATAAAAACCGCCCGGCTGGGTTGCCTGAACATAAAGTTTGTAACAGACATTGGCGGAAGAGGCGTTGACCGGCCCGTTGGTGCTGCAATTGCCGCCGCCGCCGCACATGATCGTGCCTTTGGTGGCGTCGGGGTCTTCGACGCTGTAAATCTGGCGGGCGCAGAAAGTGCCGGTCGTGCAGGTGGTTTCCGCGGCCAGGCCGTTATAAAGGAAAGTGGCGGCCGTTGTGCCGGTGCCGGTATTTTCCAGGGAATAAGCCAGGCCCGGATAGGTTGCCTGGTCGGTCCAGTTGCGGGCTGCCGTGACCGTGCAGCTGGTGCCGCCGCAGGCGCTGTCGCGGATACAGGTGCCGCTTCCGAACGTGTAATGGCCTGAACTTGGCGTATCGCCGGTACAGGTGTTGCCGTTTTTACCCATCTGGTCATTGTCTTCGATAGTCACGCTGTAGCCGCCGGGCGCGTTGGTTGCTACCGTCAGCTTCTGGCCGGCGTTATAAGTGGTGGCAGTCGTGATCGTTCCCCAGGGAATACTGTAGGCGGTGCTGGTTACGGAAGCGGGAACGTTGCAGACGGTGGCGCCGACAGCCACGCTTTCCACGGAAAAAGAAAGCGTTTCCTCGACGGTTGCGGAAACGAAAACGCCGTCGACCGGCGCGATTTTGACGTCGCTTGAATCAATCGTGCTGCCGTCGCTGTGGGTTGTTTTAAGGTTGACCGTATAAATATCCGCGCTGCCTCTGGTGTGGCTTGTGCCGACCGGCGCCGGATTGACAATCCCTTTGGTGGTGTTGCCGATCGTGGCCGTGATCGTCGTGCCGATGGCCAAACTCGCACCGGAATAATTAAAAGTGATGGTTGTGTCGGTGGCGCCGCCGCCGCCCAGGCTGACCGAGGAAAAAGTAAAATTTGACGGCGGGGTGATGTAGGCGGTCGAGCCAATGCCGTTCATGTCGAAGCCGTTGACGCTGACGCTGGCGGCCGTATCCGGATATCCGTCGCTG
>Ga0172370_10006772_pt1 | contig 14273 bp, 11 predicted proteins | sample LakKiv5m_FD_114538 | JGI IMG/M metagenome (GOLD analysis project Ga0172370, IMG submission 114538) | Freshwater microbial communities from Kabuno Bay, South-Kivu, Congo - kab_022012_11.5m | ecosystem: Environmental > Aquatic > Freshwater > Lake | place: Democratic Republic of the Congo...
AAAAATCCCCTTAACATCTTTTAAAATAAAAGGGAATAATGAGCAGATTAATCTTTCAATTCAACGGCTAAACGGTTCAACAATTCAACAATTCAACTTACGAACTTAACGAACTTTATGAACTTTCAACTAAAATAATTATCAAGCCCTTTCGATTAATAGATTTGTATTTTGGAAAGGAATGATGAAGCATTTAATGAAAATTATTTTGTTTGCTGTTTTTATAGTTTATCCTGTCTTTTCGCAGGAAATTTTAAAGAAACAGCTTACAAACGAGACATTCCCCGAATGGGACTCTTATATAAAACAATTTGCTCCAAGCGACAGTGCTTTGAAAGTTGTCTTAACACTTGCCAACAGACACTTCTTAACGGGTCGGGCTGCTGTTGCCAGAGAGATTTACATGATGTACAGACCGTACTTCGCGACAAAAGATAATTATTTCGATTTGAATATCAGGCAATGTGAAGACTATCTGATTTCGCAAACTCCTACGCCGGATATCTATTATGTCTATGAAAATTTCATCAAACAAAATGCACCCGCCGAAAATGCTTTTGTTGCAGTTCAACGTATTGCCGACAATTATATTAACAGAAGAGACTGGGATTCGTCAATTATAATTTTTAATAAATTTAAGCCGTTATTTCCAAATTTTACAAAAAGATTTGATAAAATAATCGAAGTACTTGAAGCGGACACAGAAAACCTTGTAATCAGAAATTTTGGTCCTTTGGTCAACACTTCGGCAGCTGAATGGGACCCCAATCCCACTCCCGATGGAAAATATCTTTATTTTTCCGCAAATAGCCGCCCCGGTGGTTATGGCAAGGATGATGTATGGCTTTCAAGATTTGAGAAAGGTCAATGGCAAAAACCGGTTAATGTTGGTCCGAAGGTAAACGGTCCGAACGACGAAACAATTGACAATATAACTGCCGATGGTAATGATATAATGCTTTCGGGAACATTTGAAGGGACATTCGGGGAATTTGATATTTATCACGTTCAACGGACTCAAAACGGCTGGGGTGCTCTGGAACACTATCCATATCCGATAAACACTCGCTGGGTGGATGAAGGTGCGAATCTGACAAGCAACGGCAAAGCAATTTTGTTCACATCCGACCGACCTGGAGGAATAGGTGAATATCATCCGTTTACGTCTCTTTTCCATGGTAGTCAGTGGGGAAATATTGATATTTATGTCTGTGTGAGAACTGACTCGGGCTGGAGCGAACCGATTAATCTTGGTCCAATGATTAACACACCTTATGCAGAGCGGTCACCATATCTTCATCCTGACGGTAAGACACTTTACTTCAGTTCAGACGGTCATCCCGGATTGGGAAGACTGGATGTTTTCAAGGCAGTCCGCCTCAGGGACGATTCCTGGACCGAATGGAGTGAGCCGGTGAATCTTGGCAAGGAAATAAATACTATTCTTGATGACTGGGGTTACAAAGTCAGCGTTTCGGGAGATAGTGCGGTTTTTGCGGCGAGAAACCGGAGTATCGGCTACGGTGACCAGGATATTTATTCGGTCACTCTCCCCAAAATCAGCCGACCGGAGAGGGTAGTTACCATTCGTGGAAAAGTAACCGATTCCAAAGGTAATCCATTATCTGTTGAAATTAAGTGGGAAGACCTTGCCACAGGTAAAAATGCCGGTTCTTTGAGAAGTAATCCCGAAGACGGTTCGTATATCATTGTGCTGCCATTAGGGAAAAAATACGGTTTCTATGCCGAAAAAGGAGGATTCTACCCAACTGCAAAGAACATTGACCTGAAAAATGCCAAAGAAAATTCGTTGGTCAACGAAGATATTGTTCTGACTTCAATAAAGGAAATGAAAGAAGAAAAAGCTAAAGTCAGAATTAATAACATTTTCTTCGATTTCGATGATTATACTTTGCTTCCCGAGTCTTTTCCGGAGTTGGACAGACTCGTAAATCTTCTTCAGTCGAACAGTGAACTCGAAGTCGAAATTGATGGACATACCGACATAATAGGCAAAGGTCAATATAATATTGACCTTTCCACTAAAAGAGCCGAAATTGTACGCGACTATCTCGTTTCAAAAGGGCTCGATAAAAAACGTTTTACCGTGAAAGGTTTCGGCAATACAAAACCAGTTGCTGACAATGAGACAGAAGAAGGTATGGCTAAAAACAGAAGAGTTGAGATTTGGTTTGTCAGGTAAAAAGAATTAAAATTCTGATTTTATATTTCAGGGGTAATTTTACTACATATTATAATAATTTATAGGTTTGAGAGTTTATTATTTTTTTTAAAATCTGAAAGAAAAAATGAAAAAGACAATAATTGTAATTCTGATTATATGTGCAATGCCTGCGTTGGCAGACAGTCCGTTTTATTTCAATGTCGGAATCAAACTTGGGTTCAGTTTCCAAAAAAAAGGATTCCATATAGGACCCGAAATAAGTATGGTTAAGACATTCGGTAATCAGGAATTCAACAACATAATCGGTGGTTATATAAATGTAGATTTCTACATGGACGGAAGAATAGCGTTCAATCCCGGTTTTGAACTGCAAGTGTTACCCTACCCGGGAGTCTGCATGGGACCATCAATGTTATTCTATCACGATTCCCTTAATGTTGGGGCGAGTTTTTCTATTTATCATGGTGCTATTCTTTATCCATATTTCGGATATACATGGTTTCCGGAAACTAACGGTTTTTTCGAATTAGGTTCATTTGCTAAAGTTCCGGTAGGAAATACACCTCATTTTATCAATTTTAATTGATAAATTTCCTGAATCATAATCTTGTTTTGATTTTAATTCTGAATCGGCTTCTCAATCCTGATTTTAATTATATTATCAAGAAAACTCCTGCTGAAAGGTAGTGATTCGTTATAATCTTCTCTGTAAGTTTCTATTTTGATACTTCTATCAGAAATATTTCGTGTTATTATGTCTGAAAGCTCTTTTGATGCAGATTGAAGAATATCCGAAAAATAGGATATGGTTACAAACCTTGAATATGACCCGCTCTCGGAAATCTTTTCAATTGATGACTTCAAATAAATCATATTATCTTTAAGAGATGCATCTTTGAGGAAAAGGAAAAATTCGTCATATATTTTGTTGTCGTACTTCCTGAACTCTTTGGATTTATTTGAAGAATGTGCCAAATTGACAATCATACTCTTGAAATTAGTCCTGCCGATTGTGTCAATGGCTGTGAAATTTATTTTTATGGAATCGGCTTCAATCAATTCATTTTTAATAGGATTTAAGTCAACTGAATATTGGTTTGGCAGGCTATTACCCTGAGAAACTACTTTAACATATTTGTTATTAACAAACAAATTACATTCCCATTTTCCTATTAAGCCGTTTGGTCTGCCGTTGATTGAAATATCGAGTACAGGTGGGTCGAGAGTAACAGTAAACCTGCCTAAAGAAAGCGGTTCGAATATATCCGGGCTGTCCGAGCTGAAAAGAATGGCTGTTTCCGCTTTTTTGGCTTCAGTAATGTTATTGTTCTGTGCAGCAGGAAGAATAGTCAGGTTCTTTTCCGGTACAGACCAAACTTCAATGAAGTATTTTTTAATTTTTTCGGCATCCTTTGAAATTTCCTCACTTCTCGTAATATCAGGGTAAAGAGGAATTATAGTGATTTTTGCTTTTTCATTTTCCTGTGCCCTTTTTGCTATAATCGGTAATGTAAAAGCAGTAATTGTGTCAATAACAGGCTCCAAAACTGCAAGAGAAAATTCATTCGGCTGTAAAAAATGATTTCTCGAAGGAGAAGGATAATAAAGCGGAATAAGTGGCATCAGCCGGTAATATAGTTCAGTATTAGTTCTGATGGTCGAAACCTGCGAAGCAATACTAAGTTCAATGGGAGGTAAATAAGTTTCTTCTTTTTTCTTCAAAACTTCCGGCACTGTGATGTATAAATCCAGATTGCCTTTTCCACCCTGACGGTCGGAAGCAAAAATTGCCTCACCTGTTGGCAATATTACAAAATCGGATTCATCAAATTTGGTATTCAGTTCTTTTATAGGTATCGGCTTTTGCCATAATCCCTGCTTCCTGACAGAATAGAACAAATCGAAACCACCGGGACCTTCCTGACCATCCGATGCAAAATATAAAGTATCGTTTGTGGCTAAAAACGGTGTTATTTCATTTCCGTTTGTGTTTAATTCCGAAATGGGAGTTAATGCTCCCCAGGTTCCGTTATCCTTTAGAAATGCAAGCCAGAGATCAGTGTCTTTATGTTCTGAATTTATTGTATTTACAAAAACCATAAACGAACCATCGGGTGAAATCGTCGGCTGGCTGACGAAAGTGTCGTAAATCAGACTGTCTGCCGGTAAAGGTTTTGTCCATGACATTTTTTTCTTAATGGTCTGAAATATATTAGTATAAGGTCGGAAACTGCCCATTCTGTATGTTGAGATATAAGCTCTGTCCTCTGAAGCAAAAGTTATATAAGACTGATTATTGACCGGTTGATTTATTTCACCAGGGACAAGTTCTGGAATTGAAAATTTACCAGTGTCAAGCTCTTTTGAATAATAGAATTTTGAGTAGCCGGTTAATGTCGAATTAAAATAAAGTACATTTTCAAATTGATTCCATGACGGTGCAAAATCATCTTCCGATGTGTTTAATATTTGCAGATTGACCGGGTCTGACCATTTTGGCAGTGTTTGGGCTAAGTTGCTTTGAATAGAAATAAGTAATATCAGAATGAATACACTTATTATACTACCAAAGTTCGTTAAGGTATTTGATTTAATTGTACAAAAGTCACACTCAGTCCACCTCTTATCTGAGGCAGAATAATCCACTCGATAAAAAGGCTTTAACTTCTCCGCTATCAGGAGAATACAAGAGTGTGTTTTTGTAATATTCCTAAAAAAATTAATCAATATAAAATAGTCTCAAAAATCAATAAACCTTCCCTTTATCCATGTTTCCTTAACATGATTTATGCCAAAATGATAAAAGATGTCAATATATGACGAAGAATCAAGAACAATGAAATCAGCGAACTTACCCGGTTCAAGACTTCCAATCACGTCCGATTTTCCCAAAGCCGCAGCACCATTGATTGTTGAAGCGGAAAGAGCCTCTTCGCAGGTCATTTTCATATTTATTACCGAAAGCGACAGAATCATCTGCATATTTTCGGTAAAGCATGAACCTGGATTGCAATCAGTAGCAATCGCCGTAACCACTCCCGAGTCAATTATTTTTCTGGCGGGAGCAAACGGCATCTTTATGAAATACGCAGTACCGGGTAGTAAGGTTGCAATAGTTCCTGATTTTCCGAGTTCATTAATGCCATTTTCTGAAATGTTGAGCAGATGGTCGGACGAAACAGCACCAACTTTAGCTGAAAGAGCCGCCGCTTCAACGTTAGCGAGCTCATCTGCATGTACTCTTATTTTCAAACCCAGTTTTTTTGCAGATTCAAAAATCTTTTCTCCCTGCTCTATGGTGAAGTAACCTTCATCAATAAAAGCATCGCAGTATTCAGCCAATCCTTCTGATACTACCCTGGGGAGCATTTCATTACATATCAGGTCAACATATTTGTCCCTGTCATTTTTGTATTCAGGTGGGAAATCGTGAGCACCCAGGAACGTTGCCGAAACGTGTAATGGAATTTCTTCATTTAGTCTTTTAATCGCTTTTAACTGTTTGATTTCACTTTCGATGGACAGACCGTACCCGCTCTTAATTTCAATAGCTGTTGTTCCATGCTTTAAAGCTGATAGAGCCAAAGCTTTACCGTTTTCGAAAAGCTCTTCTACCGATGCTTCTCTTGTAGCATTCATTGTTCGAATAATACCACCCCCTTCAGCCGCAATCTGCTGATACGAATAGCCGCGAAGTCTTTTGGCAAACTCTTCGGAACGGTTACCGGCAAAAACGATGTGAGTGTGTGAATCAACAAAACCCGGCAGAATAGTTTTTCCGGAATAATCCAGAGTTCTTTCAATTTGTATGTTATTGGTAATAATGTAGGCTGCAGCCTGGGATGTCTCGCCTGTCCATAAAATGTAATCATCAAAAATAAGAGCTCCGTCTTTAATCTCTCCGATGTCAGCCATTTCCGTTCCGGTTTTGAATTTTGCACCATTTGCATTCATGGTTACAAGCGAACTGATATTTTTAATAAGTGTTTTCAATTATTTCTAAAAAATTAATAAAAAAGAAACATAAATTAATAAAAAGAAAACATTTGTCAAATGAAAATTAATGCAAAAAAAAGAGGCTGCCCTTTTTTTAGGCAGCCCCGGAATAGGAAAGAAATGCTTTACTAACGTACTACTGTCAGCTTGGCGGCAAGGTACCTTGTTCCGTCAATCACTCTGATAGTATAAACACCTGCAGGGAGTTCCCTGATGCTTAAGTTTGAATTGGAGCTAACCTCCTGAGCTAATACAACCAAACCGGCAAGGTTCGTTATTGAAAGCTCGATTTTTTCTGTTGCATTAGATAAAATAAAATTAAAATAGTCCCTTGCCGGATTTGGGTATATTATTAAGTCTGTATTTACTGCTTTCGGGTCTGTTACTTCAAGTGTCTGGTCGGGTGATAATCCTACCACCACGTTCTGCGATTCATTTGCATCAACAAATTCCAGGTCTTGTGAATATGGTTCGTAGCCAACTCTGTCTACAATGAGTTTGTATTTGCCTTGTGCTAAATTCTGCATCGAGAATTTACCGTTTGACTGACTTAAATTAGTCTCTGCCACAACATTGCTGTTTTTATCAATAAGATAGACAGAAGCACCTGCAATCGGTGTTGCGTTACCTAATGGAGTGTCGCCACCGGTTTTGATAACACCGCCCTTTTGGGAGATGGTTCCGTCGAGTCTAACACTGCCATGACGCCTAACCAAATCACGAAGTCTGATGGTGATACCGGTTGTAGTGCTTGTTTCAGTAACTTCAAGAATTGTTCCTTCTTTCCATGAAAACACTGTGGAATCGTTTTCTTTGTAATAACCAGGGGAATAGGTTTCCATTTCCGGTAATGCTAATAAGACATATTTACCGGGAATTAAATTGGTTATGTCATACTCACCTGCATCGTTCGTTTTGAAGGTATGTCCGTGATAAATATGCGGGTCGTTATATTGTCCTGTTTCAATAGGATAGGCAACAACATAAACATCCGGAACAGGTTGGTTATCTTTGTTAATCACAGTGCCTGATATACCGTTTGCATAGTCGGGAACAAGGTCGAGAGCAAAATCAACACCAGATTTATCGGCAGTGAGTGTTATTTCTTCGGCTAATGTCGGGTCAGCAGTTTTATTATAAAATTGAGAGAAATAGCGTGATATGTTTTGCTGGGTGCTGTTATAATTTATATAAGAAGCACGGGCAATGTATGTGTTATCATCTGTTATCTGGATAGAATACTGTCCCAGATGATTTGTGAAAGTTTTAAATGCCTCTCTCTTGTGCAGACTATGATTTTTTCCGATAAATTCTACTACTGCATACTGAAGAGGAGTATTGTCCTTTGCTGCAACAACAGTACCGGAGACAGTGAACATATTAGGTTTCAGATGAGCTTTCATCACTACCTTGATATACAAAGTATCGCCACACTTAACTTTAACTGTTTTAGCTGCATCGAAGGTAGAAGCATTTTCCCACCAAATGCTTTCATAACCACCCATACCGTCAAAATAGAGATAATATTCACCTTCATCTACAGGTAGAAACAACTGACCATTGAAAATTCTTGAATTAATGTAAACTTCTCCGATGGAATTCGGTCTGCCGTTTATAACATCAAAAGCCGCTGCCATACCGAACTCTACGGGATTACCCAGCTCGTCAACCACTTCACCGACGATTGTTGCGGGAATATTACATTTATGAACCTGAATATATAATTCCTGAGAATCTGAAATAGAATTATCTGATTTTAGATAAGCAGTCACGACTGCCTTAAAAATGCCTTTAGATGCAGGTGTCCACGAAATAACTCCTGTTGCTTGATTTATAGTCATCCCGTCGGGTTGTGAATCAAGTTTGTATTCAACTGTTTCGAGAACAGGTGCCTCAACCTTCACATTATAAATATATGGTTTACCAACTGCCGCATTAATTTCAGGATGAGAAACAATTCTAATATGTTTTGGTTCAGTTAATTGAAAAGTGAATGCATCGGTTGGTTTGCTAACATCTTGAGATTTATAGGAATTCATGTAAAATGTCAGGAAATTGATTCCGGTTACATCTTTTGTGAAAACTATAGTATCAGTTTTGACTTCTCCCGGTTTCAAACTTGTTGTGTAAGTTTTTATAAGTTCAGTTTTTGCTGAATCGAAAAATTCATCTTTGGGTGGCTTTGCTGAACTAACCATGTAAAGCTTATAACCATCCGGCTGAATTCCTTCAAAATAGCCCCATGAAAGTATAAGAACCAAATCTGCCTTGTTATCCTTAGAAATAGTCCAGTTTGCATGAATACGGAAATGTTCGGGGGGAAAAAGAATCTCATCATTCTTTGGAAAGTTCATGTTTCTTATTACCGATGGATTACTTTCACCATCATCATTATAAGCAGTCATGTAGATAGAGAAATCCCCTCCCATGGCAAACAATCTGTTAAATGGTACTAATCCGTTCATTGTATCACTTATATCCGATGGTTGAAATCCACCGAATCTGAACACTGAGAAATTGTTCCAGGTTATACCATTATCGTTTGATACATAATGAAATCCTGCTAAACCGGATTCTTTAAGAGAATCACCGATGTCACCAAGAACATATTTGGAAAATTTTTCAAATTTAGAAAGGTCTGTTTCCTTACCGATTGCAACGTAAAGATAATAACCCAAAGCAACACCGCCTATGGTATTTTTACCCCAGATGATATGCTGATTGTCGTGAGTAACATCGGGTCCCTGAACCGGTCCCGGTTTCTCAGCCAATAATGTACTGCCCGCTAAAATAATAGCTGCGATGACTGTCAGGCATAACCTGATTCTTCCGATAGTCTTCATAAGTTCTCCTTGTTTGTAAAAATTTTCATGCCTTTGAAATTATCGCAACGTTTAAAAATCTGCCTTCAAACGAATAACACACAAAGTTAAAATTCGTTGCAAGATAAATTTATTTTTTTTCAAACAAAAAGAAGAAAAATTATAATAGCTGAAAATGCATAACGGTAAAACATTTTGGAACCTGGGTAAGATTTGAGAGATTTCTCATAATAGTAAGCTGCTCCGAGAGATACGATTTGTATTAGAAATGCTATCGGTATAGTAGCATAAAGCGGTAGTTTCTGATGATATACTTGTCCGAAACTGTTAAACCAGGGGAGTCCGTAGAGGACAATAAGATGTGTGATATAAATGAATAAAGCACGTTTTCCGAATAATGTGTAAAATTTTCCAAGACGGGTAGTGACGGTGTAAAGCATTGTGATTAATGATATTGCTATGAAGACGCATCCGGTCCTTATGAGCATCATTCCGGAATTTGCTTTTAATTGGTCAACGAAATTCAAGTTTAAGCCATGAATATAATAATTTATTGGAATTCCGACTGAGATAAAAATGAAGCCCAGAATCAAACCCCATTTTTTCAAAAAGAAAATTCTTTTTTCGGGTGGTATTTTTTTCAAAATAGTACCCAATGCAACTCCGTAAAACAAAAATCCTGTAAAAGGGAAAATTGTAAAAATCGAACCATGCTCCATTGATAAGTAGGCTGCCAGATATTCGGGAAGGAAAGTGAACCATTTGATTTGATGTACGATTGGGTTTAACACTGTAATAATTATTGCAATTACAAATGCGGTTATACCTAATGCCTTGTCTGTCCTTGTGAGCAAAAAAATCGCAAGCAGCAGCAATAACGATGAGCCTATGAGTTGTAATACGTTAACCTGCAAAAACGGAACCCAGACAGAAGAATGAATAAATGCCAGATGGAAAACCTTATCTGCCGGGAATACTAAGAAATAGCCAAGCAAGAGCAACATAACAGCAGTACGAAATCTTCTTATCACCGTTTTTTTAGGTAATGAACCTTCTGATGAACGCTTATTGGCAAAAACATTTACCAATCCGGAAACTATCAGAAACAAGGGTGCCGTTAGTCCCCGAAGAAATTCCCAAACATACCAGGGAAACACATTTACATTGACAGTTCCGACAACAGTCATCTCGAAAATCGTATGCCCCTGTATCATCATCAGCATGGCGATACATCTTGCTAAATCGAGAGCGGGCAATCTGTCCGATATATTATTATTCTTATTCAACAATATTCCAAATTATTTATTCTTTTTATTATCTTTATCGGCGTTTTTGGAATTTTGAATTTCTGTCGGCTTAAAAGTCTTATATATCATATTAATATCAATATAATATTTAAAAAAGACCTCACTTTTAGAATCGGCGCCACCGCACATTGAAATGACATACCCGGATGGAGATTTGAATAAAACGTAAAGCCAATCGAACGAACTGAATTCCTGATTAACATCGTAGATATCCCTTGCCCTGAATAGTATTGCAGGCATACCATTAATTTCAAACTCACGTTTTTCAATTATTTTTTCAAAGCCAAGAATAGCGTCCTGGTATGCAGACTCAAGATTTTTAAATGACGTAGTAACAAAAACGAGCTTTAGGTCGCTGTCCGGAGGGAATGCAACCATTTCATCTTCGATATACTCATATTTCCAGTTTGTGGGCAGGATTATTCTGACCTTTGCCTGCTTGAAAGTAATAAATTCTGCTTTCATCAATGCATTCTGAAAAAACAGAAATCCGAAAATGAAAATTAAAAAAATAAAGAGTCTTTGTTTTTTTGTCATATTATTCACTATAGTTGATTATGTACCAAAGATTGTTCATTCGTTGTGTGGTAAATGTAATAGCCTTCAAGTAGTCAAGTTCGAGCTTGACTTTCGCAGCATCCGGTGCAAGCGAATCCGATTTGTAACTGGTAACCGGTTTTTGCCCGATGATTCTTTTAAGCCTTTTTAAATCATCGAAAAGTTCGTATTTTTGGATAGCAAGATATGGCTTACCGTTAGATTGAAGCATCAATTCGGTTGCTTCCTTGAAATTATTGCTGTCAAGTTGTGATTTAAACAGATAGATTGTCCCGACCGGAGTTTTTTGACTTAAGTCAATAACAGGGATTTGACGTTTGGATGTAAGAACTATGAGTTCACATCCGCAAAAGAAGAGACAGAAAGCTGCAAATGCTGCGATTGTTTTCATGCTAATCCGAAAAATTTAATTGTTTTTTCCATTACTGTTTCTAAAGCTTTGTTTGTTTCCTTAAATGGATGCTCCACACCAAATGTATGACCCGTTGCAGGAATAACTTCAAAGAATGTTCTTTCTTTTATACCGGCGTTATACAATGCTTCTCCTTCTCTAATACGAACAGTCAGGTCTTGTTTACCATGAACAATCTGGACTGAAGCCTGCAGTTGCTTCATTGATGATATTAAATCGTATTTCTCCATATTACGCAAAACATCGTCCATATATTCCACATTCATCCTGACAACCTGACCGGTTCTTGTCACAGTGAATTCATTGTATCCTTTTTCTCTCCAGATTTTTTGCTGCCTTTGAGTGTATCTGCCGAAAGTTGAAATCGAAGCCCAAAGTGAGATTTTATCAACTTCATTATTTGATTTTGCCGTTAATATTGCAATAGCTCCGCCCAAAGAATGTCCGACCAAAAGAATTTTTCCGTTCCAGTTTTCCTTCAGAACATTTAAAGGAAGAATTTCTCCGTTTCTGAATTTTTCTATAATCAGAAGCGAATCATTTAGTTCGTGTGTTACTGTGTTATTCGCAAAATCTTCTGTGTTTACAATTAAATCGGAACCCTCAATCATGCCATTCAGTGAAAAGTTATAACAAATTGTAATAGCTCCTCTCAGAGCAAACTTTTCCGTAACATAAGGAAAAAATCCCCAATCTTTAAAACCTTTGAAACCATGAAGAAAAAAGATTACGGGTTTCTTTTTTTTATCATTACAAAATTTTAAATCACCGGTTATCTGTTTACCGATTTGATTCAAAATGCTAAATTTTATATTATTCATAGAATACCTGTCTTTTGATATCTTCCTTCCCATCAATAAAGTTTGCCATCCGTGCGGCAGTAAACAAGAAATCGGACAGCCTGTTCATAAAAACGAGCAACTCGCCGCTTACTTTTTCTTCATTCGAAAGTCTGACTAAAAGTCTTTCTGCACGTCTGCATACGGTTCTTGCCACATGAAGCATACCCGCAGCCATCGTCCCACCGGGCAATATAAAACTTTTCAAAGGAGGAAGTTCTTCAGTGTAATCATCAATTTTTTCTTCGAGCCAACGGGTATGTTCATTTTTAATTCTGTCAATTTTATATTTTCGGTCAGAATCCAAAGGTGTAGCCAAGTCAGAACCAGCCATAAAAAGAAGATTATTAAGCTTTTCAAGTGGCTCTTTCAGCCGTTTATCAATTTCCAGAGTCGTGATTAAACCGATGTAAGCATTGAGTTCGTCAATTGTACCATAAGTATCAACTCTCAGGGAATACTTCGGAACTCTTTCTCCGGAAAAGAGCCCTGTTGTTCCGTCGTCTCCGGTTTTTGTATATATTTTCATAAATAATTATTCTCAAAAATTCGAAAATTTTGTTGTTACGACGATTTAACAATAAAGTCAATGTCAATAAAATAAAGCATTTCTTTCAACTTTTACACACAATTTGTTAAATTGCATTTTATATTTCGCAATATTAGGAAAAAAACCAAAGTGAACAAAAATATTAATGTTCTTTTTATCGGCGATGTGGTTGGAGAACCTGGTCTGAAAGCTTTGAAAGATTATCTTCCGAATTTTATTCAAAAATACGAACCTCATCTCGTAATTGTGAACGGCGAAAATGCAGCGGATGGCAAAGGTGTAACCGAAAAAGAATCAGAGCAGATTTTCGTTATGGGTACAGATATTATTACTTCAGGCAACCATGTCTGGGACAATTGGAAATCGAGACCACTGCTTGCTACGAATCCTAAGGTACTCAGACCTTACAACTATCCTCCGGGGAATGCCGGAAGAGGATATGCTTTTCACAAGCTTGAAAACGAACAGGAAATTGCTGTTCTGAACTTGCAGGGAAGAACTTTCATGCAAACGATTGACTGCCCTTTCAGGGGAGCCGACATTGCCCTGAAAGCCATAAATGAAAGAACTAAATTAACCATAGTTGATTTTCATGCCGATGCAACTGCTGAAAAAATTGCAATGGGATGGCATCTCGACGGTCGAGTCTCGGCAGTTATCGGCACTCATACCCACATCCAGACTGCCGACAGCACCATATTACCCGGCGGTACCGCCTACTTAACAGATGCCGGAATGACCGGTCCTTACGATTCTGTGGTCGGTCTGAAAAAAGATATTGCAATCAAGAGATTTACTCTTCAGACTCCATTCAAATACGAGATGGCAGCCGAAGATATCAGGATTTGCGGTGTATTCGTTGTCCTTGATTCAGAATCCGGAAAAGCAAAAAAAATTGAATCTTTCACCTATCCTGAACCGGTAAGAGAAGTTGCCGAATAATTTTTTCTAATAAATCAGATTTTCACAAACTTCCCGACCTAAACTCAGAAAACACATCCAATGACTTAAAGTCATCGAATGGGTGGTAAATTCAAATCTTTACAAACCTTCCGATCATTTCCCCAACTTTTACGAAATAGACGCCGGGAGATAGCGAAGTTACATTGAGCTTCTGAGAAAGAAGAATACGAAAGAACAATCAAATCAGTACTATTTTGGAAAGTCCTTACCACTTTAATCACTATTAATCTGTTGCTAAAGAGGTTGGAAATTGGTTAATAAGATATCAAAATAGTTAAAAAGGAGTTTCTACCAACTCCTTTTTAACTTGCTTAAAATATTACATGAATATTCAGATATTTCAATCATTACATGAACCATCATTACAAGGAGTTGGATTACCTGTGACACAATCAATGTTACTAGAATTTCCGCTACAATTAGTTTCACTATAAGTTAGTATTTGGTCAATTGAGGCGCCCCAAAAATCATAAACATTATCGTGATGAATCGTACAAGTATATTGCCTGCGGCAACATTTAGTCCCACATTCAACATCTTTATAAATATTATATACCTTGTGAAGAACTCCATCCTTAAAAGTATCATATATCGATTGAGATATAGCTGGATTTGAACAACAAATTACTTGAGTCGTAACA
>Ga0172370_10006775_pt1 | contig 14270 bp, 8 predicted proteins | sample LakKiv5m_FD_114538 | JGI IMG/M metagenome (GOLD analysis project Ga0172370, IMG submission 114538) | Freshwater microbial communities from Kabuno Bay, South-Kivu, Congo - kab_022012_11.5m | ecosystem: Environmental > Aquatic > Freshwater > Lake | place: Democratic Republic of the Congo...
AACGAGAACCCGATCAGCGACAGGACCAGGCAGAGAGCGCCGGCCACGCCCGGGACGACCGCTCCGGCGTGCGTGAACTCGACGTAGAGCAGCGCGGCGCCGACCAGCGCCAGCAGGAAGGCCAGCATGGGCTCGGACAGGAAGAGCAGCGAGCGTTGGCGCAGGCTGGGCTCGAGGCGCCGGAGGGTGGCCCCTTCGAGGGAGAGCGTGGAGGGCGGACCGTCGACGCGCCGCAGTACGCGGCCCTCGAGGCGCAGGACCAGGTCGGCGGCGTCGCGGGCCACCAGGTCGACCAGGTCGGCGTCGATGGCCTCGGCCGCCGTCCAGGTGCGGTTCTCGGTGATGGCGCGCCCGGCCTCTTCGGGATCGTGGCCGCGGCTGGCGGCCGTGGCGCGCAGGAACGCCAGCGCGTCGTTGGTGGTCTTCTCGAGCAACGTGGGGTCGATCTCGTCGCTCTTCACCGGGACCAGCCCGCCGATCGCGAGCACCGGGTGGGCCGCCCCGGTCGTCGTCCCCTCGGCCATGGCCGCCACGTCGCCCGCCATCAGCAGGAAGAAGCCCGCCGAGGCCGCGCGGGCCCCCGAGGGCGTGACGAGCACCGCCACCGGCACGGGGCTGGAGAGGATGCCCTGCGCCATGGTCCTCATGGAGGTCTCGAGCCCGCCGGGGGTGTCGAGCTCGACGATCACGAGCGCCGCGCGCGAAGTCGCCGCCTCGGCGAGCGCGTCGGCCAGGATCTCGGCCTGGATCTCCTGGATGGGGCCCTCGATGCGCAGGGCGAGCACGTCGGCCGCCGTCGCCGGCGGGCAGGCGGCGACCAGGACGAGCCACGACAGCACGACGGCGCGGGACATGGACGACCTCCGGTGGCTTCCCTGATCTTTCGCCAAGCCGCCCGGGGGATCAACCGCATTCGATCGCGCACCGTCAGACCACGCGGTTTGTTGCGTCCAAGGCCCCGATTCACTAGGATGGTGCGGAATCTCTGCCCCGGGGGAGTCCTTCGATGAACCGTATCGTCCTCGTCATCCTGTCCGCGATCCTGTTCGCCGCCTGCGGTAGCAGCGGATCCAGCGACACGGGCGTGCCCGATACCTCCGACATCGGCGGCGACACCGCCGAAGCCCCGGAGGAGATCGTCGTCAAGGAGTGCACCAAGGCCGACGACTGCCTGAGCATCCTGGGCGAGCCCGGCCAGTGCGAGGACCTCGTGTGCGACGAGGCCGACTGGACGTGCAAGCGCGTCCCCAAGGACGCCGGCACCAAGTGCAGCGACGGCGACCCCTGCACCAAGAACGACGCCTGCGACGACGCCGGCGCGTGCCAGGCCGGCGCCGACGAGTGCGAGTGCCGGGCCACCGAGGAGTGCGCCTCGAAGGAAGACGGCGACCGCTGCAACGGGACGCTGAAGTGCGATGTCACGTCGCTGCCCTTCAAGTGCGTGCTCGACACGACCACGGTCGTCACGTGCTCCCAAGCCGCCGATACGCAGTGCGCCAAGACGCAGTGCGAGCCCGCTACCGGCGACTGCGTGCTGAAGCCCGTCGAGGACGGCACCGCGTGCAGCGACGGCGACGTGTGCAGCGATCCCGACACGTGCCAGGCCGGCGAGTGCCAGGGGACCGACCTCGGCTGTGACTGCATGGACGACCTCGACTGCCTCCCGTTCGACGACGGCGACCTGTGCACCGGCTACTACGTGTGCGACAAGTCCGCCCTGCCCTACGCCTGCGTGCTGGCGCCGGGGTCCGTCATCTCGTGCTCCACGGCCAACGACACCGACTGCCAGAAGAACCAGTGCGACCCCGACACGGGCAACTGCCAGATGGGCCCCGCCGAGATCGGAACCCTGTGCGACGACGGCAACTTCTGCACCGATACCGACGGCTGCGCGGTCGACGCCGACACCGGCGAGGGCGTGTGCAAGGGCGGTAAGCCCCACGACTGCAGCGACAACAACGCGTGCACCAACGACGGCTGCGACAAGATCGGCCAGAAGTGCACGTACGTCTTCAACAACGGCCCGTGCGAAGACTTCAACAAGTGCATGGGCGGCGACACGTGCCAGTACGGCATGTGCCAGGGCGGCAACATCCCCGTGAACTGTGACGACCAGGACGCCTGCACCGCCGATTCGTGCGAGACGGCCAAGGGCTGCGTCCACGTCGCCAAGGACTGCACCGACGGCGACCCGTGCACCGTCGACCTGTGCGACGCCCAGACGGGCGCGTGCACCTACAAGCCGTTCCTCTGCGGCGACGGCAACCTGTGCACCACCGACAGCTGCGAGCCCGGCGTGGGCTGCACGTTCTCGCCCAAGGACTGCTCCGACGGCGACCTGTGCACGACCGACAGCTGCGACGCCAACAGCGGCGCCTGCCTGCACGACCCCGTCGTGTGCGCCGACACGGACCCCTGCACGGTCGAAGCCTGCGACGGCGCCACCGGGGCTTGCGTCTTCCCGCAGAAGGAGTGCGCCGACACCGACCCGTGCACGAACGACGCGTGCGACCCGCTGACGGGCGACTGCCAGCACGAGGCCGTGGTCATCGACGACGCCGACGCCTGCACGGCCGACGCGTGCGACCCCATCACCGGCTTGGTCTCGCACGACGCCAAGAGCTGTGACGACACGCTGCTCTGCACCGTCGATTCCTGCGACCCGCTGACGGGCGAGTGCTCGAACGCCGACGTCGTCATCGACGACGCCGACGCGTGCACCACCGACGCGTGCGACCCCACCACCGGCCTGGTCTCGCACGACCCCAAGAACTGCAACGACACGCTGCTCTGCACCGTCGACTCCTGCGACCCGCTGACGGGCGAGTGCTCGAACGTCGAGATCGACTGCGACGACGGCGACGCGTGCACGCTCGACACCTGCGACTCCGGCACCGGGGAGTGCGCCCACGACGCCGCGGCGGCCAACGGCGCCCCGTGCGACGACGGCTTCGCCTTCACGGCCGGCGACGCCTGCGCCGACGGCACCTGCGTAGGCCTCAACGCCCTCCCGCCCACGCACTTCCGCGTCGACGGCTTACAGATCGAAGCGCCCGGCTTCGTGTTCGACCTGGGCGCCGGTCCCGTCGACCTGAACGACTCGCTGAGCGCGCTGGCCACCTCGCTGCTCGGCGCCGACGGCTACGGCGAGTCCATCCTCGCCTTCTGGCCGCTGCCCCCCGACGTCGCCTACGCCGCCGGCACGCTGGCCTTCGGCCGCGGCGCCTGCCTCTACGACGGCGACGGCGCCGCCACCCACTGCGGCCTGCTCCCCTCGGCGCCCGTGGCCGACTTCGGCCCGGTCGTCTACCGCGACGACGCGGCCTGCTCCGACGACCCGCTGGTCGACCCGCTGTGCTATCGCGCCCCCGAGACGGCCAACGCCCACGTGTCGCTGCCCCTCTTCGACCTGGCGTCGATCACGTCGTGGAGTACCGGCCACTTCCCGGGCGCCGACCCGTCGCTCGCCGACACCGTCGACGGCACCCTGCTGGCCTTCGTGGCCCGCGCCGACCTCGAGCTCCTGCCGCTGCAGGATCCGGGCACCGGCCTCGACATCAAGGCCTTCGACGCCTTGCAGCACCTCACGCCCGACGTGGTCGAGGGCGTCGAGGGCTTCTGGCTGCGCGTGAGCTTCACGGCCGTGCGCGTCGGTGCGTACGCGGCGGGCGCGGGCTGCAACGCCGAAGGTGCCACCTGCGACGACGCCAACGCCTGCACGACCGACGCCTGCGTACCGCTCACGGGCGCCTGCGAGAACGTGTCGAAGGTCTGCGAGGACACCGACCTCTGCACAGCCGACTCGTGCGAGCCGTCCACCGGCGATTGCGTGTTCCTGCCGAAGACCTGCGACGACACCAACGCGTGCACCGTCGACGCCTGCGACGCCGGGACGGGCGAGTGCACCTTCACGCCCACCCCGATCGACGACAGCGATCTCTGCACGATCGACGCCTGCGACCCCCTCACGGGCAACGTCACGAACGACCCCGTCGACTGCACCGACCCCGACGCCTGCACGCTCGACTCCTGCGACGGCACGACCGGCCAGTGCGTCAACCTGCCCATCGACTGCGACGACGGGCTGCTCTGCACCGCCGACGCCTGCAACCCCTCCAGCGGCGAGTGCGAGCACGTCGACAAGGTCTGCGACGACGGCAACGTGTGCACCGCCGATGCCTGCGACCCCGCCACCGGCGAGTGTACGGCCCCGGCGGTCGGCGACGGCCTGCCCTGCGACGACGGCAACCCGGCCACGGTCGAGGACGACTGCACCGGCGGCGTCTGTGGCGGGTTCCTGCCGCCGCCCGAGTACGTGCGCTCGCACAAGGTCACCTGGGACTCGCCCGTCCTCACCTGGGACCTGGGCTCGGGTGCAGCGAACGTGAACGACAACGTGGGCACGCTGGCCACGCAGCACATCGTCGACGGCGACTACCTCGGCCAGCCCATCCCGACGCCCGTGTTCGGCGTCGACCCGTTCTACGTCGGGTACGCCACGTCCATGGTCTACGCGGGCTACGGCTCGTGCGACGACGCCGCGCTGCCGCCGGTCCTCACGTGCACGCTCGACGGCACGTTCCCCATGTACACCGGCACCATCGACACGTGGGCGACCAGCGGAAACTGCTCCGACGACCCCCTCGTGGCGTCGCCCTGCCTGTTGACCAGGCTCGAGGGCCCCACGCTGTTCCTGTTCGGCAGCTCGCTGTTCTCGGCCTCCGCCATCCGCGAGAGCGCCGTCCTGTCGGGCGATCCCATCGACGGCGTGCAGTCGATCTCCGTCCACGCCTTCATCGCAGAGGCCGACGCGACCACCGAGCTGTCGGTCTCGGCCGCCGAGCGCGTCACGCTCGCGAACCTGCTGGCCGGCGTGCCCACCGAGACGTTGAACGACCTGACCGGCTGGTGGATCCACGTGACGTACGTGACGGAGCCCTTCGGAATCCTCGGCCATTGAAACCCCGCCACGACACCCCTATAATCCCGTGACTTCGCGCCGACGCCGTGCCGGCTCCCCCGGCAGACCACGAGGAGGGGAATGGACCAGCTAACCCCCAGCAAAGACAAGGACCTGCAGCACTACCTCTCGATCCTCCTGAAGAGGAAGTGGCTGATCCTGGGGGTCTTCGTCGTCTCGGTCGCGGCGTCGTGGTTTTACACCAAGCACGAGATCCCGGTGTACCGGGCCACCGCCTCGCTGGTCATCGATCGCAACCCGCCGCAGGTGCTGTCGTCGGTCCGCGACGTCGTGCAGGTCGGTGGACAGAGCTACTGGGCGGCCCAGGACTACCTGACCACGCAGCACGAGATCATCCGGAGCTTCGAGGTGACCCGCAAGGTCATCGACGTGCTGCGCGAGCGCGGCCTGATCGACAAGCTGCGGGGGCGCACCTCCAGCGTCGAGCGCGATCCCGAGACCGACCTGGCGCTCCGCCTCATGTCGACGCTCGAGGTCTCGCCGCTCGACAACTCCATGATGGTGTACCTGCACGCCGAGGACGCCGACCCCGAGATCGCGCAGGCCATCGTCAACGCCTACGCCACGTCCTACACGGCCTTCAACCTCGAGTACAAGCGCAAGGTCATCCTCGACGCGCACGCCGAGCTGAACGACCTGGTGGTGCGCCTCGAGAAGGAGCGCGACGAGGCCGAAAGGGCGGTCTACGAGTTCGAGAAGACCTACAACGTCGGCACCTTCGAGAACCAGCGCACCGCCATCAAGACGCGCCTCGAGGAGGCCACGCGCCGCCTGGCCGAGCTCGAGGGTCGGCGGGTCGAGCTCACGGCCAAGGTGCGCGAGCTGCAGCCCTTCCTGCACGCCAAGGACGTCTTCGAGGTCGGTGCCGGCGAGATCCTGAACGACCCGCTGGTGTCCGAGCTGAAGCGCAACTACTTGCAGGTCCGGCAGCAGATGATGGACCTGTCCGAGACGTACGGCGAGAAGCACCCGAAGCTGGCGGCGCTCGAGCCCAAGCTCACGTACCTCGACGACACCATCCGCAAGCAGATCACGGCGCGCATCGAGTCGCTCCGGCGCGAGCTGCGCGAGGTCGAGTCCTCGATCCTCGCCCTGAACACGGCGCTGACCGAGAACCGAGACGAAGAGACGCGCATCAACGGCATCTGGCTGCAGTACGAGCCGCTGGTGGCCAAGAAGACCGCCGCCACCGAGTTCTACAAGGCGGTGCGCAACCGCCAGACCGAGACCAGCATGAGCGCGCAGGTCGAGACCAACAACGTGCGCGTGCAGGACCTGGCGCTCCGCCCCACCAAGCCCATCCGCCCGCGCGTGCAGCTGAACCTGGTCCTCGGCGTGTTGATGGGGCTGCTGCTCGGCATGGCGGGCGCGTTCCTGATCGAGCTGCTCGACAACACCGTCAAGACGCGCGAGGACCTCGAGGAGGACCTTCAGCTCACCTTCCTCGGGGTGCTGCCCAGCATCCGCAACCAGGAGTTCAAGGAGCTCTCGTCCGGTTCGTCGTCGCGCGAGCTCATCACGTTCCTGCGCCCGCGCTCCAACATCTCCGAGCTCAGCCGCAACATCCGCACGAACCTCATGTTCCTGCGCCCCGAGAACCCGCTGCACTCCATCCTGATCACGAGCGCGAACCCCCAGGAGGGCAAGACCACCATCTCGGTCAACGTCGCCATCTCCATGGCGGTATCGGGGAAGCGCACGCTGCTCATCGACACCGACCTGCGGCGCGCCCGCATCCACACCGTGTTCGGCATGAAGCGCCGCAAGGGCGTCACCGAGTTCCTGGTGACGGGGGGCGATCTCGACAAGTACGTGGTGCCGACGCCCGTGCAGAACCTGTTCCTGCTGCCCGCGGGCTCCGTGCCGCCGAACCCGACCGAGCTGCTGCACTCGGCACGCTTCGAGGAGCTCGTGCAGACCGTCCGCGATCGCTTCGACTTCGCGATCTACGACTCGCCGCCCGTCACGGCGGTGACCGACGCGCTGGTCATCGGCAAGAAGATCGACGGCATCGTGCTGGTCGCCCGCGCCAAGGCGACCACGCGGGGCGCCCTGCGCTTCGTGCTGCGCGAGCTGCGCAACCTGAACGTCAACGTCATCGGCGCCATCCTCAACGACCTCGACCTGCGCCGTCGACGCTACTACTACTACAGAAGCAAGAATTACTACTATAAGAGCCATTACTACGACTCCGAGCCCGACACCGTCAAGGATGGCGACGGGACGAAGGAGGAGGACGAGGTTGGGACGTCGAAAGGTGCCTGACATCCTCGTGGTCATGGGCGGCAACAGCGGCGAGCACGACGTGTCGTTGCGGTCGGGCCGATCGGTGCTGGCGGGGGTGGATCGCGAACGCTACACGCCGCACCCGGTCATCCTGTCGCGCGACAACTCGCGCTGGGTATTCGCCCACCCTGACGACGCCGACGGCGCCGAGGGCGTGCCGCTCGACGAGGCGCTGAAGCGCGTGCGCAGGCTCGCTCCGGCCGCCGCCTTCCTGGCCATGCACGGCCCCTATGGCGAAGACGGGCGCGTGCAGTCGCTGTTCGACCTGGCCGGCGTGCCCTACGTGGGCTCCGACCACGTGGCGAGCGCCGTGGCCATGGACAAGGCCCACGCCAAGGCGGTCTACCGCGCGGCGGGCATCCCCACGCCCCGCGCCCTGCTGCTCGACGTGCCGCGCTCGCCCGAGGCCGCGGCCCAGGCGGCGCCGGCGCTGGCCGAGCGCATCGCCACGACGTTCCCCACGCCCTGGGTGCTGAAGACGCCACGGCTGGGCTCCAGCGTGGGCATCGAGATCGTGAAGGCCCGCGCGGCGCTCGAGGGCGCGGTGGCCCGCGTGGGCGCGATCGACGGGCGCCTGCTGGTCGAGGAGTTCGTCTCCGGGCGCGAGTTCACGGTGCCCGTGCTCGACGTGGTGACCGAAGGGCCCGCGCGCGCCCTGCCGATCATCGAGATCGTGGTGCTCGACGGGGAGTTCTTCGACTACGAGGTCAAGTACAAGAGCAACAAGAACAAAGAGATCTGCCCTGCCGAGATCACGCCCGAGCTGGCGGCGCGCCTGCAGAAGGTCGGGCTCGAAGCCCACCACGCGCTCGGTTGTCGCGGCTTCTCGCGCACCGACGTGCGCGTCACGCCGGGCGGCGCTCTCTACGTGCTCGAGACCAACACGCTGCCCGGGCTCACCGACGAGTCGCTCTTCCCCAAGGCAGCCCGCGTAGCCGGCGTTCCCTACGCGCGGCTGATCACGCAACTGCTCGACGACGCGCTCGCCAGGGGCGCGGCGTAGCCGAGTCCACGACATAGTTTTCATTCGACTTTTCGGCGTCGACGACTAGTCTATGTCGAGGCTGGATCGCGTGACACGACGCGGCGGCAAGCGACGGAGGCGGCCATTTCGGACCGGGGCGGCATCCATTTCGATACGCACTTCAACATCCTCGTCGTCGCGGTCAACTCCCGCGTCGAGAAGGAGATCCGCGACGCCCTGGAGCCCTTCGGCTACCGCCTGACGCTCACGCACGACGGCAAGAAAGCCGCGATGGTGCTCGGCAAGCTGATGCCCGACCTCATCATCTCCGAGGTCGACATCCCCGAGGTGAACGGCTTCGACCTGTGCCGCCTGATCAAGAAGGAGGCCGAATACCGCGTGATCCCCTTCCTGCTCGTCACCTCGTTCTACAACCTCGAGCACAAGGTCAAGGGCTTCCACGTCGGCGTCGACGACTTCCTCTACTACCCCTTCCACGAGCTCGAGCTGCGGGCGCGCGTCAGCTCGCTCCTGCGCATCAAGCACTTCTACGCCCGCCTGCAGAGCGAAAAACAGCACCTCGACGACCTGGTGCGCCGCCGTACCCAGGAGCTCTACCAGCTGAACCTCAGCCTGATCACGGCCCTCGAGGGCGCCAACCGCTTGAAGGACCTGTCCACCGGCAACCACGTCAGGCGCGTCTCCGAGTACGCGGCCGTCCTGGCCGAGGCGTGCGGGCTCGACCACTTCTCGATCTCGCTCATCCGCACCTACGCCAGCCTGCACGACGTCGGCAAGATCGGCCTGCCCGATCACATCCTCAAGAAGACGGGCAAGCTGACCACCGAAGAGTTCGAGGAGATGAAGCGCCACACCACGTTCGGCTACGATCTGCTGAAGCAGGCGGGCGTGTCCGAGGTGGCGCAGAACATCGCGCTGTGCCACCACGAGCGCTGGGACGGCCAGGGCTACCCCCAGGGGTTGACCGGCAACGACATCCCCATCGAGGCGCGCGTGGTCGCGCTCGCCGACGTGTACGACGCGCTCACGACCAAGCGCAGCTACAAGGAAGCCATGCCCCTGAAGGAGGCCCGCGAGCGCATCCTGTTCCTGTCGGGGCGGCACTTCGATCCGTCGCTCACCGACGCCTTCGCCTCGGTCGCCGACCGCTTCGACGACGTCGCGCAGCACTTCGGCGACGTCGAGGCCGAGGAGAACGAGGCGGCCGCCGAGGCCTCGAACGCGTCCTGACCCCGTTCCGGACGCCCCCCCCTTTCCGAGCGGCCGGGGCGCGCTTATCATCCAATCTGCCCCGCATCTCCAGCCCAGGAAGGAGGAGCCCATGCTCCACGCCCGTGCCCTGCTCGCGCTGCTCCTCGTCCTGTGGCTCTCCGCCTGCGGGTCGTCGTCGGAAGCGACGGACGCAGCCCCGGCCGACGTGCCTGCCACCGACACGAGCGGCGACCAGGGGGCGGCCGACGCCGAGCCGGCTGCCGACGTGCCGGACACCCCCGCCGAGACGGCGAACGAAACGACGGCCGAGCCCGTCGAGCCCCTCGCCGACGTGGCCGAGGAGCCCGACCTGCCCCTCGAAGAGCTTCCCGCCGACGTGCTGATTCCCCTGTCGGTCGAGCTGCACGTCGACGCCGCCGCGTGCGCCCCGAGCGCTCCGGGGGTGGGGATCTACCGCGTGAGCCTGGCGTGGACCACCTCCATCGCGGCCACCAGCTCGGTCGAGGTCGCGCTGAACGACTTCACCGCCAGCTTCCAGGTGCCCGTGACCGAAGAGCCGACCACGGACCACGCCCTGCCCCTCGAGTTCACGGCGTTCCACTTCGGCCAGGTGCCCAAGGTGGGCGACGTCATCCTGGTGCGGGTGCACGCTGAGGCGCCGGCCGGCCAGCTGGGCGCCTCCGAGCCCATCTCGGTGGCGGTCTCCGCCGCGGTGCGCGCCTGCCTGTACCCCTACGACTCCGAGTGCAGCGACAACGCCCAGGTCCTCTGCCGCGTGATGCCGCCCGTGTGCGCCGCCCCGTTGGTGCTGGCGGCCTTCGAAGGCTGCTACCACTGCGTGTTCGCGGCCACCTGCACCTGCGACGACGGCGATCCCGCCGAGTGCCCTGCCGCGCCCCCCGAGTGCGGCGAGGGGCTCGTGATGGCCGTGCAGGCGGGCTGCTTCGCGTGCGTCGACCCGGTCACCTGCGCACCGCCGGCCGAGTGAACGGCGACCGCCTCCCTTGCGGATCCCGACAGCGCCGCTAGCTTGATCGTCGCGGCCCGCGCGCCGGCGCGAGCCCATCCACCGCGGAGGCTCCATCGTGAGAGACGACGACCCGAGCGTGACCCCGGCGTCGGTCCGGCGGCGCACCCTGCTCGAATGGCTGGGCCGCGCGACGGTGCTGGGGTTGGCCTCTCCCCTGGTGCAGGCCTGCGGCCGGGACGCCCAGGCCGGAACCGACGCCACCGGGCCCGACGGCGCCGACCCCGACCTGGTGCCGGGCACCGACGCCGGCGGCGACACCGACGTTCCGGGCGCCGACCCGGACGGCCCTGCCGACGCGGCGAGCGACGCCGACCTGACCGACGCGGCCGTCGACCGCACGTCGCTGGCGGATGGCGCGTGCGCGCCGGGGGGCATCCCCGAGCCCGCGCGGAGCTCGTCGAACGACATCTTCGCGAACTGGAACGTGCGCACCGTCGACGAGCAGGACCTGGTCGACCTGCTGACCCACTGGCAGCTGACCATCGACGGGCTGGTGGCGACGCCGCGCACCTTCCGCTTCTGCGACCTGCTGCAGCTCGGGCTGAAGGGGCAGATCACCGACTTCCACTGCGTCGAGGGCTGGTCGGTCTACGACGTGCCCTGGGACGGCGTGCGGCTGGCCGACCTGCTCGATCTGGTGCAGCCCCTGGCGCCGGCCACCCACGTCTCGGTGGGCTGCCGCGGCGGCGTGTACACGGAATCGCTGCCTCTGGCGGTGGCCAACGAGCCGAAGACGCTGCTGGCCCTGGGCGTCGCGGGCCACACGCTGCCCGTGAGCCACGGCTTCCCCGCGCGCCTGGTGGTGCCCCGGCTGCTGGGGTACAAGAACCCCAAGTACGTCGAGACCCTGACGCTGGCCGACCACGAGCTGGTGGGCTTCTGGCCGAAGTACGGCTACCCCGTGTCGGGCGAGGTGCCCCCGGAGCGGCTACGTCCCGGCAAGTACTGAGAGCCCCCTCCCCCCCCTTGAAATCCCACCCCGCGAACGTAGATTGAGCGCCGCTGGAGGGCCAGCGATTCGCATTTTTCCCACGGGAGGATTCGATGGAGTTCAAGATTTTCTTCGCGGGCGACCAGAAGGTGTACGCCGATCTCGGCGGGCTGATCGTGAAGACCGACCAGACCGGCGAGGCGCCCGCGCCGTTCGCGCTGTTCCTGGCGTCGATCGGCACCTGCGCCGGCGTGTACGTGAACGGCTTCTGCCAGAACCGCGGGCTGCCCACCGAGGGCATCACCATCACCCAGCGCATGCACGCCGACCCCGAGACCCGCCTGGTCGGGAAGATCGACCTGACCATCAACGTGCCCGCCAGCTTCCCCGAGAAGTACCACGAGGCGCTGGTGCGCGTGGCCAATCAGTGCGCCGTCAAGAAGCACCTGGAGCACCCCCCCGTCTTCGAGACCACCGTGGCGGTCGTGCAGTAGCGACTTGATCCCGCCGGCCGTACGGTGGACCATGCCGTGAACGACGGAGGTCCTCGTGCGGATTGGTCGGTGGCTCCCCCTCCTCGCCCTGCTCGGTGAGCTCGCGGCGCCCGGCGTGGCGTGGGGCGCGCTGCCGCCGCTGCTCGCTCCCGAGTGCACCCTCGGTCCGCAGGTCGCGCCCGACGTGGTGGCATCCCTCGGGTACGCCGACGACCACTGGCAGGCGACGGGCGGCGCCAGGGTGTCCGACATCCGCATCGACGCCGGCGCCATCCGCTTCGTGCCGGCCGCCGGGCAGCCCGAGCACCTGGTGGCCACGCACCTCCGTAACCTGCCGGCCGACGCCCCCGTGCCCGCCTGGACCGGCGCCACGCTGGCGGTGTTCGTGCGAGAGGGCGCCGACCCGTCGTGGACGGCCGCGGCGGCCGAGGCCGGGCAGCGCCTCGACGGGCTGGCGTGGTCGTGCGCCGCGTCCACCGCGCCCCCGTTGTCCTCCGGGCTGCCGTGGCTGGCCTGGGGGGTGCTTCTGACGGCCGCCGGGCTCGCGCTGCACGCGGCCTCCGGCCCCCTGTCGCGCCTGACGCGCCGGCAGCTGCTGGGCCTGCTGCTGCTGCTGATCGTGGCGCTGGGCGCGCGCACCCTGCGCTGGTCGCCCCACCCGCTGCACTACATCGAGATCGAGCGCGTGCCCCCGGCGCCCAAGCCCGGCTCCGAGGAGCTGGCTGCCCTGGCGATGCCGCTGCTCTCACTCACGTCCGACGGCGTCGCCGCCCAGGCCGGCCTGAACGTGGCCCTGGGCTCGCTGGCCCCGCTGCTCCTGGTGGCCCTGGGCTCCGCCTGGGTCGGCCGCGGCGCGGGCTGGCTGGCCGGCCTGCTGCTGGCCGTGGCGCCCCTGCAGCTGCGCTTCGGCGGAAGCTCCGACGCCTCGGTGACCTTCACGCCGCTGCTGCTCGGCGCGATGGTGGCCCTGGAGGTCGCGCTGGCCACGGGGCAGCGCGCGGCGCTCCTGGCCGCCGGGCTCCTGTGGGGCCTGGCAATGCCGCTGCGGCCCGACGCGCCGATCTACCTGCTGGCGCTGGGCGCGTGGCTGCTCGTCGACGCGCGCGGCCGGTCGTTGCTCCGCGCGCCGCTGCGGGCGAGCCTGCTGCTGCTGCCCCTGGCCGCGGGCCTGGCGGCCGCCCTGCCCGGCCTGGCGGCCCGGGGGCGGATGCCCCTGCTGGAGCACCCCGCCGACGCGCTGCCGCGCCTCGGGCTGGCCGCGTGGAGCGCCGCGCAGGACCTGGCCTTCGACCCGCGCCTGCGCCCGCCCCTCGAGGCCGCGCTGGCGCTGGGGGGGGCGCTGGTCACGCGGGGTCCCGCGCGCTGGATGGCGCTGCTGGCCGGGCTGGTGCTGCCGGCGCTGGCCTTCGGCCTGCAGGGCACCGGGGCGTTCGGCGGTACGCCCCTGGATCTCGAGGAGGCCAAGAGCGCCCTGTACGGGCAGCCCTTCTGGTTGTTGGCGGCGGCCTCGCTGCTGACCTCGGCGACGCGGCTGCGGCCTCGTTGGCACGTGGCGTCCATCCCGCTCGCGGCGCTCGGGCTCGTCGCGCTCCTGGCCGCGTGGTGGGGCTGCCGCGACACCGTGCGCCGAATCTCGCCGGTGCAGGCGGAGCACGCCTTCCTGGCCGAGCGGCTGCCCCGGTTGCCCCCGCGCGCCGTCCTGGTCATCGAGGGGCGCGCGGAGGGCTTCAACGCGCCCGTCCACGTCGAGCACCGCGTCGTGGAGAGCGGCCGCCCCCTGCTCGCCTCGCCCGGCCGGCTGCGCGACGAGGAGGGCGTGGTGGTCCTGCCCGCCGGCTCCGACCTGTCGGCCATCCCGCCTGGCGTCCCGGTGTTCGCGCTGCGAGGCTGGCTGGCCTGGCTCGACCCGCGTGAAGCGTCGGCGCCGCCCCCCTCAGGCGCCGACTGCCAGACCGTCCCCACCTCGCTCCACCCCGCGACGGGAGCGACCTCGATGCCGCTGTGCCTCGCCCCGATGCGGCGGTAGCTCGGCGATCCCGGCGCGCCCCGAACCCCATGGAACCTCGCAGACACGCGTTGACAACGGCGCGGTGACTCTTTCAGAATGGATTGTTGTCTCTGCCGTCGGACGTCATGAACCGCGCCACCTTCGCCCGCTTCCCGGTGCTGCTGATGCTCGCGATCGCGATCGCGGGCTGCGGGGCGGCCGACGGCACCCCCGAGATCTACTTCTGCCCGGCCGACGGCTGCGCCGACCGCGTCATCGAGCGCATCGACACCGCCAACGAGACCCTCGTGGCGGCGGTCTTCACGTTCACGCACTACGGCATCGCCGAGGCCATCGCGCGCGC
>Ga0172370_10006780_pt1 | contig 14265 bp, 15 predicted proteins | sample LakKiv5m_FD_114538 | JGI IMG/M metagenome (GOLD analysis project Ga0172370, IMG submission 114538) | Freshwater microbial communities from Kabuno Bay, South-Kivu, Congo - kab_022012_11.5m | ecosystem: Environmental > Aquatic > Freshwater > Lake | place: Democratic Republic of the Congo...
TAAGATGGTTCGGGGATATTTTTTCTTTCGATGATGCCGGCGATGAAATACATGTCACACCGGTCAGACTGGCTCATGAACTGGAGAAATCCCTTCGGCAGATAAACGGATTGGCCACACAGAGCGTTCACGTGGGTGGACCTGATTCCAGGTTTTGCTTTCATTTTCACCATCATTACCAGCCTCTACCTGACTTATACGGTCAAGAGGATCGGACTTGGGAGGAAGGTGCACAAGCTCATCAATGAAACTGTAATTCTTGAGACAAAGGTAACTGAAGATACCCGGGATGCCGTAGGATATTATGAAAAGGCCAGGAGGCAATCGTCCTCTCCTGATGATGTGAAAATGAGTGCAGATCTCAAAGTGTGTTATGCACGTTACTATCACAGCAGTTCGGATGATCCCAGGTATTTTGAGTCGCTTAGCAAGATGCATTCTTTCGCTATGGAGACGGAGAAGGGAACCCCAGTTACCCTGTTGCCGATTGTGGGGCTTACAGCGTTTCATAATAAGACAGAGGCTATCTCCGATTTGAAAGGAATGGCAAGCCTTGTGTGGCAGGATGAAAGTGACTTTCTCAGTCAGATCCGTATTAATGGCAATGAATTCACGGGACCCTTCGAAAGCGGAGGTTTTACCAAGCTTACCATTAACCATGGGATACAGGAAAACATTAGCCTTCTGCCCCCGGTCCAGCCTGAAAATTAATTGATCGATGCCCCCTTTCCAGTCTGAGGGAAGGGGGTCTTTCTAATTTTTTAACAACAAGACCTATGAAAACAATAAAAAAATCAGTAGCGGCAATCCTGGTGAGCATGCTTTGGATCTCATCAGAATGCCAGGGGCAGGTTGATACCGCCTTGTGGTCGAATAGTTCCAGACTTTTGGAAATCACTTCTTCGCCCTATTATTTTGGAGATGAACTCCCTGGTCAACTGAGGCAAATTGCTGTAAGCATCAACGCCCTGCAAATGACGTTGGGAGGGTGGAACCTGGGCTTGCCTGTACCTCCTTTATCGGAACAATATTTCACGCTTTTCAAAGATGCTTTCAATGTTTACCAGTTTTCAGCCGGGTATTCCAGTGATTCTTTGCTTGACCGGTTAGATGGTTATTGTGATACCTGGAGTGCCTTCTTAGGGGCTGGTAATAAATCATTGGAAGGGTTAACGACATTCCTGAGCAGCCAGAAGATGAAAGCGGTCAGAGCAAAAGACAGGAAACAGCTTGCAACAATAAATTCAACTTTGACCATGATCAATGGAACAAAGCGTTACGCCCAGACCATGAACGCATTGCTTCAAAGCGGAGGATCATTAAGAGAATGCCTCCGGATCCTGGTGAGAGCTGCTCAACCATTAATAGTGTATGATGGAGGTATTTCTGCGATTGACGCACTTCTGAAATACAGAAACGAACTCCCTGGCGAGATATCAATGGCATTGGGTGATATCTCTTCTGTCATCCATAACGAGAAAAACAGTTTTCTGGTCAACCTAACCAATCAAAAAACAGAGATGATCAATACGATCCTTAACCTCGGTTCATTCATCTATTCAGAAAATGAGCGCTTTTTTTTTTTGTCTAGCTTTTCCAAGTATCTTGGTTCCAGGAATGTCAAATATATTCATGATCTGTTTGCTGCCAGAGAGGTCTATAAGTCACTTTTCACCCCATTGCTCGATCTTGATGTATTGGCCAGCAATATTAATCCGGCAATCTGTTCTTCAACGGCTGATAAGGAATTGAATAATCTGATTTTTAGTTCCGTCAAAAGCAATGCAGAACTCGAAGACTACAAAAACTGTATTGGCTTTTTATTATTAGTGGAAGCAGTAAATTGTGAGAGAATTGCCTCGGTATTTTTAGGTGCGAATCGGATTAATGACTTCTCAAGATTTGTAAAAGAATCGAAAGATATTGGAAAAGCTTGTTTGAGAACTTTCACCAACCTTCAAAGGACAAATTATTTAAATGTTGGAGGATCGGGTCATTCTGAAAATCGATTTTCGAAAAATTGACCATTAAAGAAAGATTCATTTTCGACCCGCATTCTTTAACAAACTAAGATGAATCCCATATTTTTCTAATCTAAGAATTATCAATTATGTCCTGTACTGTCCGTTTATTTTAAGTAAAACAGAGACCCTCTACTCTCTTTTTCTAAGCAAAAATTTTTCAAAATTAAACTTAGGAAGGTCTTCAAAATCATCAATTGAAACTTATACATATTTTAAACAAAAAAGCAGGGTTCCAGTTTTTCCTCTCTGGAACCCTTGTCTTTTTTTCTGCCTACTAGGATTCGAAACAAGGACCGATTGATTAAGAGAAAAGTCCTTTTTAATATTATAAAAACTTTTGGGTACCTATTTGGGTACCCAAAAAACAAAAACCCACGACTGAAGTGGGTTTTAGTGGTATTTTCGTACCCGGAGCCGGGTTTGAATTTTGCAATTTGTAGATTTCTATAAACATCATAAAATTGAACAATTCATTTGTGTATTACACTATTTTATTGCACTATACAAACATTTAACACATTGCAGTTATTTTCATGTTATTTTAAATTATTGCCGATAAGTTATGAAAATTTATTAATTTCGCATAACGGTTTTTGAAATTAACGTGGTATGGCTACAATTAAGGTGTTTATTGATCCACCCAGGAAAAAGGGTAAACTTGCTAAGGTACGGTTTCGGTTAAGTGATGGCAGGGGCAAGCAGTTTTATTACACCAGTGAGATAAAAGTGCTGCCTGACAACTGGGACAGTAAGAACGGAACAATTAAAGCCAAAGTATTATTTAAAGCTGAAGAGCGTACGGCTTTTAATAAAGCTGTAGCAGACCGTAAAAATGCAATATTTGCGGTTTATGATGCAGAAGAAAATAAGGCTGTCTTAAGTTCAAAACTGCTAAGTGAACGAATTTACAAATATATTCATCCTGTAAATGGAAATCCTCCTCCTGAGTCCACCTTCCTTGATATCTTTAATGATTTCCTCGAAAAACATAAACTTTCAGAAGTACGAAAAGGTAATTACAGGGTTGTATTAAGGGCATTGCAGAGGTTTGAACTTTATCACAACAAAACAAACAAAATTCCTCTTAAACTTAGTTTAAATATCCTATCCCCAAGCCTTTTATCTGACATAGAGACCTTTTTAAGGAATGAACATTCTCTTTATAAAACATTACCCGAACTTTATGAAACTGTTCCTGAATCAAGGAAACCTCAACCCCGAGGACAAAATACCATAAATGGAATACTGACGAAAATAAGGACATTGTGCTTGTGGGCTGTGCGAGAAGGAATCACCACCAACAATCCATTTTCAAAATTTAAAGTAGGTGAAGATTTATACGGGACACCTTATTATATAACGATTGAGGAAAGAAATTTGCTTTACAAAAAAGACCTCTCACACCGGCCAAAACTGGCAATACAAAGGGATATATTTGTTTTCCAATGCTTGATAGGATGTCGTGTGTCTGACCTGTACCGAATGACCCATGCAAATATCATAAATGGAGCAATAGAATATATCCCCCGGAAAACAAAGGAGGGGAATCCTGTTACAGTCAGAGTACCCTTGAACAATACAGCAAAGGAAATCTTAAGCAGATATCCCAGTGAAAATAACCAACCACTTTTCCCATATATCGCCGAGCAAAAGTATAACGATGCAATTAAAGAAGCATTTAAACTTGCTGGGTTGAACAGACCTGTAACCGTGATCAACCCTACGACAAGGGAAGAAGAAAAGCAACCGCTTTGTAAAATTGCGTCCTCTCATCTCGCCCGTCGTTGCTTTATCGGTAATCTATATAAGCAGGTCAAAGATCAAAATCTCGTGGCTTCGCTAAGCGGACACAAAGAAGGCTCGAAAGCTTTTGCACGTTATCGGGAGATAGACGAGGAAATGAAAAAGGAACTTGTAAATTTGTTGGAATAGGTGATTATCTCTAACGAATTTCTCTCCGTTGAAAAATCCGATATGCAATTAATACATGTTCCTTATGCAAACAGAATATTTGGAGAAGTGTAGCAATGCTTTTCATACTTTTTCCGTAAAAGAATTCGACTCCCCAGTGAATTTGACAATTACCTTGATTGTCCCATTCTCCAATGAACTTTACAAAAACTTATTGACGGAGACGATGGAAATCAAGGAGAATATCGTCAAGTATTATCTTAAATCGTTCCTCCCTAACATTATTGAAGTATGCAGCGCTGCAGTATCCAGATTCCCCGAACCGAAAAGAACGTATAAAATTGTCAAACGTTTCAGTGAACTTAAAGAATTAAACTTGCCATTCGAAGATGGAGAAGTGGATCTGTACCTGAATAACTATTTTTTAAATGAACTCTTTAAAGTCATCCAAACATTCTGTTCGGATTTAGACATCGATTTTTTAAGGTTATCCAAAGAAGTCGGGTTCCCCCATGAATCTATCGACCGCTTTGGTCTCAAGCATAAAATTGCAGAAAATTATCCGGGTCAATTAACGGCGGTCTTCGAGCATTGCAACTCTGTAATTTTCGAATGTGATTTTATTACATTCAGAAGATGTATTGGAAATGCAAACTTAAAGCCCATCAAGATCATTAAAAAGGAAAAGGTTTTTGACCTTGTCTATAGACTATTTGGGATAATGAAAGAAGAATGGTATACTGAGATTTGCTTGACAATGGGGTGGGAGAAAACAATAGTTAGCGGTAAATGGAAGAAATACCGAAATAACAAGTGGATGAAACAGCTTGACCGAATACTCCCCCGACCTCTTAAAAAACAGGTTGCAATATCCAACCACCATCAAACCACTAAATAGTTTTGATGGGTTTTAGAAACGAACTGATAACGTGTTTATTAGTTCGTTTTTTTATTTCATCTCCGGTTATTTACCTCCAAATAACCACTAAATAGGTGGGCTACTTTTACTGCATCAAAGATCCTGGGCTAGGTGCACCACTCGGGTGAAAGACAACTTAAAATCTTTTACACCATGAATCTTTATGAAATTTCAAAAATGGGGGTCAATGTGACCCTGGCAGTCGGTATTAACGATCTTATGGAATGGCAAAAGGAGACCATCGAAAAAACCAAACGTGAGCTTGAGGAGGCAATTATTTCCGATAAAACGGAAACGTATCTTAGCCCTAAGCAGGTTAGCCAGATGTTAAACGTCAATCTGACCACATTGTGGAGGTGGAACAAACGTGGGTATTTGGTGCATATTGAGTTTGGCGGTCTTCGCAGGTATAGGATGAGCGATGTCAAATCTTTAATGAATGGAAGGAGGGTAAAATGAGTAAGCAAAATGACAATCCTGAATCCAATCCCTCCTCTGAACCTAAGAAGGAGCTATTCATTAATGATAAGGATGACTTTAGCCAAGACCACCAGTACCTAAAAATGAGGAAGGAAGCTCTTGTAGACCTAACGGAAGATTTTCCTGCCCCCGTTCCTTGCTTAACGATTGAACAGGATGGCTCAGTTTTCAATCTTGGTGCGATGGGGGAATTTTCGCTGGTTATCGGTAAGGCAAAAAGTCGAAAAACTTTCTTCGCCATGTTGATTACTGCTGAAACACTACCTAGACTACCGGAAGGGAAAGATCACGTTCTATTTTTCGACACCGAACAATCAGGGCATCGAGTTCATAAATTTGGACATCGAATTTTATCCATGTGTAAAGAAGACGTTTCGCAACAGTTTCAATTGTTCCGGCTGAGGAAATTCTCCCCCAAGGAAAGGTTGAAATTCATTGAACAGGAACTTGCTAACGAGATCAACGGTAACGTTGGGTTGGTAGTCATTGATGGTGTCCGTGACTTGGTCACATCTATCAATGATGAGAACCAGTCAACCGATATCAGCAGCCGAATCATGAAGTGGTCGGAAAAGTACAGCGTCCACATCCTGGTTGTTCTTCACCAAAATAAAGGCGATAACAATGCTCGTGGGCACTTGGGATCTGAACTGGTCAACAAGGCTGAAAGCGTTATCTCAGTCGCTATTGAAGAAAGCGACAGGAGGTTATCGGTTATTAATTGCGAGTATTCCCGAGACGAGCCATTTGAACAATTTCTTATTGGCATAGATGCTAACGGTCTACCCTACCATGCAGTAGATGACAGGGAACCTGCAGTGAAGAAAAGCAAAATACCGAGCCCCGAGGACGTGGATGCTGAGACGCACAAGAAGGTCGTTTTAAGTGTTTTTAACGAAGGATCCTTCGGGTATGGGGAAACTGTAAAGGGTGCTAAGGAAGCGCTGGAACAACATGGTTTTAAGATGGGAGACAATAAGACAAAGGAGTTTATTACATATTGGTTGGAGAAGGAATATATTAAGAAGGAAGGTTTATTTTACTCCGTCCGGTAGTACCAACCAGTTTAATCCCCCGATATATATATCGGGGGATTAATTAAACTGGTAGGTAAAAGCAAGTTTAAACCAGTTTAATAAACACAAATTGTTAATATTTAACAATTTATAAATTCAGTTTAAACTTAACCAAAAGATTTAACTCGAAAACATTAATATCCAGCAAAAATGAATGCATTCGATGACTTTTCTGACGACGTTAGTTATTTTAACACCCGGACAACTTTAGTCCCAAAGACGATAAAACTTTCGGAGTGGCTTGAATTTTGTATAAATCCCCAAAATCCTCAACTCGTTAAATTAATTTTGGAAATCAGGTCAACCCCTGACAAGCAACAACGGGACAAATTAAAAGCCCTGCTACCTTCAATTTCCCCCAGTGCTGTTATAATCACCCGGAGTAACAAAGCGATTGTAGAGCAAAGATTGCATCAGTACTCAGGCTGGATGCAGTTTGACGTGGATTTTTCCCAAAATCCGGGGATAGATGCCAGGTACTACCGGGAACAGGTTAAGAAAATTGTCTTTGTCGCTTTTTGCGGACTTTCAGCTTCAGGGAAGGGCATTTGGGGATTGGTCAAGGTGTCGCAACCAAATAAGCTTCAATGGCATTTTCAACAGCTTCAAATTGATTTTGCCTCGCGGGAGGTATTTATTGACCCGGCTTGTGGGAAAAGCCTTTTTAATCTTCGCTCCTACTCCTATGATCCCGATGCTTATATTGCAAAAACGTTCGAGGTGTATGATCGAATCTATACCCCAAAGCAGGAACCAGTATACAAAAAGGACGTGAAGACGGTGCCCGCTTACTCCAAAAATGTAACACTCCAGCAGGTGGTCAAGTTAGTGGATATAATTACAGAAAAAGGAATAGACATTGCCCCGGACTATGAGCGTTATCGCAATATTGGTTTCGCGTTTGTCACCGAGTTTGGAGAATTAGGCCGGAAACTTTTTCATGATGTATGCTCCCCATGCCCAAAATATCGACGTGTGGAGGCTGATAAGCACTATTCCACCTGGTTAAAGGTTAACACTGGCCGTATTCACATCGGCACGTTCTTTTACTATTGCCGAGAGGCAGGGGTTTCTTAAGCTTCCGGAATATTTAAAATTCGAACTTTTGGTTTTTTCATGGATTAAATACCCAGTTCAATCCAATGGGTCTCCCACTATTGAGCCGAACAACCATAGGAATATCATTCGTTGCTGGCTCATAAAGCAAATTTTAACTTTTTTTTTAAGGAATTGCCCTATGAGTTATTATTGAATCAATTTTTGTTGCACTATCTTTTAAAAACATTAACCCATTAGTACAAATCTCCATATTGAGTTTCCAATTGTCATAAACAACGCTGGGGATGCCAGTTTGATTAATGATCTGTAGTGATTTAGACAGTTGGTTTAAGTATATTAAATTGATTATTAATGTTTTTAAATGGGAAAAATTAAAATATTATCAAAACCAAATTTTATAAAGCAAAATGCTGAAAAAGCAAATAGTGTCTTTTAATGAGTTAGAAGAAGTATTAATCCGGACGATGCTAAGACTGTGTGCAGTTCATTAAGGTCAGATAGGAGAATTAAACATTTATCTGCCTTTAAACAAACGATTGGGACTGTGCTGGATAAATCCCCCACCTGGTTAAAGAAGCCCTTCCGAAATGTTAAAAATTGGTATTGAAAGCAAAACCAGGAAACTAAAAATCTTAACCTCTTTTTTATGAAATTCCCATATAAAAGTGATAAACTCCTACCTTCGGATTTCTTTGTAATAAGAGTTCTCAGATGGTTTTATTTGACGGAGCGCTGATCATTGCACCCAATCCTTTGGTGATTTGAGGTGATGTCTATGTGACATGTTTTCGTAGAGGCTGGTTTAAACCTACTGGAAAAGTCTGGTTGGCCTTTTTTTTGTGTTCCAGACTAATCGTATAAATTTTATTACATTTACATATTGCATATTTAACATCAATTTACTTGGTTATTTAATGGTTACACAGCAACTTATTATAATTATGAACGATTCAACATCCTTGCTTGACTTAAGAGAAATTGCCAATGGTTATACTTATACTATTCTCGCAGCTATTTCATTATCATTGGTAAATTTTCTTGGGTTAAAAATCTACAATGTTGTTACTGGAAAAAAGTTGAGTTTTATTTGGCGAGATAAAACAATAACGCTTGATCAAATTATAAATAGGAAGACAACGAAGCAAATGATTTCAAGAGTTAGAATTCTTTTAATTGACAATGAAGAATCGATAAACATTCAACTTTTTAAAGACGAGGGATATACAATTGAGTATTGGGACAAGGTCAAAAGTATGAAGCCACTTTTTGGAGGGAAATTTGAAATAATTATTCTTGATATTCGAGATGTTGCAAAGGATTTAAGCTCTGAGGATGGTTTTGGAGTTTTAAAGGCGATTAAAGATAATAATCCTTCACAAGTGATTATTGCATATTCAGCGTACTCATATGACTTATCGAAAAAGAGATTCTGGGATCTTGCAGATGAAGCAGTCGATAAACCATCAGGATTTCTAGAAATGAAAAAAGTCCTTGATGATGTAATTCAAAAATATTTTAACCCCGATAGAATTTTGCAACTGATCCGAGCAAGGTTTAAAGACATCAACATTTCAAATAAAAACGAACTCCAATTTGAAAAAGCAATTGTACGGGATCTAAAATCCGGAGTTGATGTAGATTTAGATTCTAAACTTTCTTATATTCAACATGATCCTGATAAAGTTCAAATTAAAAATATGGTAATCAGTTTTTTAAACCTCTTTACAAATTATGAAATTACCTGATTTTTCATCCATCTCCCGGTTCCCTTTTATCTTTGAGGACATCCAATATGATGGGCATGAAATCGCTCAAAATAATAGTTGTAGTAGATGTAAATCTATGGATTGTAATAAGTTAAAGGTCTATAATGGTTCAGAAACATTTATATGTAAAAAAGGTCTTATCTCATTTCATCTCTTAACTAATGATCAAAATCATTATTTCATTAATGGATTTATTCCGAGGGGTTATAAAAGAATTGACTATAGACTCGCGATCTATAAGAAAGATTTCATAGATAAAGAGAAAGAAATAAAAGATTTTATTGGACAGATAAATATATTCTGTCACTTAATTGACGAAAAAATAAGGAATAGTATTGAAAAGAATTTCTCGGTTTTCCATGATATAAAAACTACAACCATAACGATAACAAGATGTGCAGAAAATCTTATAAATAAATTGCCTGGAGATTCTTTTGAAAAAAAAATGCAACTTGATATCGATCTACTTGATTTATATGATTCAATATCTCTTTTATCAGATCAGCTAGCGATGATCGATATCCTTGTGAATACAAGTAAAATTAAATATGCAAAGAAAAGACCAATAAATGTATTCCAATTATTTGAACGAATCTCTAAGCTCCTTAGAAGAAATGCTAGCTTACGAGATGTAAAGATACAATGGCATGATAATGGTAAAATTGATGATTGCCTTTTATACCCTTCATTTTCATTCCTTCCATTAGTTTTGATTGATAATGCAATTAAATATTCATTTAACAGCAAAGTAATTGATATAGGTATTTTCAACAATCTTGAAAATATTAGAATTTATGTCTCTTCTTTTGGCGAATTAGTTCCGGAAAAAGATCGAGAAATAATATTTGAAAAGTTCAAAAGAGGTGGGAATGCCAGTGATAAAAAAGGTATTGGAATGGGATTATGGATTGCAAAACAAATCTGTTTTGCTCATGATGGGGATATTAGATATGAAACCAGTGGGACAGGTAATGTTGGGGAAAACCGATTTGTCGCTGAATTTCCCAAAATAAGACATTAAGATGAAGTTTGACAATATTATTGAAAGTGCTTAAATATCAACCATTCAAGCACTTTTTATGTCCTTTCTTCATTGAAATTGCAGCTCTACCTTCCCTGTTGCATGGATCATGAAATCTTTTTTCCATTCTCGGACGGTTTGTAAGGTGTTACTTCTGTGATTGCTTCACTGTCGAAAATGGTATCAAGCGAACTAAACATATACGACTGTCCATAATACTCCCCCTGATTTTGACCAATAAATTATTATAAAGGTTCATGGTGAAAAATACAGCCATCTTACTATTTTTGTATAAACGTTAAATTTACATACTATGGTTTGGGTTGAAATCCTCAATGAAGTGACTTTGGATGGAGAAGAAGGATGGACTCTGTGCTTCCAATATTGTACCTATCATTATGAAGATAGCACAACAGAGGATGGATTTAGATATATTTGGAGAAGGGAAAATGGGAGTTTACAAGCAGCTCAAGGGCAGGCTAAGATACCAGATGAAAATACTTTGCATAGACTTCTTAATGCTGCAAGAGAAGATGGCTGGTTTGAATAAGCAGACTGTATCTCCTTAAGAAGAAAGATTTTCACTGCAAACACCAGTAATATTTAAAATATGATATACAAACTCTTTTCATTTGATGCGAGCGATTTGCTAGGAAGACCAGAAACAGGAATGGGCTATCAAATTGTCGAAGCTGCAAAATTTAGACAAACCATAGTACAGCGCTATGTCGTTTACAATTCGGAATTTGCTGTCAGCATTGATACAGATTTCATAGCTAATAAAAGACAACTTTTTTCTGAAGAATTCTCAAAAACACTTAAAAATTCCTCAGTGCTTGCTCTAGAAACCAGAACGATACGAGTGCTTAGTAAGGATGAGGTTTTGCAAAGTAAGGCACTTAGATTTAGTGAGAATAAATCTCAAAAAAAACGACATACTGGTGATAAAGGTGCTAAAGATAATCCCAAAGAAAATGCAGATGGGAAGGAAGTATTTGTAAGGCTTACTGCATTTGAAAATGACAAAAGGATTGACTTTGAAATGAAAAAACTCAACCCTGGAAGCTATACGACTACTGAGAATGATTATAATGACTGCGTTTCGACAAATGATGACCCTGTTGATAGATATGCGTTACCTAACGATGATAAGATTACCTGGGCATTTTACATAAAACCTAAAACCAATGATACTCTGCAACGAGGAATTGTCCAACCTGCTTTTGGGCATGAGGGAGGCGGAATTGAAGCGTATTTTGAAAACGGCACCTCTAACGATACGTTTTATCAGAAAAAACCATACGGTCAATGACCAAACAGGTTAAACTCACAGGGTCACAAATAAAGTTGCTCGAGTCATTACCAGAACAGGGCATGGGTTATCAGTTAGTCGATATAAAGCTAATAAGTGGGAAACTCCTGTCTAAACGAATCGTGTTAAATTCAGTGTATCTAAAGCTTGAGGAGGGGGAAAATATTGATCCGGCTCAGATTGAATGGATAAGGTTGCACACTTAAGGTTATCTGCCACCTTAAATTTCGTAATTAACCAAATTGGCACATTATGGGTGCAGTATGATGTTAACCATTCATACAATATCAAATACAAAAGATACAACCAACATTAAATTTTTACATCATGCCAAATAGAACTGGAAATTACACAGCATTTTATGTAATTGAACCATTTAATGAATCCAATCTTGGAGCACATGCAACAAAAGATTTTGTTACTTACAATCAACTTAGAGCATGGAAAGGACTTGATTCATCGTTTCCTTTTGTGGATTCGCACAATAAAAATTACAATGTTCGTGATGGGAGTGATTGGGAAACAACTCTCAAACCAAGACTTCATGATAGATTGAACAAATCAAAAAATATTATTTTAGTATTAAGCTCAATAACATTAAATTCAAGAGCATTACGTGAAGAAATAGACTGGGGCATTAATACCTGCGAACTACCTGTAATAGTGATTTATCCAGAATACAAAGAAAAAAGTGATATAATAGGGTGTGAGAAAAATGTAATAAGACAACAAATCAAGGACTTGTGGGATAAACTTCCAAAATTCAGAGATTCAATGGATAAGGTTCCAACAATTCACATCCCTAATAAGAAAGTATTAATTGAAAAAGCATTAAATGATTCAGACTTTAATGTTTCTACAAAATGTGATGCGGGTACATACTTTTATAACTGTTAATATCTAATATCGTAAATAAAGCAGTTTTAAATAATATCATCGTTTAACACCAGCGACAATAAGTACTGCCGCTAATAACCCGGTAAAACCAATGCTACCGCACATGGTATCGCTTTCACGATCCCTAAAGTCACGAACTGGTTTTAGTGGTCAAACGTTAGGCGAAGGTGATTTAAGCCAAAGAACGACTTTGTGGAGAAAAAATAAACCAAAACTATTGTAATGAAGATAAAAGTAAAATTGCTCGACTACAAACTACTTAAAAAGTATTTAAAAGTCATATCAGTATTGAGCATACTCTGCTCATTTGCTTTCCTCGTAATAACAATACCGGATTGTCTAAAGGTATTAGTTGGTATTGTCCTTATAATAATATTAGCACTTATCTATATAATTATGTGGATACTCGCTAATGTTAAAAATAATACAACGCTCACTATTAATAATTCGACAATGGTTATTAAGATCGGAAATATCTTTGAAGAAGATGGCCTAAAAGTCATAGCGTTTAATGAGTATTTTGATACTGTTGTTGATAATAAAATAATTGCAGAAAGCTCTCTTAATGGTGTCTATATTAAGACACAAGTAGATGATGTAAATGAATTGGACAACCTTATAAGAACTGATTCCCATTTGGCTGAGAATGCTTTAGACATTAACAATACTAGACCATATGGTAAAAAGCAGAAATATAGGCTTGGAACGATTTTTCAAAATAATGATTACCTGGTGACTGCTTTTACGAAATTTGATAACGAGAATAGAGCATGTCTATCCATGAATAACTATATAAATTTTCTTTTAAATTTTTGGAATGAAATAGATATTATTTATGCCGGTCGCTCTGTTTCGATTCCTCTTTTAGGTTCTGGTATAACAAGGTTCAAAGAATACAATACAATATCTGAACAGGAATTACTTGAGTTATTAATCTGGTCATTTAAAGTCAGTAGGATTAAATTTACATACCCATCGAAAGTCTCAATTATAATACATGAATCTAAAAGGGATAAAATAAATTTCTTTACATTAAAGGAGGATTAGAATATGCTTTACAGAACAAAGACGTATATCGCAGCGGATTGGAGTGGCGATAAAGATGCAGTTGACAAACTGTATGATTGGAACAATAGTAAATATTGGAGTTTATCATTCACGGATGCACACGACTTGACTCAAGCAAGAGATGGTAGCTTAAATTGTAGTATCAAATCGTCGCTTGGAACGAGACTTGACGCTTCTAAGACTTTTGTACTTATTGTCGGTTCAGACACAAAAACATTAAGAGGTGGTAGCTGTCACTATTGTAGTTCTTATAACAGTCACACTTACAGCTGTGCGCGTGGGTATTCTGTGGATTATCGAAGCTACATTGAATATGAATGTGAAAAAGCTATTCGTGATAAGTTGAAAATTGTGGTACTATACAATGCGGCGACAGTCGATAAATCTAAATGTCCAGAATCCATAAAAACAGAAGGTACTCATGTTGCAATGTGCTATAAAGAGGATGGTAAATATTATTGGGATTTTCAAGCTGTTAAAGATGCAATAATGTAAGCATTGTTACTTCCATTAATAAATCAAATTCGCCTAAAGTGCCATCAACCGCAACAGAGCTATCGCAATGTTGGTATTAATAGATGTATTCATTATGGCGGTTGCTGATAAACATTACGACGTTACAAAAACAAAATATAATGGCAAGAAAAGCGACAAATAAGTACTTAACCAAAGCCAAGAATGAAAAAAACGATGAATTCTATACAATACTTTCTGATATTGAAAGAGAACTTA
>Ga0172370_10006782_pt1 | contig 14256 bp, 12 predicted proteins | sample LakKiv5m_FD_114538 | JGI IMG/M metagenome (GOLD analysis project Ga0172370, IMG submission 114538) | Freshwater microbial communities from Kabuno Bay, South-Kivu, Congo - kab_022012_11.5m | ecosystem: Environmental > Aquatic > Freshwater > Lake | place: Democratic Republic of the Congo...
ATTCGCCCCCTTCTCGGGATTTCTCCCACGGCAATGGGGTAGAATAGGGGCTTCCGACTATGCCCGATTCCGCGCAGAACTACGCCCCCGCCGCGCTCAATTCCCGATTGCAGCTTTTAGGTAGGAAACTACTGACATCCCCCTTTCCCTTCCGTATGATCTCGGGGGTGTCATTGATAAGTGACACGACGCTTGAGGGGCTCGGGTCACATATTCCGCCGTCAATGACGATATCGAGATAGGGACCGTACGCCTCCTTAATCTCAGATGGATCGTCATAGCCGGCACTCGTGCTGATGACGGGCCGGCCGAAGGTCCGCACGATCCCCAGGGCAATCTCGTTGTCGGGCACGCGGATGCCGACGGTTCTTTGGCGGGTCAGCATGATCGTCGGCACCAGCTTGGTCCCTTCCAGAATAAAGGTATAGGGGCCGGGAAGGAGCCGCTTCATGGTCTTGTACGCGTAGTTGGAGACCAGGGCATAGCGGCTGATCTCCTTGAGGCTGTCGCAGACAAACGAGAAGGGCTGGGTAAGGGGCCGTTTTTTGAGTCGATAGATGAGCTGGATCCCTTTCTTGTTGAAGAGATCGCACCCTATTCCGTAAAAGGTGTCGGTCGGATAGGCGATCAGGCCGCCCTGCGCCAATACCTCGCTGACGCGGTTGATGTGGCGTTGCTGTGGGTTCTCCGGATTAATGGAGACCAAAAGGGTTTTCTTCTTCATGGCTGAATGCTTGACGCTGGTCATGGTCTTTCCCCTTTTTCCCATTCCGGTTGCCCCGAGGATGCGTAGCGGTCCCTTGAGGGGGCAGTGGGCAACCCGGGGATTGATGCTGGATTGCTGACGGCCTCAACAGGGATTCGTCCGATGGATCTTGGCGCGACAGGGTACCTCTTTTCCTTTCTGCTGGGGCTTTCTCTGGGGAGCTTCGCCAATGTATGCATCTACCGCATCCCCGCCAGACAGTCCATTGTTCACCCCCCGTCTTCCTGCCCCCACTGCGGCGGCCGAATTCGGTCCTACGACAATATTCCCCTCCTGAGCTACCTGCTGCTTGCGGGTAAATGCCGGAGCTGCGGTCATCCCATCTCGTGGCGCTATCCGACCGTGGAGTGCCTGACGGGGCTCCTGAGCCTGATGCTGTATACCCTATATGGGGCCGGTTTTCAATATCTTCTGTGGCTGCTGTTTACGGTGGCCCTGCTCATCATCAGTTTTATCGACCTGGACCACCGGATCATTCCCGATGTCCTGTCCCTCCCCGGCGTGGTTGCCGGGTGGGCGGCATCCCTGCTCCCCTGGGGTGTGGGCTGGCTCGACTCCCTGATCGGGACCCTCGCGGGGGGCGGCTCCCTCTATCTGGTGGCTGTCCTATACGAAAAGATAACCGGCCGGGAAGGCATGGGCGGTGGAGACATCAAGCTGCTGGCCATGATCGGGGCATGGATGGGATGGCAGGCCCTCCCCCTGATTGTCCTCATCGGCTCCCTGACGGGTGCGGTGATCGGTCTCGTTTTCATCCTCTTTTCAGGAAAGGGGTATCGCTTCAGGATACCGTTCGGCCCGTTTCTTTCGCTCGGGGCACTGCTTTATGTGTTCATAGGCCAGGATCTCACGCGGTGGTATTTCGGTTTGTTTCGATGAGGGGCCGGGGACATGGGGGTTCGCTTCTACAGTCTCAAGACCGGGATTGTGGTCTGCCTGATGCTGCTGATCGTATTGGCCATGCTCCTCATCAATGGGGTGATGATGAAACTGGCCGAACGGGATCTCCTCGATGCCAAGATCCAAACCGGGCGTCTCCTCATCCAGGGAATCGGAGAGATGACGTCCATCCCATCGCTCCCACAGCGCCTTGAGCGGATCGCCCCACTTCTCAGGGAAGGAGGCTTTTCGAGGGCCTTCATCGTCAGTGTCGACGGAAAGAAGATCTTCAGCGCAGGTCTCTGGAAAGAGGGCGAGGAAGATGTCCTCCTCGGCTGCAGCGATGCCCTGAGAACGGGGCAACCGGCGGTCGGGTTTTTTGGAAGGACCTGGGGAGTTACCTGGTTCAGCCCCGGCCAACTCAGGGTGTGTGCGCCGATCCGTTTCGAGGGCAGCGCCGTTGGGGCTGTGGCGGTAGGGGCCGATCTCGATCCCCTGTACCAGAGGCTGAGATCATCGGAGAGCGTGGTCCTGGGGTATATTCTCCTGAATGCCGCCATTTTGGTGCTGTTCGGAGTCTTTCTCCTCTCCCGCACGGTGATTCGGCCGATTCGCCGGCTCCTCGCCATCACCGAAAAATTTGACGACTGGCCTCTGTTGATGCCCGCAGGGGAATACTCCAGAAATGAATTCGGGCAGATCTTCCGTTCCCTGAAGATGATGCGCCATCGGCTTGAGGCCAACAAGGATGAGATGAAGGCCCATATCGCCTCGCTGGAGAAGGCCAATCTGGAGATCCAGAAGGCCCAGAACGAATTGATCCATTCCGAAAAGATGGCTACCGCGGGGCGCCTTGCCACCGGGGTAGCCCATGAGGTCGGCAACCCCCTCGGCATTATTCTCGGTTATGTGGAACTGCTCAAGCGAAACGACATCGGCCCTGAGGAGCGGGCCGATTTCCTCAGCCGCGTTGAGGCGGAGATCCATCGCATCCATCATATCATCCGGGAACTCCTCGACTTCGCCAGGGGCTCCGGACCCGAACAGCAGGAGGCAGCGGTTCATGATGTCATTCGGGAGGCCATCCATATGGTGGAACACCAACCCATGATGGCGCATATCGAGATTCAGAGTGCCCTATCCGCCAGGAACGATCGGGTTCGGGCAGGGGCCGCTCAGCTTCAACAGGTGTTTCTGAACATCATGATCAACGCGGCCGATGCCATGGCGGATGACGGATTGGCGGGGAATGAAGGGCCGCCAAAGGTGTTACGCATTGAGACGGAGAACCGGGATGCCTTTGTTCGGGTGTCCTTCATCGACACGGGGATCGGGATCAGCGAAGAGGCCCAGTCCCGGATCTTTGACCCATTCTTCACGACCAAGGAACCGGGAAAGGGGACAGGTCTTGGCCTGTCGGTGTGCTATACGATCATGAAGGGACTGGGAGGCACTATTCGTGTGGAGAGCGTGGCCGGCAAGGGGGCCACTGTGATGGTGGACATTCCCATGGCCACAGGGAGCAGGCCGGTAACTCCGTGAACCTCAAAACAGGAAGACAGACCATGAGCCCACGCTGTGTCCTCGTGATTGATGATGAAGCCAACATGCGGCATATGTTGAAGACAATGCTCGAGAAATCGGATTACCGGGTGGCCTGCGCCGGCGACGGCAGGGAGGGCCTGGAGCGAATGGCGGCCGAGGATTTTGATTATATCCTCTGCGACATGAAGATGCCGAACATGGATGGCATGGCCTTCCTCGGGGAGGCCATTTTGCGGCATCCGGACAAGATCTATATCATGATGTCCGCCTATGGCACCGTGCAAACCGCCCTGGAGGCCATCAACAGGGGCGCCTACGACTATGTTTCAAAACCCTTCAAGACGGACGAGGTGCTCCTCACCCTGAAAAAGGCCGAGGAACGGGAGCTCCTCAGACGCGAAAACCTGCGGCTCAAGGACCGGATCGGCGCGATCGAAAAACGGTATTCGTTCGGCAATATCGTGGCCCGCAGCGAGGCGATGGCCCGCGTGTTCGACCTTGTGGAAAAGGTGTCCGGGCACAAGACAACGGTGCTCATCACCGGCGAGAGCGGTACAGGGAAAGAGTTGATTGCCAGGGCCATTCATGCCAACAGCCCGAGGGCATCAGAGGCCCTGGTCAGCATCAACTGCGGCGGCATACCCTTGAACCTGCTGGAAAGCGAGCTGTTTGGGTACAGAAAGGGCGCCTTTACCGATGCGACCAGGGACAAACCGGGCCGGTTCGAGGAGGCCGACAAGGGGACCCTGTTCCTGGACGAGATCGGTGAAATGCCCTATCCCCTTCAGGTGAAGCTCCTGCGGGTGCTTCAGGAGGAGGAGATCACCCCCTTGGGGGGGACCGGGTCCAAAAAGATCGATGTTCGGGTGATTGTGGCCACGTCCAAGGACCTGGAACGGGAGGTGGTCGAGGGGCGGTTCCGCCAGGACCTTTACTACCGCATCAATGTGGTGACCATCCATCTTCCTCCCCTGAGGACGAGAAAAGGAGATGTCTCCCTGCTGATCGGCTATTTTGTGGAGGTGTTCAACGAGAAGCTGAAAAAACAGGTAGAGGGCCCGACATCGGATGCCATGGCCATGCTGATGGCGTACCACTGGCCGGGGAACGTGAGGGAGCTGGAAAACGTGATGGAGAGGGCCGTGCTGCTGTGCACGGGCCGGTGGATAACGCCCCGGGATCTTCCTCCCAGGCTGGTTCATGAGGAACCATCGGCCCAGGAGATGTCCATGGCGGACAACCTCTCCATCAAAAAGGCCTCCAGGGACCTTCAGCGGGACCTGATTGAAAAGGCCCTCAAGGCCACCAACGGCAACAAAACACAGGCCGCCAGACTCCTGGAGATCAGCCGTCCGATGCTGATCGCCAAGATCAGGGAATACGGCTTGTCCTAAATGAGAAATCCCCTGAATTCCGCCTTATCCCGGACAGGCGTGGACACCACCCGGATATCGCTCCCACCCGCTTTGATGCTCACATCCATCGTGTCCCTGCCTCCGGTGTCGCTGTAGCCCGTGGTGACGGCCGCAGCCATGTCGATGGCCTCTGCGGAGGACTCGCCGCAGAGGAGCACCGTAGGCCCGGGCACGGAAATGGACTTAAGAAGGGTGTCCTGGTCCCCGGCAAGGCCCTGAATGATCTCGTTCTCCCGCTGGTTCCGGCCCACCACCAGCTTCGTATGGGGCCCGATGCGGAAATGCCTTCCCGTTTTCAGGAGTTCCAGCTCCCGCGTTTCCACCTCCGGTCTGGCGCTCAGGAGGTCTTTCAGGCGGCGGGAAAAGCCTTTTTCCGTGAGGAGGCATCCCCCGGCCGGGGAAGGGTATTCCGAGATGTTGAAACGCCTTGCCAGCTCCATCTGGGGCTTCCTGGAACGGCCCTGAAAGTCGAACAGGGCCTCCCGCCGGACCCATCCCTCCTGTTCGGGAAGGGTCGGGAAAAGAAGCTTTGCGGAGAGGGGCCTCAGGAGGAGATCGTGGAGGCCGCTCTCCCGCGCGATTCGATTCAGGGAGCCCTTGTTCTGGGACATGGGCCTCTGGCCGAGGACCTCGCCGGTGGCGACGAATTGGGCGCCTTTCGATGACAGCATCTCCCCGGCGATTCGGAACATGAGGGCGTGGCAGTCCACGCAGGGATTCATGGCGCTTCCATATCCCGACTGGGGATGGCGCACCACCTCCAGGTGTCGCCGCGTGATGTTGACCGTCTGAAACGCCAGGCCCATGGAGCGGGCTGACTTCTCGGCCCTTTCAGGCCCGAAAAAGGGGGTTTCAAAAAAAAGGGCCAGGACATCAATGCCCTGGACCCTCAGCACCTCGGCCGCCAGCATGCTGTCGAGGCCCCCTGAAAACACGCAGATCGCCTTCATGAGATCCTGTGATGCCTACAGCCCTTTCTCTTTCAATGCTTCCACGAGGGATTTCTGTTCGCCGGTGATCTCTTTGGGGACGGCGATTTGGATTTCAACATAGGCATTCCCTTTTCCTGTGCCCTGATGATGGGGCATGCCGTACCCTTTCAGCCGAAGCTTGGCACTGTCCTGGGTGCCCGGGGGGATCTTGAGCTTCAGGAACTTCTTATCGATGGTGGGCACCTCGATTTCAGCGCCCAGTACAGCGTCGGAAAAGGTGATTTTCTGCTGGAGGTAGAGATCCGCCTCCTCCCTTCTAAAGACCTGGTGATCCAGCTCCTTGATGTGAATGTAGAGATCGCCGGGGGGCCCTCCATAGGGGCCGGGTTGACCCTTGCCCTGCAGTCTCAGCTTCTGACCTCCCTTCATCCCGGCCGGGACCTTCACCGAGACCCGTTCCTGACGGCCGTCCACCTGGTAGGCGATGGTCTTATTCGTGGACTCATTCAACTCCTCCAGGGTCATCGGGAGTTCGTACACGAGGTTTTGACCTTTTGCGCCCTGACCCTGATATCCGCCGGACCCGTGGCCAAACCCGCCCATGCCCCCGTACATATGGCTGAACGGGTTCTGTCCTCTTCCGCTTCCACCGCCGAACCCGAATTCTCGGAAGATGCTTCCCAGGTCAAAGCCTTTGAAGATATCTTCCTGAGTGAATCGGTTATGGAACCCCTCAGCCCCGAACATGTCGTACTGCTTTCGCTTCTCGGGATCGCGCAACACGGCATAGGCCTCGTTGAGGTCCTTGAAGGCCGCCTCGGCGGAGGCGTTTCCCTTGTTGCGGTCCGGGTGGTATTTCAGCGCGAGTTTGCGATAGGCCTTTTTAATGGCTTCGGGGGAGGCCGTTTTGGGAACTCCCAGGATTTTGTAGTAATCTTTTCCGGGCATATTCAGGGTGTTTCAATCTTTCCAGATGCGAGCAGTGAAGACGACGGTCGAAACGAATGGCCGTAAACCCAAATCGTTCAAAAATTAATCACAGGGGCCGAGAAGTCAAGACGGGGACCCAACTCCCTCCCGGACCTCGAGCCCGTGTTCCACCTCGTACATCGCTGCACCCACCGGGGCAAAGGAGAGGAGGAGGATGTTGAGCCCGGGAATCAATAGAGGAAGCCCGAATCCGAGATGAAAGGGAAGGGCGCCCATCAGGGTTCGAAGGCGGCTCCTGAACGGGACGAGCTGTCTCGCCGCAATCAGGTCCGTATTGTCCCAGGCGAGGAATACGGCCGCCATGGCCGATGAAAGGACCGCCACCACAGGGCCGAGGGGTGTCAGCCACCCCACGGTCATCAGGAGGAGGGTCAGGGTGACGGGCACGATGGTCCGGGGTATTTCCTGGCCGATGAGATACAGGAATGACGCAATCATGGAGGCCTGGGCGGGTTCCATGGCTTCTCCGCGGAGCATCTTCTCGGTGATTCGGGACATGTGGTCCATGATGAGGACGCTGAACAGGATCTGGGAGATGAGGTAAGAGATGACCGTCGAGAGGCCCACCAGGGCGAGGGAAAGGAGCCACGAGGCAAGATGCCACAGCCAGACAAGCCACTGGCTTGCCGGTTTGGCCCAGATGAGGCCCAGTATGTCCTGGTTGTGCACGAGGATGAGGCCGGCCGAGAGGGTCGTGACGAGGACGACGATAAAAAATCTCAGGAGGCCCCAGAAAAGGAGCCTCGGGGTCCTGATGCCGAGGAGCAATCCTCGGAAGTTATAGGCGATTCCTTGAATGAAACTCATGGGGTTGACCTCGGTTACCGGGGCAAGGGGTTGAGTTCGCGTCGCTTGAGCGATATCCGTCAGCCCTTCCGCATGACGGATCAGCCGTCCGCCCTGGGGCGCGCCGCGGTTACCGGACCCTGAGTCGCCTCAAACCTTCGGTTCCTTCCACCAGGGGTAAAAATCGGGCATATCGGTGGAGGGGCTCAGGGTGAAACGGGGGGCCCGTTTTTCCAGGAAGCCTTGAATCCCTTCGCGGGCATCCGCCTGCATCCCCGCCCAGTAGAAGCAGCGGGAGTCGATGAGATGGACGGATTGAGGGTCGCTCTCGGCCAGGCCGTGCCAGAGAAGGGCCTTGCACAGGGTCACCGACATGGCGGACGTGTTGTCCGCGATCTCTCGGGCGATCTCCGTCGCCTTGGCGAGGGCCTGGCCGCTGGGCACCACGTGGTTGAAGAGGCCGGAGTGCGCTTCGTCGGCGGCCCGGAAGATGCGGCCCGTAAAGGCCAGTTCAGCCGCCTTGGCCATGCCCACGATACGGGGCAGGAACCAGGAGGAACAGGCCTCGAGCACCACGCCCCGTCTGGCGAACACGAACCCGATTTTCGCATCTTCGGCGGCGATGCGCATGTCCATGGCCAGGGTCATGGTGATGCCCACGCCCACGGCCGGACCGTTGATGGCCGCAATGACCGGTTTGCGGCAGTTGAAGGCGGCCAGCGACACCTGACCCCCTCCATCCCGATAATGGCTGATGGGCGATACCTGGGACCGGTCAAAGGTCGAGCCGCCCGCAGAGAGGTCCGCCCCCGCGCAAAATGCCCGTCCTGCACCGGTCACCACCACGGCCCGGACCGCATCGTCCCTGTCCGCTTCGTCCAAGAGGTGAATGATTTCCTTTCGCATGGTCAGCGTAAAGGCGTTCAACTGGTCGGGCCGGTTCAGGGTAATCGTCGCGATTCCCCTGTCAATGTCGTATGTTGTCTGTGTCAGTTCCATCCTTTGCTCATCCTTAAGAAAAATAGTATCTCAGCGTGGCACGTGGTCAGATCGCACGGACCAAAAGCGGTTGACTTTCCCCGGGTCATTTCGCATGATACCGTCATTCATGCCTGATTTTCAACCCTGGGATAGACGCCTGCGCTCGGAAGGGTCCCTGGTGATATGATCGAGAAACGGCCGGGAATCATGATCTACCGCCACCCGAATACGGAGATACGGTCCTATCTGACGTCCGACGAGATCTCGAAATATCGTGTGGAGATATTTACGGCCCAGGACGGCGATGCGTTTGAAGCGCGATTGAAGAGCCTGGGCACCATTGGCGGTCAGGTGGTGCGCGAAGTCCTGGCCATTCCGGGTGTCCGGAAAGTGGAGATCAAGCCGCGGGAGCTTCGTGTCCAAAAGGAACCCCCTGCCTCCTGGGACGAGATCGAGCCCAGGATTATGCATGCCCTGACCACCGCCTTCCGCAGAAAATCCCTCCGACTCATTCAGTGAGGGCCAACCCGCAGGGCGGTCGCATCCGGGGCTTTTGCCCCGGCGGTGCCGTCAGCACACGCATGCCGATCTTTCCTGCCGCCCCTTGGCTCCACCCCTTTTGTGTATCGGGACGTAGTCCCTTTGCTGAAGACCGGTGTAGACCTGGCGGGGCCTGTGGAGCTTCCATTTGGGGTCTTCCATGCTCTCCTTCCACTGGCTGATCCAGCCGGGCAGACGGCCGATGGCGAACATGACCGGAAACATGTTGAGGGGGATGCCCATGGCCCGGAGCACAATGCCGCTGTAGAAATCCACGTTGGGATACAGGTGGTGATCGACAAAGTACGGGTCCCTGACCGCAATCTCCTCCAGACGTTTGGCGATGTCCAGGAGCGGGTCGTGGATCTTCAGCTTTTTCAGAACGTTGTTGCACACCTTTTCCATGATGCGGGCCCTGGGGTCGTAGGTCTTGTAGACCCTGTGGCCGAAACCCATGAGCCTGAACGGATCGTTCTTGTCCTTGGCCCTGGCAATAAAGGGCGCCGGGTCGCCGCCCGTGTCATAGATCCCCTGAAGCATCTCCACAACGGCCTGGTTGGCCCCCCCATGCAGGGGGCCCCAAAGGGCGCAGATGCCCGCGGAAATAGCGGCATAGAGATTGACCCGTGCGCTCCCCACCAGTCTCACCGCCGCTGTGGAGCAGTTCTGTTCATGATCGGCATGAAGGATCCAGAAGACGTTCAGGGCATTCACCAGGTCTTCGTCGATCACATAGGGCTTTACCGGGGAATCGAACATCATATTGAGGAAGTTGGCGCAATAGCTGAGGGAATGTTTCGGATAGACGATCTTGTGGCCCCGGGAGATCTTGTAGGACATGGCCGCCATGGTCCTCACCTTGGAGAGGAGCCGGGTGAAGGTAATGTTGATTTCTTCCTCTTCGGAGCGCTCCGGGATCTCCGGGTAAAACGCCCTCAGGGCATTGACCATGGAGGAGAGGATGCCCATGGGATGGGCCCGTCTGGGGAAGTTTTGAAAGAAGTGATGCATATCTTCATGGACCAGGGAATGGTCGTTCAGCATCACCGAGAAGCGGTTGAGTTCGCTTTCCGAGGGGAGCTCCCCATTGATCAGGAGGTATGCGGTCTCTCGAAAGCTGGAATGTTCCGCCAGTTGTTCCACGGGGTATCCCCGGTATCGAAGGATGCCCTGCTCTCCATCCATGAAGGTGATGCTGCTCTTGCAGCTCCCGGTATTGGCATAGCCCGGATCGAGGGTGATGAGGCCGGTCTCCTTTCTCAGGTCGGATATATCGAGGGCCATTTCCCCTTCGGTGCCCACGACCAGGGGGATCTTATAGGTCTTTCCGTCTACGATCAGTTTGGCTGTTTTTGTCATATTGGTTCTCACCTTCCTCCGAAAAAGATGGTTCGCGCCCGGAAACGAATTGAGAAGGATACCAGAAATACAGATTCAGAACCAGAAAAATCCGAGAGAGACGGTGCACTCGCGCCTCAGATTCCCTCATCATTTGATTTGATTTTATCATCGGAATATGACAGATAGGAACTTCTGCAATGAACGGTCCCGGTCTCAGTCGCTCCATTCCATGGCGGTCCGGGGCACGAAGGAGAAAACGGTATGGCTTACCAAGACACCATCACGGGGCAAATTCTTGCCGCGCACATCATCGAGGGGAGGCTGTCGCCCGGGGAAGAGATCGGCATTCGGATCGATCAGACGCTTACCCAGGACGCCACCGGGACCCTCGTCTATCTGGAATTCATGTCCATGGGACTGGACCGGGTACGAACCCGCCGATCCGTTTCTTATGTGGATCACAATACCCTTCAGACCGGTTTTGAGAATGCGGATGACCATCGCTTTTTGCAGAGCGCGGCCGCGCGTTACGGCGTTTACTTTTCGAGACCGGGGAACGGGATCTGTCATCAGGTGCATTTGGAGCGATTCGCCATCCCCGGCCAGACGCTCCTCGGTTCGGACAGCCACACGCCCACCTCGGGGGGGCTGGGGATGCTGGCCATGGGGGCCGGGGGGCTGGATGTGGCACTGGCCATGGCGGGCGCTCCGTTTTTTATGGCCGTCCCCGACATCACGCTCGTTCGGCTCATGGGCAGCCTCCCGCCGTGGGTGGGGGCCAAGGATGTCATCCTTCATCTGCTCCAGCGGCTGGGCGTCAAGGGGGGTGTCGGAAGGATCATGGAATACGGCGGGCCGGGCGTGGCCACCCTGAGTGTCCCGGAGCGGGCCACCATCACCAACATGGGGGCCGAGCTGGGTGCATGGACATCCCTGTTTCCGAGTGATGCGGCGGCCCGCGGGTTTCTCAAGGCCCAGGGCCGTGAAGCGGAGTGGGTTCCTCTATCGGCCCGCCCGGGGGCTGTGTACGACGACGTGGTGGAGATCGATCTGTCCTGTCTGGAGCCCCTGGCGGCGTGCCCCTCCAGCCCGGATGCGGTCCGGGCGGTGCGGGAGCTGTCCGCAATCAAGGTGGATCAGGTGGCCATCGGGAGCTGCACCAATTCCTCCTACAGGGACCTCAAGACGGCGGCCGTGCTCCTCAAGGGAAAGCGGGTTCATCCGGACGTCAGTCTGGTCGTTTCTCCCGGCTCACGCCAGGTATTGACCATGCTGGCCCGGGACGGCGGACTGGCAGACCTGATCGAGGCCGGGGCCCGGATCCTGGAGGTGGCCTGCGGTCCCTGTATCGGGATGGGCCAGGCCCCCCCGGCAGGGGCGGTGAGCGTGCGGACCTTCAACCGAAATTTTCCCGGCAGGAGCGGCACCCCGGACGCCCAAGTCTATTTGTGCGGTCCCCAGGCAGCCGTGGCCGCGGCATTGACAGGGCATTTGACGGATCCGCGCGAACTGGGTGAGCCGCCCCATGTGCGCGAGCCCGAGGCCTTTGGGGTGGATGATGGCATGATCTTGACCCCGCCGGACGCGTGCGGGGAGATATCCGTTTGCATGGGCTGCAACATCCAGCCGCTGCCCGCACTGGATCCTCTCCCGGATGCCATGAACCTATATATTCTGCTCAAGGTGGGGGACCACATCACCACCGACGATATCCTCCCCGGCGGTGCCAAGGTACTCCCGCTCCGATCCAATCTACCGGCCATATCCCACCATGTCTATGCCCTGAAGGCCCCTGAGTTTGCCGAAAGGGCGAGGCGGTCAGGCCTGGTGGCCGTCTTGGGAGGGGAGAACTACGGCCAGGGCTCCAGCCGCGAGCATGCGGCCCTGGCGCCGCGATATCTGGGGGTCCGGGCGGTGCTGGCCAAATCGTTTGCCAGGCTTCACCGGGCCAATCTGATCAATTTCGGGGTGCTGCCGCTCCTGATCGCCGACGAAGCGTACGAACGGCTGGGGGAGGGGGACCGCATCGCGCTGTCGGGCCTCCATCGTGCGCTGACGGTCACGGACGTCGTGCCGGTCGTGGCCGAAAAGACGGGTTTTTCGTTTCAGGCACATCTGGATCTGTCCGGTCGTGAGAGGCAAATCCTCCTGGCCGGCGGCCGGCTGAACTATGAGCGGGATCGGGTGACAGGGAAGTAGAGAGAAGCGACCTGAGGGGGAGGGCTCCAGACCTCGATGTGTCGCGGCTTGGAAGGCGCTCCCACCGGGGAATTAGATGAATCATGAGAAGGGATGTTAGATGGTACACGAAGGTATGACAGCCGGAGAGGGGATAAGGATTTTGTGGCATGAGGATGGTCGACCCATTGTTCCCGATATGCCCGAGATCGGATTTATTGAGGGGGACGGCACAGGGCCTGATATATGGGCTGCCGCGAGGCCGGTGCTGGATGCGGCGGTGAAGCATGCGTATGCAGGCAAACGCGCCATTGTGTGGAAAGAGATCCTGGCAGGTGAGAAGGCCCAGAGGGAATTGGGCGGGGAGCATGTGCTGCCGGATGAAAGCATCGAGGCGATCGCGCGGGCCGGGATTGCCATCAAAGGGCCGTTGACCACCCCGGTGGGGGGAGGGTTCCGGTCGGTGAACGTGACCTTGAGACAGCGGCTGGATCTCTATGCCTGCGTGAGGCCGGTCCGCTATTTCCCGGGCGTGCCGGCGCCGGTGGTGCACCCGGAAAAGGTGAATCTGGTGATCTTTCGAGAGAACACCGAAGATGTGTATGCCGGGGTGGAATGGCCGGCGGGGTCCGAGGATGCGAGATCGGTGCTGGCCCATGTGAACGAACGGCTCAGGCGGGCGGGCGCTGCCGAGATTTCTCTCGCGAGCGCGGTCGGCATCAAACCGATGAGCGAGTTCAATACCCGGCGGCTCGTTCGGCGGGCGATTCGCTATGCGCTTGAGAGGGGGTTTTCGAACGTCACCCTGGTCCACAAGGGAAACATCATGAAATACACCGAGGGGGCCTTCCGGGACTGGGGCTATGCGGTGGCACGGGAGGAATTTGCAGAAAAAACCGTTGCCGAAACGGAGGTGGATCAGCGGTTCGGCGGACGGGTGCCCGAAGGCCGGATCGTCATGAAGGACCGGATTGCGGATGCCATGTTTCAGCAACTGCTGCTGCGGCCCGAAGAATACGGGGTCATCGCCACCCCCAACCTGAACGGCGACTACTTGTCCGATGCGGCGGCCGCCCAGGTGGGGGGGCTCGGCCTGGCGCCCGGCGCCAACATCGGGGACCGGTGCGCCCTCTTCGAGGCGACCCATGGGAGCGCCCCCAAGTACGCGGGGATGGACAAGGTCAATCCCGGGTCGGTGATCCTGTCAGGGGCGGAGATGCTCCGCTTCATGGGGTGGACAGAGGCGGCCGACCGCGTGGTGAAGGGCGTCATGCAGACGATTCAGCAGGGCACGGTCACTTATGACCTGGCCAGGCAGATGGCCGGGGCCACGGCAGTGAGCTGTTCGGCGTTCGGCGCGGCCATTGTGGTGAACATACGCAGAGGAGGCAGATAAGAGAAGCATGACAGAACAGAATATTGTCCTGGAAAAGAGGGGTTCGATCCGCATCATCACGATCGATCACCCGCCGGCCAATACCTGGGATCTGGCCACGATGGAGGCGTTCGAGAGGGCCGTTCACGATGTGGAGGAGGATGTGGACACCCGTGTGGTGATCCTGACCGGGGCGGGGGAGAAGTGCTTTTCAGCGGGCTTCGATGTGAAGGATGCGGCCAATGCCCCCTTGATCGGCCCCAAGGCCAGGGACCTGTGGACGCGGATCGACCGCTTCCCCAAGCCGGTGATCGCGGCCCTCAACGGCTATGCCCTGGGCGGTGGGCTGGAACTGGCCATGTGTTGTCACTTCAGGATCATGGTGGATGCGGCGACGGCCAGGCTCGGACTCACCGAGTTGAATCTGGGGATCATCCCCGGGTGGGGCGGGACCCAGAGGCTTGCCCGTCTCGTGGGCCGTGCCAAGGCACTGGATATGATCCTGTTCAGCAAGACCCTGACGGCCCG
>Ga0172370_10006784_pt1 | contig 14254 bp, 8 predicted proteins | sample LakKiv5m_FD_114538 | JGI IMG/M metagenome (GOLD analysis project Ga0172370, IMG submission 114538) | Freshwater microbial communities from Kabuno Bay, South-Kivu, Congo - kab_022012_11.5m | ecosystem: Environmental > Aquatic > Freshwater > Lake | place: Democratic Republic of the Congo...
ACCGACGCCCACTGGCAGGGCAAGGTTCTGATCAACACCGGCAACGACGACGACACCGTGACGGCAGGAAACATCACTGTCGGAGTTTTCGTCAAGGTCAGCGGCGGCGGCGATACCGACACACTGATCGACAACGGCGGGCACACAGGGGTTCCGCAGTTTACCGCGTTCCCCTGAGAAGCGCAGCCGCCGAGCGGTGGCCCGCTCGGTGAACGGAACGCACCGAGTCGGCCTGAGCCCGTGCTACGCGAACAAGCTGGAAGGGGTCGTCCACCAACGGACGGCCCCTTCTTTTTTGTGTGCGCATAGACGGGAAGGCCCAGGAGAGTGTCGATGTCCGACTGGAACGACCACTTCAGTAGCGTCAGCGCCGATTACCGCCAGTGGAGGCCGGGCTATCCGCGCGCGTTGTTCGACTATCTGGGCGGCGTCGCGCCGGGACGCGGCCTGGCCTGGGACTGCGCCACCGGCAACGGCCAGGCGGCAACCATGCTCGGCGAAGTCTTCGAACGCGTGCTGGCCACCGACGCCAGCGCCGCGCAGATCGCCAACGCCGAGCCGCATCCGCGCGTCGCGTACCAGGTAGCGCGCGCCGAGAGTTGCCCTCTCGGCGACTGCTGCGCCGACCTCGTGACCGCAGCGCAGGCGCTGCATTGGTTCGACATCGAGGCCTTCTGGCGCGAAGTGCGGCGCGTGTTGCGACCGCGCGGCGTGGTGGCGGTGTGGGGCTACGGCTTGGCCTTCGTGGGCCCCGGAGTCGACGAGGCAATCGCGCGCTTCAGCGCCGAAACCGTCGGACCCTACTGGCCGCCCCAGCGCGCGATCGTCGACACGGCCTACGCCGGTATCTCGTTTCCCTTCGAGCCGATCGACACGCCGCCGTTCTCGATGACGGCGCAGTGGACTCTCGGCCACATGCTCGCCTACATCGCCACCTGGTCGTCAGTCGACGGCTATCGACGGCACAAGGGAGAAGACCCGATGCCGGCGTTCGCGGAAGAACTCGCCGGCGTCTGGGGCGACCCGGCTGGCCACCGCGAGATTTCGTGGCCGCTCATCCTCGAAGTCGGCCGGGTTTAGGAGCCCGTTGAAAATGGCCCACGAGTGCGGAGCTGGCGACGCGCGAGGATCACGCCTGTCTACTCGAGCTCGCCCCTCGCCAACTCGGGGCTCGTGCGCGCGAAACCACTCGCTACGACGTAGCTCCGCTACGTCTCCGCTAGCGGAATTTCGCGCGCGCCTTGCAGCTGGACCATTTTGAACGGGCTCACAACGCTCTTTCAACAGTCTGTCAGCCCGCCGCGGCCCCTCGCAGCGTGATTCAGTTCGCGTGCGTCACGGCGCCTTTTGCGTGTCGCAGTCGAGCGACAGTTTGTCGCTGACGCAGTCGAACCAGCCGTCCAGACGCCGGCTCAGGTCGTTGTCGGTAGCGCTCAACTTGGCGTAGTCGGGATTGCCCGGATCCTTGGCCTCGTCGATGCAGTTGAGAGTATCGCTCTCCTGCGGATTGCCGGCGAGGTCGTAGAGAGCCACCGACTTGATCGGATTGCCGGCGCCGACTCCGCCGCCGCCCATCAGCTTCCACGACGCCGCGCGACACCCGTTGCAGGGAGTCTCGACCTCGACGCACTTTTCGCTCTGCCCGCAATCGGCGGCACTCCAGCAGCGCTGGAACAGAGCCGGGTCACACTCGCTGCCGACCGGATCCAGCGACCCGCCGGCCGCCTCGGCCGTGCAGCGCGCGAGATACGATGCATCGCTACTGGGAACACAGTACGAGCCACCAACCACGCACATCGTACTGCCACATTCACCGTCGCTGCTGCAGACGTCGCACGATCCGCCCAACCGGCTGCGATCCAGAGTCCCGCTACCTGCGTCCGGTCCTTGGGCAGCGACGTAACTGCACACCTTGGCCGCGCCGCTGCAGTCGGCATTGCCGCTGCAACCGTCGGCGTAGTAACCGCCGCGCGCCGAGATCATCTGCGGCTCGCTCGGATACGACGCGAAGACGAAATCGCGCACCGGCGTTCCGGCTCCCTCGAGCAGCGGCAGCATCGACCGGCCGGCGATGAGTCGCGACACGCACGAGCCTCCGCCTGCCGCTACGCAATCCGCGTCGCTGTCGCACAGCGTAGGGTGACTGACTTTCTTGCCGACGCAGGCCTTGATTTGGTATTGAGCCGCGCCGTGGTTGGGTGTGCAGCCCGCCGCGTCGAGCACGGTCGGCAGGATGTCGACCTGGCTGGCGACGAACGGGTCGCCGCGAAAACGTCCACCCGGCGACGCGCTGCCAACGCCGATCCCCGGTCCCCACGCCAGCAACCCCACGCGCACGCCGCCGTCGTAGGTCGAGCCTTTGCCCTCGCGCAACACCGGATCGCCGTACGGCGCGTTGGTCTGGCCTTGGTCGGCAGTGAACAGAACCAGCGTTCGCTGCGCCAGGTCGGTGATACAAGCCGCTCCGGGTGTGCCTCCGCAATCGCTGTTGCTCGCGCACTGCTGCCCGGCCGTTTCGGGCGACGACTTGCTGTTGCATACACCGTTTTCCAGCGTCTCGAGCACCTTGCCGATGGCGGCGTCGACTTCTTCGAGCGAACTCCAGAATTTGTCCGCGTAGCCGGGTTCGTTGGTCGTCAGTCCGGCCGTCGCATAGTGCGCCAACGTGCGCGTCGGGGCGTCCATCGGCGAGTGCAGCGAGTGGAGCGGCACCGCCAGGAAGAACGGTTCATCGGCGTGACGGCCGATGAAGTTGGTCGCCCAGTCGCGGTAGACGCGGGTGTCGTACATGCAGCCTTCGAGACCCGAATTTTCGTAGCTGGCGTCCGAGTTGCACGGGTAGTGGTACTCACCGGTCAGGATGTCGCGCTCGGCGTCCTTGTACCAGAACTTCTTGGCAGTTCCGCCGGCGTCGACCCGCTTGTCCTTGAAATAGTAGAGCCCTTCGAGCGGTCCGCGTGTCGGGCTCTTGGCGCGAGAAGTACAACAATCGGGGTTGGACGCGGCATCGTCGGGGTGGCACGCGGTCTGATTGCCGGGGCCGACGTACTGCCCCCACGCAACGCAGGTGTCGGAGTCGCCCGAACCCGACCGGCACGCTGCGTCGGTCGCACACGGCAGCGGATCGAGTTCGTAGCAGTAGTTGTCGTCGCTCGACAGAACGTCGGGACCTTCTGCGCACGCGCAACGTCCGGGTCCGCCCGGACACGCGGCGTCGCACTCCGTGCTCGAGATGCAACCGCGCGCCGCGGCCGCCAGCGCGGCGTTCTTGCAGTAGAACCCCTGCCGATAATTCGCCGGCGGATTCTGCGGCATCGCCGGTGGGCCGCACAGCAGCTGGCTGTCCTTGAAAGGAACGCGGCTCGCGCCGCGGAAGAACATCGTTTCGTCGGCGCCGCGTTGCCACGGAGTCTGGTTGGCGTGTTCCTTGCTGCCCAGATGCCACTTGGCCAGGTGGCCGGTAGCGTAACAAGGAGTGTTCGGATCACTGTCGCTGCAACCCGGAAGGTTCTTCAGAAGGTCGCCGATCGTCAGCTCGGTAATTTCGAGCTTGCTCCCGTTCAGGCTGACTCCCACCTGCCCGGGGTAGCGGCCGGTGAACAACGAAGCGCGAGTCGGCGCGCACTTGGCCGAAGTCGAGTAGAAACGTCGAAACGCCAGCCCCTCTTCGACCAGGCGGCGCAGGCCGCCGTGGTTCGACAACACGTCGGTCTGCAGATCGCAGCTGCCGTTCTCGTCGGCGCAAGGATTTCCCGGCTGGTCACGCTCCACATAACGGAAGGCATCGGCGTTGGTGGAGGAGACCACGCTCTGGTCTCCGTCCAGGTCGACCGGAACGACCAGCGACGACGAAGAGGTCGGGTGAAGGAAGTTGTTGCCGAGCGGGCACAAACCGCCGGGGCACGCGCGCGAAGCGTAGAACCTCGACATCGCGCGGTTGTACTCAGGAAGCCGCAGCGCGCCTTCGGTGAGTACCTGGTCGGGCAAGGTCCGCGGCGGGTTGTTCTGGTCCGGCCACACCAGCGGAGTGTTGAAGAACGGCAGATCCGAAGGGCTCGAATCGTCGAGTTCGAAGATGATCACGTTCTGGGGCCGCGGGACGTTGGAGCCCGCGCCGCAATAGTCCAGCGCGGCCGCCGGCGAGACCGCGGCAAGCGGCATAGGCAGGGCCGCCACCGCCAAGCCGGCGACATACCTGGCTGCATTCCAAAGCTTCATGATCCGACCTCCGGTTGTTCAGCGGTTCGCCGCGTCCAGGCGGTATTCATCAGGGAGTGGCCGCGGCGCCGTCGCGATCTCACTGCGCACGCGTCCCTGCTCGGCCGGCATCCGCGACAGTCTTTTCTTGTGCCCCAGGGGGAGCCCACTGTCCAGTCAGTATTTCCGCGGCACGAAGTGAAAACGCGGGCTGCCCGCCGCGCGAGCTACCAGTCACGAGAGTCATCTGAGCAGACTGCGTCAGCGGCCCGCCTGCACAGGGTCGCGTCAGCGGCCCGCCTGCACAGGGTCGCGTCAGCGGCCCGCCTGCACAGGGTCGCGTCAGCCGCTCGCCTGCACAGGGTCGCGTCAGCGGCCCGCCTGCACAGGGTCGCGTCAGCGACCCGCCTGGATGAGCCCCGCGACCGAGAACCAGTCTTCACGCACCGAGGTCGGCGCGTCCATGCCGAGGTCGAGATACCAGCCGGCCTCGTTCTGGAACGCGATGCCGGGGATCGCCACGCGCGTGCCGTGCATCAGCTGGGTGTCGATCACCGAATAGGCGTAGGCGAACATGCGCTGGTCGGGATACGAATAGTCCACCTTCGGGTTGGGTTTCTTGTCGGCGCGGAAGCTGATCATCACCGTCTTCCAGAGCTGGCCGTTCTGGTCGAACAGGTCGGAGTAGCCGATGATATTCGACTCCTTGTCCAGGTAGATGATGCGTTTGGAGTAGGCGTAACCGGCGGCCCTGGGTTTGCCTTCGACGATGTAGACCGCGGGGCGCAGTTCCCACGGCTCGCAGAACGTCATCCCCCCGTCCTTGGCGCACGGCTTGGGCGGCAGGCGCTGGCCGTGCAGCGACATCAAGAGCGGCTTTTCGCCGAGGAACTTCCAGGTGAACCACGGGATCTGCCCGGCGTAGCCGCCGAAGCTGTCGACGTCGATGTCCTGGCCGAACAGCGCGTCGCTGCGCTGGGCGCTCGACATGCGGCGCACGCGCCGCACGAACGGCAGGTAGAGCCAGGTGTCGTCCTGGCGGGTCTGGTCGAGGTAGCGAAACGACACCCCGCCCACGCCCTTGAGGTCGAACGGCTCGATCAGCGGGTAGAGCCCGCCCTTCTGAAAGACCTGGTCGGTGTTCGGAAGAATGTCGGGCTTGGGTTCGTTCTTGATGCGGCCCTGGAAGCGCAGCACGCGCAGCCAGTCGGGTACGAAGTGGCGCTCGACGTTGTAGTGGCGGTTGCCGTTGGCGTCGATGTAGAGGTTGCCGGTGTCGGCGTCGGTCAGGTGACAGTCCAGGGTCTCGGTGAAGTAATGGGTGCGCTCGAAGTTGTACATGACCTTCTGCGCAGCCTGCGGATCGCTGGCATCGATTATCGGAAAAGGCTTGCCGGCTACCCAGTTATCGAGCGTGTTGTTAGAGTTCAGTTTAACCTGGGCCGAGTACTTCTCGGTGGCGGCCTTGTAGTCGGCGGGGATCGGAATCGGCTCGCTCTTGACGATGTCCAGATCCATGCCGTTGTCGATGCACCACTTGACCCCGGGAGAGACCAGCCCCTCGATCTTCTGGGAGTTTGCCTTGGTGATCTGGTCGCCCGGCGAGACCTGCGCCAGAACATCGGTACACGGGCAGAGAACGACGAAGCCCGCGGCCCCGAGCAGGGCCGCGAGGCGGGAACCCACAGCGCTTGGCATGCCGCGGAGTTTGCCGTGCTGACAACCTGTAGGCAATGGTGAAAAGGGCGATCTCGCCGATGGGACGAACCCAAATCCAGACCCGAGTTCGTGTCGGGCGCGCAGCGCGAGCGCGGGTTCCACGCCGCACCTCCCTAACAAGTGTTAGTCGCCGCCGGCCAGTGATTTTTTGTCGCCGGTCGCGAGGCCAGCGACTGGGCCTTTCGAGGCTGGGCGGCGGCCGCGAAACGCCCTCGGCTATGGTTCGAGTCGAATCGAGCTATCACTGAGATGCGGTTGTTATTGCTAGGCAATGACCCCGGATGCAAGAAACATCATCGGGCAGCGACGGCGGCCCCGCCAAGCGTCCGCGCATCCCTGTAAACCGCCCGGGCGCGGCTCTGCGTGCGGAGCGTAGAGAGCCCTCTCCGATGCACTTGACGCTCTGGCACCGGCAGCCCACAGTCTGCGACGCACCGGCCGGATCGCGGCCTCGATTGTTTCGAGCGGGGCGCCGGCTCCCATCCGGGTCCCCTCGTCGGAACCACGTCTCAAACCGTCACTGAAACCTCCTCCCTCTGCCCCGTTCCGGCCCGGTGCGCGCGTTGCGCCCACCGGACGTCCGGAAACGGCACCTTCCCCTTTGGCGCTTGGGCATGGAACCGCAACGCGGGGAGGCTGGTGTTGGTCGCCGTCGATCGCCGCCGGTCGCCACCGAGCTATCTCCAAAGGGAACAAATTGTTGCTCCCGGCCTTGCGCCACCATTGACCTCGCCGCCCCCCTCGTGTTTCCATCGCCGGGATACTACCCGAGAGGGGGAACACAATGTCGATTGGGAATCTTCGCTACGCGGTACTGGGCCTGATCGCCTCGAAAAACGAGGGCATCCACGGCTATCGGCTGCGCGGCGAATGCGAGGCCATCGCCGATGACTTCTGGTCGCTCAACTACGGCCGACTCTATCGGATGCTAGACGAGCTCGAAAAAGCCGGCGAGCTCTCGGTCGAAGACGAGATCCAGAGGGGCCGCCCCAACCGGAAAGTCTACCGCATCACTCAGAACGGGAAGCAGAACCTGGACGACTGGCTGCTGGCTCCGGTGCGAGAGGACGCCCAACCCCTACGTGACGAATTGATCCTCAAATTGCTGTTCCTGGGATCCGACGACACCGACCGCGTCTACACGATGATCAAGCAGCAACGAAGCATCTACCTTACCCGGCTGGCGCGGATCACCAGACGCAGGCGACGGCTCGAGAAGGCGGGAGTAGACATGCGCGCCACCGAAATCATCCTCGACGGCGCCGAAATGCGTGTACGGGCCGACTTGTCGTGGCTGGAGAGCATCGAGCGGCGTTTGATCCGACAGGCCTGAGGCGCACCCGCGCATGATCAGCTTCGAAGCAGTTCACAAGACATTCGGACGAGGCGCTACCCACGTAGAGGCTCTTCGCGGTGTCGAACTGGAGATCCCGAAGGGACAGATGTGCGCGATAATGGGGCCGAGCGGCTCCGGGAAGAGCACGATGCTGCACCTCGTCGCGGGACTGCTGCAACCCGACAGCGGCCGCGTGCGGCTCGCAGACCGCGAACTCTCCGCGATGAGCAGTGACGACCTGTCACTGCTGCGCCGCCGCGAAATCGGCATCGTGTTCCAGTTCTTCAATCTGCTCCCCTACCTGACCGCCGCGGAAAACGTCGCGCTGCCTCTGCGCCTCGAAGCGGTAGCGCACCACGAAGAGCGCGAGCGAGTCGCAAAGGCGATGGAACTCGTCGGGATGACGCACCGCAAGAATCACCCCGCCAACTCTCTGTCGGGCGGCGAGATGCAGAGGGTCGCGATCGCGCGCGCGCTGGCGATCTCGCCCTCGGTCGTTCTGGCCGACGAACCGACGGGAAACCTCGATTCGATCGCCAGCCGTCAGATCATCGAACTCCTGCGCGGCCTCAACGAAGACATCGGAGTGACGACCCTGGTTGTCACTCACGATCCGGTCTGGGGTTCGTTTTGCGATCGGATAGTCCGCGTCAGCGACGGGAAAGTGACCGAAGACATCGCACTGACCGGTACCGCCGCCGGACGCGCCTGACGACGACCGCGCGTACGTTACGGCTCACCGGGGCGAATCCGGGATAAACACCTCACCAGCGGATCGCCATACCTGCCGAGCTCCACGTGGAGCTTTCGGCAGTGTGCATGACGAGCAGATCTCCCGACACCAGTGCGCCTTCTCGTTTGAGTTCGTCGAGCAGCAGCAGGATCGACGCCGAGACAGTGTTCCCGACGCGGTCGATGTTGATCGGGATTTTCTCGGGGGGGAGCCCGTAGGACGCGCCGATCCTGTGCATGTTGCCGGTGGCCTGGTGGGTCACGAAGAAACGCACCGAGTCGCTGGTCACGCCCAGCTTGTCCATCACGCGTGCGGCGGCCTCGGCGGCGATCCGCCCGCCTCTTGCCAACACGCGTCTGAAGTCGTGATAGCCGAGGTCTTCGCCTTTCGAAAAGCGCTCCTGAGTAGGCGGGGTCGCCGACAACATTCCCGGAAACATCACGCCGGGCGGTTCGTCGATCAGCGCCAACTCGAGGTCGATCAACTCGATGCTCGGCTGGCTCGTCCCTTCAGCGGCCAGCAACCACGCGCCCGCACCATCGGCGTACAACACCGAGTTCAAGCGATGATCCTTGGGAACCGCCGGCCCGAACCTGAAGAACGGCGACAGACTCTCGGCTGCCACGACCAGCACGCGACGGGCACGGCCCGAAGTCAGCATCGCTTCGGCGAGCGCGGTGCCGCGAAACACGCCGGTGCACGGAGCGTTCAGCGTCAAACCCATGGCTCGTTTCAATCCGAGCTTCTTTGCCACCAGCGCATCGAACGGCGGGTTGAGGTAATCCGGCGTGGTGGTGACTGCCACCAGCAGATCGACCGCCGTCGGATCGAGCCCCGCGTCAGCCATCGCAGCCGCACCGGCCGCCGCAGCCAGGTCGCTGCAGCGCTGCCCTTCGGGTGGATCGGCCCTATCGATCCCTCGCGTCCAACGGCGCTCGGTGACACCGAAGAGTTCACGGATGCGCCCGTGCGGGATTGATGTGAGGGCCTCGAGTTCCTCGTTGAGCACCACCCTTTGCGGCAGACTCGATCCAATCCCCAGAATCCGGATCGTGCTCATGCCCGCTTCATCCTCCCGCCGGCTTCGTCGTCATTCATAACGAGCCGCGTCCAGCGCAGAAATCCGCAGCGCTGCCCGACCGCAAATCACCGCGGCAAGATAGGCGGCACAGACTGTCAATACCAAGCAGAAGCCGGCCCCCCACCACCCGAAGACGAACTCGAGCACGTAGCCGACCAACACGGGGTAGCTGAACTCGACCCAGACCCACGCCGAGATGCCGCCGACCACGACTCCCAGAACCGACGCGGCGATCCCGACGTTCAGAGCCTCGAGCACCATCATGCGAACCAACTCGCGGTCACGCATTCCGACCAGACGAAGAACCGCGAGTTCCCATTGGCGGTCGAGTATGTTGGACGCCAGCAGATCCGCAATGCCGACCAACGTAAGGAAGATCACCAGAAGTTTGATGGTATCGATGTCGGCGAACGCTTCGCCGATCATGCCGTCGACGCGCTCGATCATCTCGCCCAAGCGCAGTACCGACAAATTGAAGCCTGCGCCGAGCTGGGTCGCGACCTCTTCGCGAAGGCTTTCCACCGAGGCGCCCGGAACCAAGTCGACAGCAAAATAATTCACGGCGTTGTCGTGCCATCGCTCGGCAAGAACCTGCCGCGTCACGATCAGCGACCCCTTGTCGGAAACATAGTCCGGCAGCACGGCGACGAGCGGCAATTCGATCGTACCGGTGGGCGAGTCGATCCTCACCCGACCTTGCGAGTACTCCAGCGGGAAGTGCCGTACGAAATTCTCCGAGGCGGCCGCCGCCGCGCCGCGCCGGATGCGCGCGCTCGCCTCCGCCATGCTCGCGCCCTCCAGCGGCTTCGCTTCGGCAAGCGCCACGTCGAGCAATCCGGGACTCAACACCGACAGAGCGATTCGGTCGCCGTGCAGCATCACTCCCTGAACTACGCGCAGGGTCTCCACATCTTCGACCGAGGGGAGTTCGCGCAGCTGAGTTTCGACCACGCCGCTGGTCGGCGCCGCGAGCCAGCCGCCGCTGCTTACCGGTGACGACACCAGCGCGTCGCCCGAGAAGCCGTACCAGTTGGACACCGAGCCGCGAAAGCTCGCGACGATGCTACCCGCCCCGACGGCGACCGCGATGCAAAGAGCTATGGCAGCAGAGGTGATCACGCTGCGTTCCAGGCTCCGAGCCAGATTCTCCCCTGCCAGCCGTCCCGGCATTCCCGAGAAGCGCGACATCGCGACCGCGCCGAGACGCCAGGCGGCAATCACGGCTGGTATTCCGACGATCACCGCAGCCGACACCACCGTTACGCCGCCAAAGGCGCACCAGGTCGAAGACGAGGCGCCGACACCGTGCCACAGGGCCACGCTGCCCGCCGCCAGACCCAGCACTCCGCCCGCAAAAATCGGCCGCGGGAGGGTCCAGTGGATCGAGTTCGTCGAATGCCGTCGCTGAAGACGCAGCGGGTCGACTTCGCGCAATCTGCGTGCGGGCAGGAAAGCCGACGCCAGCGCGGTCGCCACCCCGCCTGCCGGATGAACGACGAACAACATCAGCGAATCGATCGCGCGGACGGGTTCCCCCATCGCCAGCGAATAGTTCAGCCGCATGCCTTCGGCGACGTCGCCGATCACGACGCCGGCCAGCAGCACCCCGATACCCACTCCGACTACCGCCCCGATCGCACCCAGAATACTCGCCTCCGCCATCAGCAACGCCACCAGCGCGCTGGGCTGTGTCCCGATCGTGATCAACATCGCCGCACTCGATCTTCGCTGCGCCACCAGCGTGACCGTCGACGCGTAGACGATGAAGATCGCGGCCATCAGGGCCATCGTGCTCATGCCCACCAGCGTCACGCGCAACCCTTGCACGGTACGCTCGGCTACCAAGCGCCTCTGCAACGGCTCGGCGACGACCAACGACGGACCGGCCACAGCCTGCAGTTGGCGCGTTGCAATGTCGCGGTCAGTGCCCGCGACCAGGCGAACGGCGATCTGATCGATCAGCGAGATCTCCAGATCGCCTCGCCTGCCGACAACCGGTTGCGCCGCCGGCAGGTACATCGCCGCGAGACGGCCGCCGAACACCTCACCGAGACCACGCGCGGCGAAGATTCCGCGCACCGTGTAGTCGTGCAGCCCGTCTACGCCGCTGATGCGGACCTTGTCCTCGAGTCGCAGCCCTCGCTCACGGGCCAGCCTGTCGGTGACGAACACCGCGCGCGGGTCGTTGAGGATGGTGAAGTCGTCCTTGGTGCGCTCGAGCACCTGGACGTCGAAGAGTTCCAGAACCTCCTTCTGCAGTACGTCGATGCCGAACAGGTCGACCGTCTCGGGCCGCTCGCCCTCGATCCTGACCGACCCGCGCACCAGCGCTGCCGCCTGGGCGACCGCGGGGTGCTCGCGAACACGATCCAGTACCTGTTCGGGAAAGCCGACCTCGCCGGTCCCGCAGGTCAGTTCCAGATCGGCCCTGCCGGCGATGCGCTGAAGGTCTGCGGAGAAACCCGCCACGATGCTGTCGGTGGCCACGCGCATCGCCGTCAGCAGCGCCACGCCGGTGGCGATCGAGCCCACGAACAACGCCACCCTGAGCGGCCTCGCCGTCAGTTCGCGGCGGCTCACCCACCACAGCAGAGTCAACAAACCTCGCAATGCGTCCTGTGTGCGACCGGGGCGCGATCGGCGCAGCGGGCCAAGCCTCCGCGCACCGACGCAAGACGCGCACCATCGACGGCTGATCGTAGCGACGGCGTAGCGGCCACCCTAGAGTTCGAAGCGATTCGCTATTTCGAAGTGGAATAGGTTGAGAGGCCCCCCTGCTCCGGCGATCGAGCCGAGGTCTTGCTCCAAGGTCGTCCGCGGGTTGCCGCCGCAGACGCGCTGCCCGCGTTGTCGACCACCAGGATGCACGCCACACGCTTTTGCCATCATAAGAAGTGACGCGCGAAAGCGGACCACTCATGTAGGCGAATCTTCTTGACGATTTGTGCGTGGAAGGGTGTGTTTTCTGTTTGACCAACTTCGCTGTGCGGAGTCTCATGCGCGTGGACGTTGCCTCGTCCCTACACCTGCGGCCCTGAGTGGGCAGACCGCGGGTGCTCGGTCCTATTCGCAAGGGGTAAGGCGATGTTCACTCCACATATCGGTCGCGGCCGAATCTCCAAGAATCCTTTCGTGCGAGCCGAAGTCCGCCAGCGCGCTCACGCCGGCGATACGCTCACGCGCATCCTCGAGTCCGAAGCGGTCGACGCGATGCTGGGCGCCTTGGTGCTGCTGTTCGTGATCGACATCGCGCTCGGCGCCACGCTGGCCCTGAACGGGCTCTGGACGCCGCTGTTCTGACCAGCCCCGCTGCCTTTTGTCCATACCTGCCGCAACGCGTATCCTTCCTCCCTTTCGAACCAGCCGGCCGAGCGCCGGCACCCACAGATCACGAGTGCCGCGCCGGCAAGGCGCTGCCGGTGAACGACCAGACCGGCCGCCGGCCGGACCGACAGGCCAAGAGGAATCTTCGCGTGCCCACCGACAAGCATCCTGAGTCCGCGTCGCCGATCGGCGCCGGCGCGAGTGTCCCTGAGTCCGCCGCCGCTCCGGCTTCACCCGCAGCGGCGCCGTCCGCGACCGCCGCGGGCAGCGACTTCATCCGCCAGATGGTCGCCGCCGACCTGGCCGCCGACGTCGCCGCCGGCAAGACCCCGCGCACCGTCGTCACGCGCTTCCCCCCGGAACCCAACGGATACCTCCACATCGGCCACGCCAAGGCGATCTGCCTCAACTTCACGGTCGCGGCCGAGAACGGCGGGCGCTGCCACCTGCGCATGGACGACACCAACCCGAGCAAGGAAGACGTCGAGTACGTCGACTCGATAACCCAAGACGTGCACTGGCTCGGTTTCGACTGGGGGCCGCACTTCTATCACGCGGCCGACTACTTCGAACGCCTCTACCAGTTCGCCGAGGAACTGATCGTCAAAGAAAAAGCCTTCGTCTGCGACCTCACCGCCGACCAGGTGCGCGAGTACCGCGGCACGCTCACCGAACCGGGCCGCGACAGCCCGTGGCGCGGCCGCTCGGTGGACGAGAACCTCGACCTGTTGCGCCGCATGCGAGCCGGCGAGTTCGCCAACGGTGCGCGCACACTGCGCGCCAAGATCGACATGGCCTCGCCCAACATCGTGATGCGCGACCCGGTGATCTATCGCATCCAGCACTCTTCGCACCATCGTAGCGGCGACCAGTGGTGCATCTACCCGATGTACGACTTCGCCCACTGCCTGTCCGACGCGATCGAAGGAGTCACGCACTCGCTGTGCACGCTCGAGTTCGTCCCCAACCGCGCCCTCTACGACTGGGTGCTCGACCAGGTGGACCTCAGTGCGCTGCCGTCGCGACCGCGCCAGACCGAATTCGCGCGCCTGAACCTCACCTACACGGTGATGAGCAAGCGCACGCTGCGGCTGCTGGTCGAGGAAGGCCACGTGCGCGGCTGGGACGACCCGCGCATGCCGACCATCTGCGGCATGCGCCGGCGCGGCTACACGCCGGCTTCGATCCGCGCCTTCTGCGACAGCATCGGCATCGCGCGCAGCGACAACCTGGTGCAATTCGCGCAGCTCGAGTTCTGCGTGCGCGACGATCTCAACCGCCGTGCACCGCGCGTCATGGGCGTGTTGCGGCCGCTCAAGGTCGTCATCGAGAACTACCCGCAAGACCGCGTCGAATACCTCGATGCCGTCAACAACCCCGAAGATCCCTCGGCCGGCACGCGCAAGGTTCCGTTCTCGCGCGAACTCTACATCGAGCGCGAGGACTTCCAGGAAGACCCGCCCAAGAAGTTCTTCCGTCTGGCTCCGGGCCGCGAAGTGCGGCTGCGCTACGGCTACTTCATCACCTGTACCGGCGTCGTCAAGAATGCCGCCGGCGAGGTCACCGAGCTGCGCTGCAGCTACGATCCCGCCACCACCGGCGGCAACGCGCCCGACGGGCGCAAGGTCAAAGCCACCTTGCACTGGGTGTCGGCCGCGCACGCACTCGGCGCCGAGGTGCGCATCTACAACCAGCTCTTCACGCGCGAGAACCCCGCGCGTGTCGAGGAAGGCACGAGCGTCTTCGACGGCTTGAACCCGAACTCGCTGGAGTTGAATACGCAGGCGAGACTCGAGCCGAGCCTGGCGTCGGCGGCGCCCGGACAGACCTTTCAGTTCGAACGGATGGGCTATTTCACGGTCGA
>Ga0172370_10006787_pt1 | contig 14252 bp, 7 predicted proteins | sample LakKiv5m_FD_114538 | JGI IMG/M metagenome (GOLD analysis project Ga0172370, IMG submission 114538) | Freshwater microbial communities from Kabuno Bay, South-Kivu, Congo - kab_022012_11.5m | ecosystem: Environmental > Aquatic > Freshwater > Lake | place: Democratic Republic of the Congo...
CTGTTCGTCTTGAATCTCAAGCTGAGCTGGGAAAATGTCCTCCCGGAACTAAATATACATATTTTGTTTGGTCTTCTGAACTTGGGAAAGCCGGGACATTTTGCACTCAGGATGGGGGAGCTATTGGAGATGAGCCAGGTATTACTATTTTCCCAGGTTTAACCTTAACACCCACTTTGACTCCAACCCCCGGAGGCCCTGGAGATCCAACTTCCACTCCAACCGTAACTCCTGGCGGTCCAACCATCACTCCAACCGTAACTCCCGGCGGAACCCCAAGCTGCTCTAGCTATGGAAATTGCTCAAACTGTATTGCTGGTGCACCATATACTTGTGGATGGAATGGGGTTTCTAATTCCTGCGAGGACAAACCAAATCAAATCACTTGCCCGGCAGGATATACTCAATGGTATTGGGGAAGCTGCTCAGTCAATGTTTGTGCTGCCCCAACCTCAACCCCAACTGTAACTCCCGGCGGCCCAACTTTAACTCCCACTGTAACTCCTGGCGGAACCCCAAGCTGCTCCAGCTATGGAAATTGTTCAACCTGCATCGTTGGTGCACCATATACCTGCGGGTGGAATGGGACTTCTAATTCCTGTGAAAGCAAACCAAATCAAATCACTTGCCCGGCAGGATATACTCAATGGTATTGGGGAAGCTGCTCAGTCAATGTTTGTGCTGCTCCTACTTTAACTCCAACCATAACTCCAACCGTAACTCCCGCTTGTACTGCTGATGGAGCTATATGTGGATCAAATGGTGATTGTTGCAATAATCATTGCTATGTTGATGGGGATGGAGATACTTATTCTCCAGTTTCAGGAGGAACTAAAACATGTCATTATTCACCAGTCGGCACAGGTTATGACTACAATGATAATAACTCTCAAATTTACCCAAATACTAATTGCAATGGCTCTTGTTCTGTTAATACTTTAGCCGGAACTTGTATTGCCAGGTCAGCTGGAAAAAATGCTAGAGGAGATGGACAAAATTATAGCTCTATTAGTGCATGCGTTAGATGTGATGGTGTTTCTTTATCTTCCTATGCGATTTCGGGCTTCAGTGACACTGTTTCTCCCGGAACTCAATGTTATGGTAATTGTTCTGGTTGGTGCAGTGAAGGTTTGTGTCAGAGTATCGCCACTCCGAACGGCACATGCTCTGTAGCTACTAGCTCTAGAGTAACTTCAGGGGGAGATGGATATTGTACAGGAATTTTCTCTGTTCCTGCTTGCCAACCTTCTATATGTGGTGCTGGTAACAATACAGTTACATTTACGTACAAAGGAGCTTCTGTTACTTATGGAACAGTATCAAGCTATTATGATAATAAATGTTGGATGGATCGCAATCTCGGCGCGTCGCAAGTAGCGACGACTTATAATGATTCTAGTTCTTATGGTGATCTTTTCCAGCGTGGAAGAGCGGCTGATGGGCATCAAAATCGTACCAGTGGTACAACTACAGTTGTTGCTACTGGTATAACTCCTGGTCATGCCAATTTTATTTATGGCTCTGATGTTTGGACAACTGCATCAACAAGTACTTTGTGGCAAGCTGCTTCGGGTTACCTGAATAATCCATGTCCTTCTGGTTGGCATGTCCCAACTTGGCCGGAATGGAGAAATCAGGTGTCTACTTGGGCTTTGCAAAATTCTGCGGGCGCTTGGTATAGTATTTTAAGGTTAACAGTAGCTGGCTTTAGAGATTGGCAAAATGGCGCAGTTAGCGCAGGCCGATGGGGAAGCTATTGGAGTAGCGATCTTACTACTGGAGGAGGATACGATGATACCAAAGCTATGATATTGTTTAACGAAAGCAGTTATTTGGAATGGACCAATAACTTTTCGGAAGGCGCGTCAGTTCGCTGCATCAAGAACTAATTAACTGTTTTTTGGACATGTACTTGGGAGTTTGACTAATGCATAGTATTTTGATACCCTAACCTTTATCGCCATGATTAAACCCTCCTTTAACTTTTTTGTTGCAGGTTTCTCGGATTTTTCTAAATTTTGTCAGTTCTTTTTCCTTTATTTAAAGAAAAAAATTCTTGCGTTGTCGGTAGTTTTTGAGACGCATAAGAATAGCCTTGTAAAACTATTTATGATGAAAAGAGGCCGTTACAACAGGCCCTTCATGCATATTGCGGCAATGGGAGTTTTGGGAATCGGAGTGATTATTTCGCCATTTTTGGCAGACACTTATCCTCTGTTTGAAGGACAACAAAATGGTCTTCAGATTAGCTCTCCCAACTCCAAAGAATCAATTGCTGTAAGTAATGATGTCTTTCAAACAATTCAATCTGTCAGGCCTCGGGATAAAATTATTGATTATACTGTTGAGAAAGGGGACACTTTATCGACAATTGCTGAGAAATTTGGCATATCAACAGAAACCATACGCTGGGCCAATAATCTATCAAGTGATGACATAACAGTTGGAGATAGTTTGAAAATCCTGCCTGTTACGGGAATTGCTTATAAAGTTGCAAAAGGAGATTCTGTTTATTCAATTGCGAAAAAATTAAATTCCGATGCCCAGAAGATAGTTGATTTTCCCTTTAATGATTTTGCCAATGCAGAAACATTTTCTTTGGTTGAAGGACAGATATTAATAGTGCCGGACGGAATTAAGCCTGCCGAACAGCCAACTTACAAGAGGCAAGTGTACGTAGTTTCCGGTCCTGTTTCAATTTCCGGCTTAGGCTTTACCTGGCCGGTTCACGGAATTGTAAGTCAATTTGCTTCTTGGTATCATATGGGACTTGATATTGCAACTGCCTATGGAACACCCATTGTTGCAGCCCAAAACGGGACAGTAGAAAGTGTTAGTGTGGGTGGATGGGATTATGGCTACGGAACAAATGTTTATGTCAAAAATGGTGATATTGAAACTCATTACGCACATTTATCCGGAGTAAATGTGTCAGCTGGGCAAACAGTTACTGCAGGATCAACGGTTCTAGGATGGATCGGAATGACGGGAAGAACCACAGGACCTCACGTTCACTTTGAGCTTCGTAAAGGAGGCGTTCTAGTGAACCCACTCCCATACTTACAATAATTGTGGACCCGAGGGGAATTGGACCCCTTTCTACTCCATGCCATGGAGTTATACTACCGGTGTACTACGGGCCCTTCGTCGCTTTGCTCCTCAGGGCAAGCCTTTTAAAATATATAGTGCTTGCACTGAGCCCCGCGCCTGACGGCGGGGCTAAGTGGACCTGCCGAGAATTGGACTCGGATCCTGGCAATGCGAATGCCATATTCTACCGTTGAACCACAGGCCCAACACTCAATCATTTTATCACAGTAGATTTAATTTGCCTATTGCTATTCCGTTTGAAGATAGAGTATAATTACAATATATTAATCCATCCTCCTTTCTCTAGATTCCCCCGTAGAACGGGGCAAGTAGAAAATGGTAGGCGGGAATTTAGAGATATTAAATGATACAACAAATCCCACATCAAACATTGCTCAATAATTTTTTTGTGGAAAATCACATAACTTTGGAAGGGGGTGAATAGCAAATGGCAAATTTTCAAGATCAAAATTTAACTTGCCGCGATTGCGGTAAGCCTTTTATCTGGACAGCTTCAGAGCAAGAATTCTATCAAAGCAAAGGTTTTCAAAATGCACCAGTTAGATGCCCAGCATGTCGCGCATTAAAGAAAGCCCGTATGGATGGAAATCGTGGAGGAATGTCTTCCGGACAATCTTTTCCGATAACTTGCGCAACCTGTGGCAAGACTGATACAGTGCCTTTCGAGCCGAAAGGAAATAGACCAGTTCTTTGTAAGGACTGTTTTAGAAAACAAAGGGAATCTGCATAAGATCTCTTTGTCTGTCGAAAGTATCACGGCCTGTCTCGCCGACTCGGCCTTCGTAGCCACTTCGGCGAAGAAGGAAACTTTAGTGTAGGCGGACGTTTTAGATATATTATTTGAATTAATTCTTATCGTGATACTTTTGGTATTAGGCGTTGGGAAATACGCGGAAGATTTCAGGTGTACGGTGTCTTAAATGCCACTCGAATGGAAGCTTGTAAACATAAAATTCTTTTTGATCAATTGCTATCCAAACGTCTTCATATAAAGCCATAGGATTGACACACTCCACTACTGTTTCAGCCCAAATTTTTCTTTCTTTCGAAGCTGAATCATTTTTTGCATGAAGTTTTATTCTGTCAATTTTTTTGTCTGAATTACGGAAAATTATCTCGCCTGCTGCAACTATTTCCTGAGGATATTCATTTTTTAATTTTTTAATTACCTCATCAGATTGGTTAAAAAGCACTTCCAGATTGTTTTTAGGGGTGAATGTAACCACAAAAGGAAGATAATCTTTACGCCAGAGCGGAGTATCGCTTTGTTCAACTCTTTTAAAAAACTGATAAGGAAAGCCTTTTATTTCTATAGAAACTTCCTTCAAGGATGCCATAGTTGGGTTATTTAGATGATTCGGTTGAGACAGGAGGAGGTGCTGGGATTTCAACTGCTGGAGTTGTTTCAGGAAGTTGCGTTTGAGGTTTGCTTATATTAAGAGGTTGATTCTCTGGGCTAGCATTAACCGCACTTTCATTAGCTTGTTGTGCTTTGCCTTGAAGAACAGCAATTTCCTTGTCTATTTGCTCTAAACTGGCTTTATCATTGGCAACAAGGGTTCTAACCGTTTGGTATTGAGCTAATGCATTTTGTGTATCTCCTTTTTGTTCCAGTACATGGCCTAAATTGTAATGTGAATTTGCGTAATCAGGCTTGAGATTTATTGCAGTCATGAATTGACTCATGGCATTGTCCCATTGTTGTAATTGATAGTAGATGCCTCCTAAGATTATATATTCTTGTGGATTGCTTGGGTCAAGATTTATACTTTGTTGAGCAGATACAATCGCAAAACTTTCTGCATTTTGTCCAAATCCAATTAGCCCTCTATACACAGAGGACAAATTCTGCCAATTAAGGTTGGTTTGAGGAGCTACTGTTGCAGCTTGTCGAGCAGCATTTATTGACTGTTGGATAAGCGTAGTTATATTTTGCTGAACTGTTTGGTCTGGCTTGGCGCCTGCGGGCTGCTGAGATGCAAGAGCATTAGCTAAAGCAAGATTTGTCTGAGAAAACACCCGATAAAAACCATCTCTGTATGGGAAAGTTTGAATTGCCTGAGCTTGTAATTGATAGGTTAAGGATCCATTATTTTGAGATGCTGCAACAAGCGATTTTTGGAAAGTTAAATCGGAAGAGATGTAAGGAATACTGTAATATCCCATTATGCTAATAATTGCCAATATGATTACTCCGGTAATGGACGGAAGAATCAGGCTTTTGTCATTCTTTATTTGCGGCACTTCCATGGCAATAAGTCCCTTTTTAAGCGCTACGAGTTGAAGTTCAATTTCGAAAAATCTATCTTGAGTTTTACTAATTACGCCTTGATTTGCGGCAAACAATCCCAATATTACAAAAAACAAAACTTGGCTGGTAAAATTTAAAGGCAGAAGTATTGAGATTAAAAATAGAGTAATTAAGGAAACAAGCATTTTATTTTGAGAGCTTATGCGTATTTCTTTTATGACTCTTATTAAGAGAAAGATAAAAGCGCATAATCCCAACACTCCAGTTGTTGCTAAAAGTTCAAGCGGGAAATTAGATGATTTAAAGAAAGTTAGATTCCATAGATCTTGATATTGATTAAAAGAAGCTAGTTTCCATCTTGAAAAATCAACTGCATATGTTCCGAATCCGCTTCCCAGAAGAAAACCTTGTGTTACACGTCCGCTATCAAGAGAAATCTCTGAAAGAGCAGTTTGGAATCCTGTTTCAATCGGAAGAAGTAAAGGTTTCTCAAGCTTAAAAAGCGCATAAGTTGTTACAACTATACCCAATAGGATAACAAAAGATGCTACTCCAAAACTGATAACTTTTACTCTTTCTTGATTGGTAGTGGATGATATAGCTGTACTTTCGGTGGAGACCTCTATTCCCTTTTTTGCTTTAGATTTAAAAAATCTGTTGAGATAATAGAAAGATATGGTTAGTGTAAGAACAAGATAAATTCCTTGTTCCAGTAAAGACCCCAACGGAGTAAATGTTTGAGAGTGAGTTCCAGGGAAGGGTAGGATATATATCTTAAAAAAAGATAAGACTGCTGAAATAGACAGTAAGCTGCTGCCTATGATTAAGGAGGACATAAGGAAGAGAAGTGAATTTTTGTCTTTAACGATATTAACTATAAGGAAGAAAATTAATATGGTAAAAAAATAGGGAAAAAATGCTGTTAATGCATCTATTCTATTTACTGCGAAAAAACATGAGAGTAAAGCAGTTAACGCAAGCAGCAGAATCGGAATGTCAAAAGATGTCCTTTTGATCCTCACAGTTTTTTGAGCAAGCATTTTTACGATTTGAAGAGCCAAAAGGATAGCTACAACCCCTCCTAGCAATATCTGTTTTGGTAAAATAATGGGATTAGTAGTAATGGTCGTAAAAACAACGGGAAAAGCCATGAGAAATACTCCCAAGATGATTATGGAGATATTTTGGATATATAGATTCAACTCACTCTTCTGTTCCACCAACCTAGATTAACAAGGACTTTGTGCAATGTCAAGGGGTTAAAATTTTATTGTTTTTAGACGGATTATTGCAATCAAAATAATGCTTAAGTTGTGCTTACATAGTAATCCAATTTGCCTATAGAGATGTAATAATATATTCTAATTATTCATGAAATTAATTTAAATAAACTTGTCTAACATTACAAGTGTAAGTATAGATTTTATTGACAATCTAATCGTTTAATTTTATTAAGCAAAAATAATCTTATAGTTTAATTAATAATTATGTGAAAAATTGTTGCGAGCTTTCTATAGGATAGAATATTTTTAGCAAGAAATTTTAGTGTCTGCCAATTTAATTAATAATTAGCCAATTAAAATCAAGTGGATGGTTGGTAGGTGACTGAACCCCGACAGTAAAAGACTCTTGAGGAATTTGGCGCATCAAAAATGGAACTTCAGCACTAGGTGTTCCAACGGGAGTGATGTAAATTACAGATTTATCTGTTACAAAAGAATTTTTAATGGTAACCTCTGATTGATATGGAGCAATATTGGTAATTCCTGCAGATGAACTCGCAATTACTTCTGTTGCAGAAACAGCTAAAACAGGCGCGATTAAGCTAAAATTCAATTTAGTAAACGTACCTGAGCCTGAGGCCATTATATCTCCAATCTGATTTATAGATAAAACGCTTGATCCGCTGGCATTTTTCACAACTAAGTCAGATGTCGGGAGAGGGGAGATAACATTTACAGCTAGCTTTCCTGTAACAGTTAAACTTCCCTGAATCTTAATATTCCCGTCAGTATCAATATAAACTAGTCCACCCATGATTGAAAGAGCTCCTTGTCTAAGACTCTGAAGAGATAAATCAGCACCCAAAGTTTCTATGGAATTTTCTGAGATAAACATTGTTCTTCCGACTGAAAGATCGGATAAGCTAGTTGAGCCAAAAACCATTAGTCCTTGATTGAATTGAGCTCTTTCTGCAGCAAAATCAGGCACATAGGCAAGTTGGGCAGAATAAGTTGCGAGATCTAGGTACTTACTATTATATAGAGTAGTAGCTGCGATTGAAGAAACTTTTGCTTCCAAACCTTCAATAGAATCAGCAATAATATTATTAGCTCTTAAGGTTCCGCTGATGCTCGCATCATTTGTTTCTAAAGAGTCACTATTAATAGTGCCGCTGAAAGAGGCATTGCCTTGATTGTCAATTCTGGCAACCGCAGAGCCACTTGCATTTTCCACAATTAAAGATCCTGATGGTGTGCTTAATTTTACGACTAAGGACGGGGAAGACAAAGGCGAAATTATATTTGTTAAGAGTTGATTAGTAGTAACAATTGGAGAGATAATATCCGATTTAAGAATTCCGGAATCCTTAACAACATTGACGATATAATCTTTAAGATTTTGTCCGTTAACTATTATGGAGTCAGAAGTAACAATTAAAGAATTTGTAACAATTTCAGAAGTCTGAATGAAGCCTGCTTTGATATTGGCTGAAATAACTTCGAGAAATCCTTGAACATTGGTTAGAGTTTCATTTGCGGAATTGGAGATAGAATAGCCGTTTGAACCAGTACTTTTTATAATAAAATCTCCATTTTGAGCAAGATAAGCTCCCGGATCATACCAAGAGATATTCACGAAAGAATAGATTTTAACAATAGGAATTATGTTTGATTTTTTGGGAATATTCGGTGGGAGATTAGCCTTACTCCAATAGGTCTTATTTTCAGAATCATAAAAGCCGACAATTTTTGATTCGGTAATTATGCTTAAATCTTCCAGCGCTTTTCCGACAATCGGACCTGTTTTGGTTGCTTTCATTGCCACGCCCGGAATCGAAGAAGAAGTTAAAAGATCTCCGGCTTTAATTGGACCATTTTCAAGGCTAATTTTTACCGGAATCCGTCCGATAAGGGCAACCGGAAAAGAATATTCATCTTTGTCAAAGTTTTTACCGAATGCTTCATAGGGATTAGTTGAAACAATCCCTATTATTCCTCCCTGATAGCTCGAGCCAGATTTATTAACGTATGCTTTACTGTTTGGTCCAACACTTGCTGCGCCAGGCGCAGCAACAACAAGATCTCCTGACTCAATTGTCAAATCTTTTGATCCATAATATTCTGCGATATCAGCTCCACTCGGTGAAGCTAAAAGAGTAGTATTATTCCACATTAAAGTGCCATTATTGTTATATAAAACCATTGAAGTTGAAGCTGAAGGAGTTCCGGACGCTATGTGTATTCCTCCGCCATTATTGATATCAAGAGCATTGATTGGCGCGGTTGTTCCGATTCCTACATTTCCTCCATTTGCAATATATAAAGAGGGAGTTGAAGATCCTGGAGATAACCCTATTCCTCCGGTTGTAGATCCGCCTATGATTAGCGGTTGAAAGTTTGTTGTTCGTATATTTCCTGCAGAATTAAGAGTAATATCTCCGGATATGGAGGCAGTTGGAGTGCCTGAATTAATATTGATAAAAGCAAATTTGGCAGAAGTTGTTGAATAACCACCAAGAAGAAAATCCGTAGTGGTATTACCTAAGTATGTGGTCCCATTGGCTTGATTAAAGACATTAACATTAGGGCAAGGAGCAAAAAAGGGAGTATTTCCTCCCATAAGGCAATCAGAACTCGAGCCGGATGATGTTTGAAAAATTTTTCCTGATCCATTTGCATATAGAATGCCACCGTTTGATGAGAAGAATGGAAGGATTAAATTGGATCTTATTGTAGTATTTCCACCAGGAGCGCCTAAATTAATTGCTGCAGCTGCACTTCCGATATTGATAGTGGAAATATTTGAATTTAAAAGATTGAAGGCTGTAGCTGAACTTGTTAGATTGTTGCCATTTATTCCAAGGTCTCCGGCAAAACTACCGGATCCATCGTTTCTCACGGTAAATTTGGCAATTTCATTAACGTTAGCGCTAATAAGTGGCCCTGTTGAGTTTTGATTGATATAAAAAGCTGCTTGTCCACTTGTAGTTGCCAGTATTGCTACGGAATCATCGAATTCTACCGATCCCATCGTAGACATAAGGTTGTTATTGTTTGTACTATTCTGTATGGGTTTTGTAAAATCAATGAGTCCTGTTCCGTCAGGCGCGATTTCAACGTTACTATTGCTTCCAGGAACAGTAGTTAAAGATAAAACCTTTCCCGAAAGTGTAAAATTTCCTCCAATTGCCTGAAAAGTGTGATTTTTGGCATCTGCGATATTGAGATTGCCGGAAGAATCCAAAGCTAAAATTACATTATTTGCTTTGTTAGAGTTGGTAATTGGTTCAAGTCCCTGCAGTGTCTCGCTATTATTGGCAAAAGCTGTTGTTGGTAACTCTTGTCGAGGTCGTAATTCGGAATCACTGCCAATTTTAATTCCTAAAAATAGCCTCGAATTTTGGCTAAAAACAGTATCGGGAATAATGATTTTATTTCCAAGGATTATTGAAAAAGTGCCGTCTGAATCAGGCTGAATAATGTCCTGTTCTTGCCAAAGAGCAGCTTCAAAGGGAGCACTTTCATCATCGTAAAGAGAAAATAGAACATTTACCTCTTTGATTATTGGATTTCCTGATGAATCGGTAAGTTTTCCTTGAAAAGATAAAGTTCGAGGTGAAGCATTGATAGTAGTTCCTAGTACATTTCCTTTATGGCTGTTGGTCGCGAAAAAACTACTGTATATTCCAAAGCCAATTGCGCAACTTAAGACTGTAAGTATTGCGAAGTGGAGGTAATGGGAAAATGAGTACGAATGATATATTCTGTACCAATTTGGCCTAACGTAACGAATATAATGCCAAATTTTTCTATGAGCTGGTAGGTAGCGGGTAGAAACATTAAGCGGAGCATAAAACTCTCTTTTTATGTTTGAAATTTTGTTAGGTTCAATTGTTTGGGTTGATTTTAAAATGATGTTTTTTTTGAATATTTTTCTTCCAGTGATTTTCCAGAATAAATATTGTGTTGTTTCTATCGCATGGACAAGTGGCAATATAAACAGATTGTCAAAAAGAAAATTAATCCCTTTTAAGCTCTTTTGCATTAGTCTTTCTGGCGGAAAAGAAGAGTAAGAAATTTTATCTCTTGCAATGTATTTAGCTTGAGGCATTGAAGTTTCTGTTTGTGCCTGCTTATGTAAGGCATTGGCGGGCAAAGAATCAGTATTGTCTGAAGAAATTAGTCCTTGGCTCTTGGCCCATCCTATATAATTTCTTAAAGAAGAAAGTTTTCTATTGATAGTTGCGAAAGAAAATTTAGCTGATATTAATCTTTGCTTATATTCTTCGATAACAGAGGAATTAATTTTATCCAACAGGTTCTTGTCTGCTACATTCCAGGTGTATTTCAATAAAGCTACCTCTACGAGCCATGTAAAAAAACTTTTTACGTCATTGATATAGTTTTTTATAGTAAGATCAGTTTTTTTACTATCATAGAGAAAGCTTTTGAAATTTTTAATCATCCATGGATCTGCTTCAGTTTTTTCTTTGTAATCTTGGGCAGGAAACAAGTCGAAATTAATTACGCCTTGTGCTTTCAAGAAATTAAAGAACTTACGCAAAGAAGATCGGTGTCTTTTAATAGACTTTTCAGAAAGAGTTCTTGTTTCTTTGTAATTCTCAAATGTTTGTAAGGTTATTCTTGAAGGATCAAAGGGAGACGCATATTTCTTTTCAAACCAACTTATAAATTGAGCTATGTCCGCTTTATAATTTTTCACAGTTAACAAAGACGGCTTTATTTTTTGATTTAAAAGGAAATTGACAAATTGTTGTAAAAAGTTCATTTAGCTACGAAATTATACTGATTATATGAATTATCATCTATGATTAAAATAAATATATACAATTAGAATAGGTAATTACAGAGAACTTGTCAATAGGATAAATTTACAAATTTCTGATGTACAATGATGTTATGTGATATATCTATTTTTTTGAAAAAGTGATGTGAAAACTCAGTGAAAACGATTATTGTCGAAAAAGACGTAATATTTTTAGAAAAATATACGTAATTTGCATCTATTATCTGAATGCATGAATATATCTCAATATGTCAATGTCGATTAGTCTATTCCTCCATTTTTAGCCGTTTTTACATAGATTTTAAGTCATTTTTTAACGCGATAACTAGGATAATTAGCAGACGTTAATGTAAGGTGATAGGGGAAGCGTAATTTAATTTTGGGCTATAAAGATGAGCTATGCTAATTAATATCTGCTTAATTTTAACTATGATAGTGTGATTTTTGACGGAAAATATTGTTTATTAAGCTAGCTAGCAGCGTGAAGCTATTGCTTTTAAAAATGAGAAGAAATTATTATTTCTACTGTTCTTAGCTTGGAATAGCCAAAAGATATCCTTAAAAGCTTTAAATTACCTTAAAAATGAGACTTGGAGCAATCCTTTTTCGTGCGTAGTTATATTGGCAATTATACCTATGTTCGATTTTTATTCATATACAGCTTAAGTCTATTCCTAACGACAATTATGGTAATTGCAATAATCACAATTGTGATTAAGGCTTGAAAAGGAAAGGAGAAGAAGTGAATGGTCCTTGTGGAAATTGGACCCTCATCAGACATAGAAATATTTAAGGTTGCAGTGTAAAATCCTAAGAGAAAATTTTCTTTCCATAAAACTATTGGACGTTTAAAGTCATAGAGATTTTTTGTTTTTGAATCAAAATTGCTTTTTATTCTTAATTCCTGCATGTAGACGTCATTTGGAATCGCACGAATGGAGTTTGATAAAACATTCACGCTTGTTAAATCAAGCTTGCCAATGAATTGCCCAAACATGTTTTTAATAGTGATTTCACCCTTTGGTTCTATAAAATGAATGCCTGCGTTTTTGACTTTGATCGTAAAAGGAACCGGACCCTTTGTAAAAAAAGGATTGGCTGAAAATTCTTCCAAGGCAGTTTTGGGAATTTCTTTTTGGCCAACAGACAACAGAACGTTGGTTGCAATTCCAATTTGGTTTATAGAAGAGTTCGATTTAATTTGAGAAGAATCTGCTGATACAAATATAATTGAAAAGTAGTAGTCCGATATATTTATATCTTGCAATACGTTTATATTTAAGCTCAATTTTTTTTGTTGTTTTGGACTAAGAGTTATGCTTTCAACGGACACGTCAGCATCTAAGATTTGAGTATTTTTAAAAATCTCCAGAGTTTTACTGGCGTATTCAAGCTCTCCATTTTCTCCTTTAGCCTCGAAAGGCTTAAACTGAATTTTAAGCGTAACTTGAGTATCTCCTTTATTTTGAATACTTAATGGAACAGTTATAATTGCCGGGGGAATAGCTTTAATTGTAATTATAGGTGGATCAATAGCTAAGTTCAAAGGTGTTGCATTCGTTGTTTGAGCAATAAACAAATAGCCCAATAAGCAAATGGTCAAATATGAAATTTTCAATTTTAAATTATTAATTTTCATTAAAAATTAGGAACGCCGATATATGTGATTATATTGTTGTAAATGCCTTGAGCTTGAGTTCCTGGAATATTTATCTTATAAGATATGCGAGCTGTTTTAGTTTTCGAGCCAACGCCAGCCATAATTGATTGAGGGTTGTCATTATTAGTAATATTAGGAAATTGTTTGTAGGAGTTAACTTTAGTAAATGAATTATTGCAATCAGCTCCGGTTACATTGTCGCAACGATATCCAAAGCCATAAGTAAGCGCATTGGTCCATTCGGACGAATTTTCAGTCGAACATTCGCCATTATCGCAAGTTGCATCAGGAATAAATGTTTTATCTGCTGATGAGGTTGCCATAAGGGACTCATTCTCAAAAACTATTATAGAATATCCATAAACAGCTTCACTGTTTGTGCTTAAATCTATTGTGCGAATAATGGGGTTGGTTGGGCTAAGGGTTCCAAAATCAAGAATATTAGAGGAAAGCAGAATGGAAAAGGGATAAGCAGATGTAAGATTCTCAATTCCCATCTCAACTTTAAAGTTTGTCCCCTCTAGGATATTCGGACTAAGATTGTTAGTTGTGGGTTTTTTATCGACATTAATCTCAGCAGTCGGATTAAATCCCTGCATTTTTATAATGTAATTGTCATTAGACATAGTTTGTGCATTAGCGGAAGATAAAAATAATCCAACAAACAAATATCCCAACAATCCAGTAATCCAGAATCCAATTTTAAGTCTTAAATCAATAATCATAAATCAATCGTAGATAATCAGGTTTTAAAATGCAAGCTTAAGATATGATATACTTAATCCAAATTCAAAACTCAAATGTCAAAATTCAAAAGTATAAATCAGAAGTATAATCCGTCGGAAATTGAAGCTAAATGGCAGAAAAAGTGGGAAGAGGAGAAGATCTATTCTCCAAGTTTGGAAACTGCAAGGAATCCCTTTTACAATCTCATGATGTTTCCATATCCCTCGGCTGAAGGAATGCATGTTGGCAACATGTATGCTTTTACAGGTGCAGATGTCTATGGTCGATTCCAAAGAATGCAGGGTAAATCGGTTTTTGAGCCTATTGGTCTTGATGGATTTGGAATTCATAGTGAGAACTATGCAATAAAACAAGGCGTGCATCCTGCAGAACAGGCTAAAATCTCCGAAAAGAATTTTTATAAGCAGTTAAAAAGCATTGGAAATGGCTTTGATTGGGCGCGAACAGTAGAGA
>Ga0172370_10006788_pt1 | contig 14252 bp, 7 predicted proteins | sample LakKiv5m_FD_114538 | JGI IMG/M metagenome (GOLD analysis project Ga0172370, IMG submission 114538) | Freshwater microbial communities from Kabuno Bay, South-Kivu, Congo - kab_022012_11.5m | ecosystem: Environmental > Aquatic > Freshwater > Lake | place: Democratic Republic of the Congo...
TGATATTCTTTAGGTTGAACTTTAATTGAAGTTGGAAATTTCTGGATCCAGGATAATGGAATTCCATTTAAAGTCAATCCCAGATTATCCTTTGATATTCCATGATAATGTATAAAAAGATCTACATCAAAAGTATTCCCGGGTGAAATTGATATCGTTGGGGCATCTAAATAGGCAGCAACCCATCTTTTATTAGGGCTATAGAGATACTTCTTGTTGCTTAACCTAAGATTATCTTGTTCACTTGTGCTTGATTCTTGAGTCTCAGAAGAAATTGCTGGTGCTGTTTCATCCGCGATAACTGCCTTTGTTGTGGCGCCCTGTGATGCATATTTCAGCCGAAGCCATGTTTCTGCAATTCGAATATTTTCACCCGGAACCCATGAGTGTGATTTCCCTGGAGTTAACCGTTTTTCATCAAGGAATGTGCCATTTCTGCTGCCAAGGTCCTTGATCAAATATCCTGTTTCAGAAATATCTATTCGGGCATGAAGACGGGATACACCCGGGTGATCAATTACTATTTCGTTTTCTGATGCTCTTCCGATTCGTAAACCATTCGCTTGCATTACGATGGTTTGTGTTAGCTTTTCATTATGGAAGATCAAGATTTGATCTTTCGTGATATCTTGCATATACTCTGCTGAATTTAATTCGAGCCCTTTTTCAAAGAAAGTCGGTATCAGCTCTGCTTTGTTTGAAGATTCAATATTCTTTTCAAGGATATTTAATATACTAGATGTTTCTAAGAAGCCCTCCGGTGGTGATGAGATATTTTTTACAATTGGGAGCGTTTGTCTTAGTTTCTGGTAAAAGGAATGGATGTCAGATATGGATTTCCTTTTACCCGATGAAAGAACAGTCATGATGATCTCTTCGATAGAGTCGGGTAAATCTTCGCGAATAATGCCAGGCGCTAAGATCATATTCTGGGTATGACGGATGCTCAGATCAGCAGCGTAAATTCCGGGAGGTAGTTGACCAGTCGTCATTTCGTATAGCAAAACGCCTAAGGCATAGATATCATCATCCATCTTTCGTTTATCAAGTTCAGTCGATGAGTAAGGGCGGTAAGGGTTACCTGCATCCTGATCGGGAATAAAACCTAATTGAGCGAGTCCGATATCTGTAATTACGGTTTGGTAAGGAAGCTCCTGTGGTGTATCCAGCCTGAAATAAATCTGCTTTGGGTTTAGGTTGGCATGAAATATATTACGTTTGTGAGCGTACTCTAATGTCACGGAGAGAGATGTGATCAATTCTATGGATTCTGTTAATGAAATCCATCGATTCTGTTTATGGTTTTCTTCTAGTATTTGATAGAGGTTTGGACCTGGTAAGAATTCCGATATAAAGAATACGATCGAGGCGCTTGATTGAAGTTTTGTTTGTCCGACTTCATATATGCGTGGAAAACCTGCATTCCGCCAATTCATTAGTGCGCGTCCCGTTGCTAATAAATGTTTTTTTTGTTCCGGATCGTTGGTAGGATGATCCGGGAAGACACTCATGATCACAGATCGATCCATCTTAGGGTCATAAACTTTATATTTACTACCCCCAGGATATTCCTGTAATTGAGATATTACCTTAAACCCAGCAACAGTCTGTCCAATTAATTCCAACATAGAGTAATCCTGATTGTAGAAATATTGTTATTCATTCTCAAATGACTATGGTATCAAAAAGCGAAGTACATTCTCAAAAACACGGAGTCCTTTGTTGGACATGGAATTTGGTCCATCATCAAAACCCCAAAGGAAAAAGGGTCCTGCTTGTGTGATTAATGGATAATGATTAGAAGAACCTACATCCCTCCCCAAAGGTTGTGTTCCCATAATTGGATCTGGGAAATAGATCGCTACTACTTTGCTATTCGTGTCATATAAGGAAATTATTTGATCTCCAGGGATCGTAATATCATTTGGATCATTCCATATTGAATCAACAGGATCAACAATGAAAATATCTTTTCCGGTTCCATGGGCGCCTTTGCCATATCCGATCAATAAGTTCAATCTTCCAAAAAAGGCGTATCCTCCTTCGCCTAGACCTAAAATTGGTTTTCCGGATGTGGCTAAGTGCTGAGCTTGATCGCCAGGAGGGTCGCCCCAATCTGCATTATTTCCAGTTTCGTGTCCGATGATTATCAGACGATAAGAGGCAAAGTTGGTTGATAGAACATTACCATGCATGATCAAGTCAACTTTGTATCCCCATGGGAGTAAGGTTGATTCCAAATTTTGTCCAGTAGAAATATCTGTGCTGTAGATATATGCAATGGGCTTAGCCGCGGCAGCGGTAAGCGTTTTTGATTGAGAAGTAGCATTTGCTGAAGCTGTCTGAGCGATAGCAGTTTGTGCGAGCGCTGTCATCTTTGCAGCGGTTGCGATGGATTCTGCTTGTGCCTGAGCTGTAAGTGTAGCTGCCATTTGGGATGTGGCAGACAATGATACTGAAGTTTGAGAGGCAATTGTATCATGAGTAGCATGTATATCTGGTGTGGTTGTTGATGTTAGTAATGGAGAAGGGTCTTGAGGATCAGGTATTCCATCGTTATCTGTATCTGGATTTAAAGGATCCAAACCTTGACTCACTTCTTCACCATCCGTGATACCATCGCCATCTGTGTCTGGATTAAGCGGATCGGTATTGTGATGATTGACTTCTTCACCATCATCTAAACCATCTTCATCGGTATCGCGTTTATCACTCATTGTGCCCAGAGTTAATTCTTCCTCATTTGTAAGTCCGTCTCGATCATCATCTTCATTGAGCCAATTTGCTGTTTGTGTTGCAGCGCTCTTAGTTGATTGATTAGCGATTAGAAGGGCTAAGGCTGTCTCAGTTCCACCTACTTCTGTACCTAACATCGAATAAGCTTGATCTGTTTGGTGTGCCTGTGCGGTTGAAGTTGCATTTTTCGATTGCCAAACCATACTACCAGTGGTGAGGCTAACGATAGCGGTTATTGCTAAACAAACGAATACCAAAAAAGGGATGATCCACATAGGGAGGTAAGGAGTGACCAAAAAAGCTGCCTTATTCTCTTGGGTCTCCTCATTTTGATTTTTTATTGTGACTTTGAAAGGGATATTTTTATCAGCCCCGATCCATTTATTCTTTTTTTGTTCAATTCGGAATTCTTTGGCTTCTTGCTGTCCTTCCTCCAATTGTAACTGCATTCTTCTTGGGGAAAAAAGAAGTTGATTGTATTGGTCTTGCCAATTAATTCTTAATATTGCGGGTGTATTCCCAGTGTTCCTAATTAGGAGACGTGCAGTTTGTCCGGATTTAATAACTTTTGGTTGGATTTGGCTTTCAATTTGGATAAAGGGACTGATAAGCACAGTAATCCTTGCCTCAACAACTTCTGAAGTTGTTTGGCTGATTACTCTGATAAATATGGGATACTCACCAGCTAGGCTTTCTTTCGAAAGAGGAGGATGAATACGAATGATGCTTTGCCGATAATCGCTTGCATCCATCGAGAAGAAATCAGACGGGATGCTGACCCATGAAGATGGCATCCCACTGATAGAGATTTTAAAGTTGTCTGCATCTGTACTGTGATTTATGATTGTCAAAGGAATGGTTTCACTTTGTCCAGGTTTGACAATGAGCTGTGTTGTTTCTAGGTATATTCCTACACGCCCTCCACGATCGCTAGAATGAAGATAATTAGGATTAAATTTCGGAATTTGTTTTGTGGTTTTAATGTTTGATTGTACTTTTAGAGTTTTTTCTTTGGGGATTAATCGGAACCAAGTATCTCCAATCAATAAGGATGTGTTGGCTTGCCATATCGTTGAAATACCAGGAAGCAATTTTTTCTTATCGATATAAGTACCATTGGTGCTATTTAGATCGATCACTTGGTAAGTTGGTTCATTATATTCAATACGGCAATGTTTACGAGATGCTTTTCGATCATCAATTGTGATGTCATTTTCCGGATCTCTACCAATGGTCATTATTTCTTTGGCTTGTATCGTATGTGAGCTTTTATCAGGGTAAATAATTTGAATTTGATCCTCAGTTCTTTCAGATGGTTTATCAACCTGATCAAAGATGGATATGCCTCTTTTTTCAATTAAGCTCACTTGATACTCAGTCATTAGGCTCACATTCCCCAGCAATGTGGTTGAGGCATTCAGGTTTTGTGTTGTTTCCGATAACAGATTCTGGAGCGAATTCGCTAATTCTCCTGCGCTTGAGAACCGTTTTGAAGGATCTTTTTCTATAGCTTTTAGAATAGTGAATTCAAGTTTTTCTGGAAGATCAGATACGATCGCCCGTGGTTTGGGTGGGGGAGTTTTTAGATGATATTTTATTGCTTCAGATATTGTTGAAGCAGGGAAAGGTAATTGTCCCGTGGATAATTCAAAGAGCAAAATGCCTAATGAATAAACATCACTTCGTGCATCCACATTCTCTCCAACGCATTGTTCGGGAGACATATAAGCAGGCGTTCCCATGGATGTTCCTTCTTGTGTCACCATTCCGCCAGAGATTAATTTCGCTAAACCTAGATCGGTGATTACTGGACGATAAGGGAGTTCATTATCTGCTTCGGGGATAAGCATAATATTACCAGGCTTGATATCACGATGTAAAACACCTTGGCGATGGGCATAATCCAAGGCAAGCGACAAGTTTTGGATCAATCCAATAGCTTCATGTAAGTACACCCATTCATTCTTGGCGCGTAGATTTCTAAGCATTGCTTCAAGATTATCTCCTGGAATAAATTCCATCACGATATAGAGCAGTGAATGAGCTTGACCGAAGTCATGTACTTGGACGATGTTTGGGTGATTTAATCTTGCAGCGGAGCGAGCTTCCTGTAAGAATCTATCTCGAAAATTTGGTTGGCGAGCAAAGTGCTCGTGCATAATTTTGATTGCTATGTCGCGCTGTAAGGTTAAATCATGAGCTTTATAAACTGCTCCCATACCCCCTTCTCCCAAAAGGTGGATAATCTGATAGCGATTTAACGTTTGGCCAACCAAGCTACTCATGGATCTTTCCTTTCTTATATAAAAAACTAGAGAAAAGAATGAACAATCATCGCGCTAAATAAAGTATACCCTATCCAATTTTATATGCAAAGGATGTCAAAAAAAGGTGAAAAATGGAAGCTGGTTTTCTATATTATTCTGTTATTTGATGATCTCAAGATCCTTGTTTGGTGATCTTATGAATTTCCTCATAGAGAGGTAATAATCGGTCGTACATCTCTAAATATACTTTTTTATATAATTGATCATAGATTTCATGAGCATTTTGGTCTGGATTAAACGTTTTACCAATATGTGTCATCTCATGTACAGCCATATGAAAATCTGGGTGCATACCGAGTCCAACAGCCGCATCGATGGCTGCTCCCAAACCGGAAGCTTCATATATATGCGCCCGAGTAGCGGGGATACCAAAAATATCGGCGGTTAATTGCATTGCAGCATCACTTTGGCTGCCACCTCCTGCAACCCGCAACTCTGTAATAGGTACCTTACTACGTTGGCTTGTCCGTTCAGCGCCTTCCCTGAGTGCGTATGCCAATCCTTCTAGTATAGATCGATAAAAATGTGCTCGAGTGTGCACATCGCCAAACCCAATAATAGCTCCTTTTGCCTCAGGTCCGGGCATTTTTAATCCTGGCGACCAATATGGTTGTAAAACAAGACCATTGGAACCGGGTGGCGCTTTGGCAACTAAATCATTAAGTAATTGCTCTGGTTCTAAGCCTTTTTCCTCTGCAAGATTCTCTTCAGGTTGTCCAAATTCTTGCATGAACCAACTTACCATCCAATAGCCTCGAAAAACCTGAAACTCCAAGCTATAAGCTCCGGGTACTGCTGCTGGATATGGAGGGATTAATGGAATGAGTTCAATATATCGTTGATGGGTTGTATTAATTGTGGCGGTTGTGCCATAACTTAGGCAACCAATATGGGATTCGAGACAGCCCGCGCCGATGACTTCACAAGCTTTATCAGCAGCAGCAGCTATTAATGGTAATCCTTTGGGGATTCCAGTCTCTTCAGCAGCTTCACTGCTAATTTCACCAATGATCTCTGCGGGGGGGATTAATTCTGGCAAGATATCTTTATCCATGGGAACAGCAATCCATTTCCAGTCGTTAGGTTCTGCCCATTTTTGAGTCTTGTAATCAAACGGTAAATATCCCACCTGACTTCCTATTGAATCTCGGTATTCACCAATTAAACGGTAAGTCAAGTAACCGCTTAATAAAAGATATTTTTTGGTTTTTGCCCAGATTTCCGGTTGATATTTCCGAATCCAATTTGCTTCCGCTTCTGCCTGTAAATAGGCTACGGTCTTTCTCATCCCTGAAAGTTTGAATGCTAGCCCCCATAATCCGCCGACTGGTCTAAGCCCCTCCGTGCGCCTTTGATCAAGCCACACAATTGCAGGGCGTAATGGCTCACCATGTTCATCAAGATTGATGATTGTGCTACGTTGGGTTGTAAGCGCTACACCAGCTATCCGTTCTTTTGTAATTTCTTTAAGATCGCCTTGACCTAGTTTGCTCCACAATTTTTGGCATGCTTGGCATAAAGCTTGCCAAAAAATTTCTGGGTATTGTTCAGCTATTCCAGGAGCATTGGAAAAATAGGGTTCAATGGGGATACGAACCTTAGTGATCAACTCACCTTGTGCATCGAAGAGTAGCGCTCGTACGCTTTGGGTTCCATTATCGATAGATAAGATTAGATCTTTTTCGGTTGTATGGGATGAGTTCATTTCTTTTTTCTTCCTCATAATTGATGGAGATACCCTTTAGACCATCATAAATAATAACATGTATTCCAAATATTTCTATACCGTTCTTGTTCTTCTATCCATTTGTCTTCATTCCAATTCAACTCATCTTTGACAATCTCACGGATCTTGTCGATTTCGTAAAACCCACCCGCAGGTAATAATAAACCTAAACGAACTCTCCGTAGCAATAAATCGTCAAGGTGAACTACTCCTTCAGAACGAGCTGCCCATCTTAGTTCAGCCCATAAAGTTGGTGAAGAAGAAATCGGCTGCAATTCTCTTTCACTTGCACTCTTTACTAACTCAATAGCATTGGCACCATATCTACCGATTAACCTAGCTTGCATATTTGGTGTTAATATTGTGGTGGTTGGGAATTCGTTCTTTGTTTCAGAAAAAACGCGCATGGAGTGATCAAATATCGGGCGCTCTGGAAGAAGTGAACGGACTCTACGAAGAGCATCATGCGCCATTAGTCGGAAGGTAGTCAGTTTCCCTCCGGTTACTGTCAATAATCCATTTTCTCGCCACAGAACATGTTCGCGCGATTCTTTAGAGGGATCTGCTTTTCCTGTATCAACGACAGGACGAACGCCTGAAAATGTCGAAATCGCATCCTCGAAACCTAGTCTTTGTTGAGGAAAAGCATATTGGGCAGCTTCCAATAAATATTCTGCCTCTGTCTGGCTAATCTTCATATCTGATTCAAGTGGTTTGTCGAGATCTACATCTGTAGTACCAATGAGAGTTGTCCCTTCCCATGGAAACGCGAACACAAAACGTTGGTCAAAGGGATGTGCAAAACTTACTGCACGATTAATAGGGATACGTTGCTGCGGAAAAACTAAGTGAGAACCACGTAATTTTCGTAGGCGAGTTTTGCTAGTAATTTTTGCGCGTAATTCATCTGCCCAGGCGCCGGTTGCATTAATCACTAACGGCGCTTTAATTTCAATTGTCCGCCCACCAAAATCCGGATTTTCATCTTTTACAATAACTCCGCAGACCTTTTTTGATTTGTCGGTCAAGAGTTGAATTACCTTCGCATAGTTTAGAGCAGCGCCACCTTTTTGAATTGCCTCAAAAATGACACGAAGCACAAGACGTGAATCATCTGTCTGAGCATCAAAATAGCGAAATCCTCCGATTAAACCATCTTGTCGAAGGGGAGGGCACAAATCGTGCATATCATAGGTGTCATAATGGCGGTGTCCCCATTTTAAGGCTAATAGATCATAAAAGATCAGACCAGATGCAAACATCCAAGATGGTATAGCATCTTCTTTAAAATTCGCTAACAGGAATCCCAAGGGATTGACTAGTCCACGTGCCTCTTTCGTTAGTCGTTCACGTTCACTAACAGATTGGCGAACTAATCTGATTTGACCATTGGCGAGATAACGAAATCCACCATGCACCATTTTTGATGATCGACTTGATGTACCGGAAGAAAAATCGTTTGCTTCAAGTAATACACTACGATAACCTGCATTAGTCGCCTCATGTAGAATTCCAGCCCCAGTGATTCCTCCTCCTATGATGATAATATCCCAAGGTTTATCTAGTTCATTCCATATTTGGTTACGTTGATTATTATTCCACATATATACTCCTGGCGTTTTACTTAACCCTAGTTTAAAAGTTTGCGAGGGTTCATGATTATCTCAGGATCGAGAGTTTGAAATGAATTTTGAAGTAACTTTATTCCAAGGGATCCTTTTTCAGCTTCCAAGTATTGAAGATGATCGGTTCCTATCCCATGTTGATGGCTGATCGTGCCCCCATGCTTAATAATCACTTGACTGGCTGCGTCTTTCATCTTTATCCATCGATCCTGGATTTCATCTGGGTCAGAAGTGAGCCTGAAAAGATAAGTTACATAAAAACTGGCGCCGTCCCTATAGAAATGTGAAAGATGCGAAAAAACAAGAGCCTGTTCATTTTGGTTATGAATTGCTTGGTGAATTGCTTGAATCGTCTCTTCAGCAGTCTCTTTTACTTTTGACCAAGGTAAAGCTGTTTCCAGTGTGTCTACTGCGTAACCATTATCCCAGAGTGTATTTCTAAGGTAGGGTGTTAGAAATCGAGATTTTCTCCAGATAGTTCCAATCGTCTTTCCGGTAAAAAGACCACCGTGTTTATGAATGATATGGTATGCTTGTCGTTTGATTTGATGGGTACGGTTCTGATTACCGGTGATTCCTAAAATTAGTAAACAGCGAGTATCCCCATATCGAATGAGATTTAAACCAGTCTTCGCAAATTTTGTTAATTTATCTTTTCCTGATAGGCGTAAATTGGTATCGGTTTCCTGAGTATCGCTTAATCTTGCCATACTTACGGGAATTCGTGATTGGGCGATTTCTCTAACTGCTTGTATACCTGCTTCCCAATCATGAAAGAATATCCCATAGAAATCCTCTTTTTCTGGTAATGGATTAACTTTTACTGTTGCATGGGTAATTATGCCTAAGCGACCTTCTGATCCGAGTAGGATCTGTTTAAGATCTGGTCCAGCAGCGCTTGCAGGTTGAGGTGGAAATTCTAGACTCCCTTGAGGCGTCTCAACATGAGCGCCAACTAACAAATCTTCAATTCTTCCATAATAAAAAGATTGCTGACCACTAGATCGGCTTGCGATCCATCCTCCGAGGGTTGAAAGTTCATGGGATTGAGGGAAGTGTCCAAGAGTATAGCCTTTTCGATTCAATAATCCTTCAATTTGTGGTCCATTAATACCAGAACCAAATGTTGCTAATTGACTTGTTTCATCGAAGTCGATCCAGTTAGAAAAATTAGCTAGAGATATCGTTAAAACTGGAGTTTGACCTCGATTAGGATTGATATGTCCTACAACACTGGTTCCTCCACCATAAGGGATGAGATGAAATTTATTCTTCACTGCCCAGGCTATTAATTGGCAGACCTCATCGTGATTGCTTGGTAATGCGACGCCATCTGGGAAAGAATTAATTTTCCCTGTGCGTAAAGCAATCCAATCGGGGAGGCTTTGTCCACGAGCGTGGAGTAATCTTATACTCTTATCAGTATTCACTAAGGGGTGTTTTGGAAGACGGCTCTCAGGTACACTCTTGAGAACTTGTTCGAATTCTGCGTTAGGAATTCTTATCCCTTTGCCGATCAGTGTCATTAAATAAGATAAAGCGGGATCCGGTAAATGGTATTCAGTCGATTCATTACCCCAGCCATTCCATCGTCTCATATGATTATCCTCCTATCTATTTATTTTTCTCTTTAAGTATCTTTGCTTCGTTGAAATTCTTTATCCAAAGAGAAAGACTTTCTTGCATTACTTGCTTTGTAATTTGTCCAGCTTTTTGTGGGGCAGGAGTGACAGATACCTGATAAAGATCACGATAATATTCTTTTGATGTGTTACGAGCTTCTTCACTTTGAAAGTAAAAACATGCCATGGGGAAATATAATTCTTTAAACCCATTCAAGATAAGCGTAAAAATAGGATTTCCTGATAGTATCGTCAGTTTGTGGTGCATTTCCCAGTCAAAGGAGGCGTAAGCTTGCTTGGTTTCTGGCAGTGTGAGGTATTGTTTAATGAAACCCGAAACTTCTTCCGGTGATTTTTCGATTGCAAGCTGTGTATAGCTTGGCGCCATCAGGATACGGATGTTAAGTAGATTGGGGATAAAATCATTGGTTTGATATTCGCTGAAACGAGCGAGGGAGCTAAGTACGCCTAAATTTCCTTCCTGTAAGTAATTACGTACACGCGTAGGTTTTCCTTGTTGAATGTCCAGCCAACCATCACGTGATAAACGTTGTAATGCTTCACGAAGAGTCGGACGAGTGACGCCAAGTTGAGAAGACAATTCTCTTTCTGCGGGTAATGATGTATCTATAGGGAAGTAGCCATTGAGAATGGCTTCAATTAATCGGTTTTCAGTAAATTCAGCGGGTTTTTCAGGAGTAGTCCAGTCCATCATAAACATCCACTGGTAAGTGGTCATACCAGTGCTCTTTATTATAGCAGAGTTAATTTCCATTGTCTAGAGTTTTATTCCTTTTGATTAAAAATTTGTTTATTCTTTTTTCTCATCTCATTGTATAATACTATTTAGGAGGATGACAATATGTCTGAACAAAACTACGCACAAGTTTATGATTACGTTATTGTTGGTTCTGGGTTTGGTGGAAGTGTATCAGCAATGAGACTTACCGAAAAAGGCTATTCTGTCTTGATATTAGAAAAAGGGAAAAATTTCCGAGACCAAGATTTTGCCAAATCGAATTGGAATATATTTAAGTATCTCTATTTACCAATTTTGCGTTGTTTTGGCATCCTCGAAATCTCACTTTTTAAGCATGTATTGGTTCTGCATGGTTCTGGGGTTGGCGGGGGAAGCTTAGGATATGCCAATGTGCTTATGAAGCCGGAGGAAATAATATTTGATCATCCTACATGGCGAGGATTCATAAATTGGAAAGAAGTGTTGTCTCCTTTTTATAAAGTGGCTAATCATATGTTAGGTGTCGAGCAGAATCCTAAAGAAACAATTGCAGATAAAATCTTAAAACAAATTTCTGAAGAAAAACAATATGATCGTTTCCGCCCAACGAGTGTAGGCGTTTGTTTTGGGGAAAAAGGAAAGGAAGGAAAAGATATCCCCGATCCATATTTTGGAGGGGAAGGACCCTTAAGAAGAACATGCAACTTTTGTGGCGCTTGTATGGTGGGTTGTCGAGAAAATGCAAAGAACACTTTGGTGAAAAATTACCTTTATTTCGCGCAAAAATGGGGTGCAAAAATCCTGTCTGAAAAGAAAGTAATTGATGTTCGTCCACTTTCAGATTCAAAACAAGACAATGGGGCTAGATATGAAGTAATATTCCGTAACTCAACAGCTTTGGTTGATAGTAAAAAAAGTAAAGTACTCGCAAAGAATGTAATTTTTTCCGCAGGTACGATTGGCACTCTAGAATTACTATTCAGATGCCGTGATGAGAATAAATCTTTACCGATGATTTCATCTAAACTAGGTGATAATGTTAGAACGAATAGTGAAACCCTATTAGGCGCTACGAGCAAAGATTTTAAAACGAATTATTCAGAGGGTGTAGCCATCACTTCAATACTACAAGTCGATGAAGCTACTGCGATCGAACCAGTCCGATATCCTAAGAATAGTTCTTTGATGCGATTTCTTTCGAGTCCATTGATTGATGAACCAGGAAATTTTTGGCGCCATCTCAGTCGATCTCTTCTGAAGACTATCACTGAACCGATGATCTTTATTCGAACTCATATTATTCCTGATTGGGCTCAACGATCGACAATATTACTAGTTATGCAAAATGAAGACAATCGTATTCGAATCAGAATGAAGAAAGGGAAAATTCCTTTTTTAAAAGGTAGACTTGTAACTTACGCAGATCAAGAGGATTCGATCCCATTAACAATTCCAGTAGGACATCAAGTCGCACGGCTATTTGCCGACAAAATAAAAGGTTTTCCTTTGGGATCGGTTAATGAAGGAATCCTTGCCATACCGATCACTGCGCATATCCTAGGTGGTAATCCATTTGGAGAGGACAGCTCTGTAGGAGTGATTGGTGCAGACTGCCAAATTCATCATTATCCGGGATTATATATCGTGGATGGCTCTATTATGCCAGCTAACCCTGGTATTAATCCAAGTTTAACGATTACCGCCTTAGCAGAATATGCTATGAGTAAGATCCCATTCAAGCAAGGTGTTCAGGAAAAGGAGTTGTTGGGAACATAAATTCTCTTCTATCCCTAAAAATGATTATTATTGGTTTAGAAGCTCCTCGAATATCTGTCGGGTGATTTTTGGATCTGCCTTTCCATTGGATTTGCGCATGACCTGTCCAACAAACCAACCAATTAATGAATCTTTACCGCTTTTATATTTTTCGACTTCTCCGGGATTTTCATCAATTACTTCTTGACAGGCAGTTTTAATAGAGATTTGATCGGAAACTTGAGCAAGATTCTCTTTTTCAACGATTTCGCTAGGAGATATTCCACTTTTTTGTACTTTTTCTAACAGCGCTTTTCCGGTTGCATTATTGATCATCTCTTGATCAACCATTTGAATGATTTTTACGAGAAAAATAGGTGTCAATTCTAATTGCTGAATCGAAATACCCAGTTCATTTGTGATCCTTATAACATCATTGATGATCCAATTGGATACCTTTTTAGGGTCGCCTTGATATTCCTCGACTGCTTTTTCAAAATATTCAGCTAAATGACGATCGGTAGTTAAAATATCCGCATCATATTCTGGTAGGTTAAACACTTCCATAAATCTATCACGACACTGCATTGGTAATTCAGGCAAAGAACTATAGATACCGTTAATTTCAATCGAATCTAAGATGACTGGGAGTAGATCTGGCTCTCTAAAGTAACGGTAGTCAGCTTCAGTTTCCTTTGAGCGCATCTTTCGAAGAACCCCTTGATCTTCATCCCATTCTAGGGTCCAGGCTTTAATTCGATTTCCAGCTTCCACTTCTCGGATTTGTCGTTCTACTTCAGTTTGTATAGCTGTGCGAACTGATGAAATTGAGTTTACATTCTTGATCTCTGTTTTGGGGTTGAAATAATCTGCTCCATATGGACGAATAGAGACATTCGCATCACAACGTAAATGCCCCTTTTCCATATCCGCTTCAGACACGCCAATCCAGCGCAGTAATTGTCGTAAGCGGAATAAGTATTGAGCTGCTTCTTCGGCTGTTCTAAGATCTGGTTCTGTCACCATCTCGATCAAGGGCACACCACAACGGTTGAAATCAATAAACCTTTGGTTTTGGTCTGTTTTTGTTTTTCCAGCATCTTCTTCAATATGCAATTTGTGAATATTCACTCGCCGTAAAAATATTTTATCCTCAGTCTGAACAGGAATATCCAAATATCCTCCATTTGCTAATGGCTTATCGAATTGCGAGATTTGATAACCTTTCGGTAAATCGGGATAAAAATAATTTTTTCGGTCGAAATAGGATATAGGATTGATTTTCGCATGCATTGCCGCAGCGAGTCTTGCTCCTTTTTCAACGACGACTCGATTCAAAACAGGTAATACGCCCGGTAATCCGGTGCATACAGGACAGATATTCGTATTGGGTGGAGATTCCCAAGAATCTGCTTTACATGAGCAAAATATCTTTGTTGTTGTATTTAACTGAATATGTGTTTCTAGACCGATAATTGTTTCATATTGTTCAGTTTTTTCTTTCATGTTTTCTCTCATCTCATTTTCCATTGTATCCACTGGATTTTGTATAACCTTACCCTTTATTTTTACCATAAAATGAGCAAGTTTAATTTGATGTGGGTGCATTTCATTTTTTCGGGAACGAAAATTGCAACAATAGACTACAAGAAGAAAGCGAGGTAGTCTATGAACACAAATGAAGAGAAAAAGAAAAAAGAATTTATGGAAGAAATAGGGAAA
>Ga0172370_10006793_pt1 | contig 14245 bp, 7 predicted proteins | sample LakKiv5m_FD_114538 | JGI IMG/M metagenome (GOLD analysis project Ga0172370, IMG submission 114538) | Freshwater microbial communities from Kabuno Bay, South-Kivu, Congo - kab_022012_11.5m | ecosystem: Environmental > Aquatic > Freshwater > Lake | place: Democratic Republic of the Congo...
CGCGCCCGGTTATCAAACTGCATCTCGTACAAAGCGCGTCTTACAAGCATGGAGCCGGTCATATCCGCAACAAAATTAACGTAATAATTATTTTGTTTTGGAATTCTCAAATGAAATACCGGATCGTCTGCGGGAACATATTTATTCGTCTTAACTACTTTAAAGAAGAAAATATCGGGAACGAGAGTATAACCTTCCGGAAGTTTGAATTCACCTTTTTGCATTTCATTCATCACTAATTCAGCGCCGAGATAAACCTCGCGCTTATCAATATTGGTTTCAATTAATCCCTTTAATAGATTTTGATAAAGATTTTCGAGCAGTACCGGATCAAATTGTCCTTCACGTTCAAAAGGTACAAGCGCTTCTTTAAACTGATTGACTGTTGGAAGAACTCCCGAAATAATTTCGCTATGGTTTTTATTCAACTGGTTAAAATACCAGCTTCGGCGCAGAAGTTCTTTATCTATAATATGTACATCGCGTCTAAAACTATCTATCTGCTGAATATAGTATGCGGGAGAAACAAGAAAATCCCATTGATATGAAATCACTAACGCATCTTTTGTACAAGATTGTAGAGCAGCTTTAGGATAATCTTCAAAAAGATAAACATCATGCTGATCCACTTTACCGAAAGTAATGTACGATTGTATCACTAAGAAAATAATCAGCAATGGAATGGGAAGACTGTAGCCAAGATGCCTGTCTTTTAATAAAAGAAATATTTGCAGAACTCCAAACGAAATAAAAAATGCAACAGCGATGTAAGCCAATAGGAAATATGAATCGATGTCGTTAATGTCGTAATTGATCGAATACAAAACGGTCGAAAGAAAAGTAATAAGCGTAAAGAGAAAGAATTTCTTTCCGTGAATGAATGCCGCAAAAAATCCGATGAATGTAAGGATGAGTCCGATATTAAATTCAAACGGAAAGTTTTCAACAAAATAAGCAAGCTGCTTCTTAGCCGCTTCAGCAGAAGAGAAAAGCCATACTTGATATTGCTTGCCGGAAATGTGGCGGAGAATTCTTTCAAGATCAAGCGGGTTGCCCCAATTAAGCGCCGGATTCTGCGCGGCGCGAATCGGTAAATAAGCATAGAACAAAATCAGCAAAGGGAAAAAGATGAGCAGCATTAAACCGATTCTCTTGAAAGAAGCAATGTTAAAACCGAACGTTATAAAGTAGAGATACGCAACAGCCGGTAGAATCAAGAGCGTGGTCATGTGGTTTGCAAATCCAAACGCTAACGCAATTGCAAGAAAAAACCAATGGTGATGTTTCGGGGCTTCCGTAATGTTTGATTTTACAAACGCGAGAAGTAGAGTAAAAATAATTATCGAAATTAATAAAAGATGAAGTGAATAGACTTCAACGGAAGCGCTCTGCATCCAAAATGTTTTTGAGGCTGCCAGGAACAATCCGCCGAAAAGCACCGATAAATATTTCATGAGTTCGGGAATGATGATCCGTTTCGGTAAAACTACGTTCGCAACTTTTTTTTCTTTCTTTCCCGATTTTCTTTTTTCTCTTTCCTTTTCTTTCAATTTGAAAACGGCGATATTATCAAGTACAAGTTTAACAGCGTAAATAAAGATTGAAACCGATCCCGCTGTGTACAAAGCGGCAAGTAAATTAGCGCGGTACACAATGGAAAATGGAAGAGGGATTTTGAGAAAAAGGTGTCCCAGCATTGTAAACAACGGATACCCGGTTGGATGCGCGATGCCCAACAAAGCTTGCACGGTTGTTAATTCACCCGCATCAAGTTGAACAACTGTTGGCGCAAGAGTAAAAAGATAGAGAAGGAATACAAGCATTCCCGCCAGTACGCCGTAACTTTTTTTCAGAAAATTTATCATCATTGCTTTGGTAAATATTTTTGGAAAATTGTGTGAATGTTTGTTTGCGCTTCTTTTATGTCGATTTGTAATTCTTTCCGCTCTTCAAAATTAAGAAATTCCGAGAGGAGGAAAAATTCTTCCGAATGAAAATTAAGATGATGTTTTTTTTCTTCACTCAAAAGAAAAGAGAATGTATCAAGCTGCCGAAAAAACAAACTTGAGGAAAGTAAAGTCTTCGATTCAACTTCCGAAAGGAGAGAAGTCTTTTCCATCCGCTTTAAAATGATACGATGCGGCTTGTTGCGCGCTATTTTATAAAGCGAAGGTTCTCTCAGCATAAAGTATTGTAGAAGAAAATCAATTTCAAGCAGACTTCCGGTTCCTTTTTTCAAATTGATAGCATTGTCATCCTTTCTTGAAGCCGCAACAACTTGCTGATGCATTGCGAGAATATCATCTCGCAGTTCGCGTTCAGAAAGAGATTTTATTTTCTTTAGAATGAGTTTCTCAAACTGCCGAAAAAGCTTTTCGTTGCCGCACACAAACGTTAATTTACAAAGCGATTGCATTTCCCATGTACGAACTCGATTTGCAAAGTACGTTTCGTACCCGTTCAAATCCCAAACAATCTGGCTGGATTTCCCTTCAGGACGAAGGCGGCAATCTGCGCTCAGCGGGAAAAATTCTTTTTGCAATAAATGAAGAAGTTTCATCACGTTTTTTTGCAGTGCAAAAGTATTTTTTTCATTCCCGGAGATGAAGAGAAGATCGAGATCGGACGTAAACGTAAATTGTCCCGAAGCCAAACTTCCTTGCACCGCTATAAAAAAATCCGTTTCTATTCTTTCCTTCTTCAAAAAAGCTTCGGATGAATTTTTCAATTTGAGTAAAAAAGATTGCGAGAGCAGCGATGATGCTGTTTCCGTTGAGATCATTTTTAAAACAACCTGAACCGATACTAAAAAATGAATCGCTTTTACAGGAAAGATTGCAAGCTGTTCGGGCGACAGTTTCTCAAATACTCTTCCCGACAGAAATAATTCTTTCAGAAATTTGTCTTCGGCGAAAAGAGAAACCGGGTATTTTCCATATTCACAAATAAGCAGAAACGCTTCAAACACTTTTTTATTCTGAAACATTTCGTACCACATTGAAGGAAAGTTTTCGTGCCGGATGATTCTTGCAAAAGTCTGCAGAATAGTATCGGGAGCCTTTGCGCTTGATAAATACTCAACGAAAGCGGTTTCAATTTTTTCGAAATACGAAATTGTCTGCGAGTCAAACGTTTTTTGATTGAACACACCCACACCGGTTTTTAAGAATTGATAATTCCTTTTTGCCGAATGAATATCTTTAAAGTGGACGTCGGAAAAATCAATCGCTTCTTTTTCTTCCTGCATAACGGAGCGGTAAAAGGCGTACACTTTATTTTTTGTTTCGTCTAACCGGCGGGCAAATTCTTTTTTATCTTTAAACTGAAGGAATGCCGCGAGTTTATCCAAAATTTCACCGGACTCCGGAATCGTGTGTGTTTGTGCGTCATTCATCAATTGGAGAAAATGTTCGATCCTTCTAAACAAAACATAAGCGGATGAAAGAAATTCGGATTCATCTTTTTTTAGTAAATTGAAATTGCTGAGTTCATTGATGGCAACAAGTGAATTACCGGTCTGCAGCGAATGATGTTTACCGCCGTTAAGCAACTGCAACGCCTGCAAGGGGAATTCAATATCGCGTATTCCGCCGCGCGAAAGTTTTATGTTTTGTTCCGATTTAATTTTATCGAGGATATTTTTCCGCAGTTTTTTAATTTGTTCAATCGGCGAGAAAGAAAAATTTTTAGGAAAAATAAAATTTGAAATGTAGCCTGCAAATCCAAGATAGAGTTTTTCATCTCCGCCGAGATAACTTGCTTTTAAGAGCATCTGGCGCTCCCAATCTTCTCCGCGACTTTCATAATAACGGAGCGTATCGGCAAGCGTTCTTGCAAGCGGCGAATTTTTACCATCGGGTCTTAAACGAAAATCGACGCGAAAAAGAAATCCTTTGTCATTTGCTTGGGCTGCTTGTTCAACAAATAGCTGAATGGTTTGCGTGAGCAGTTCGTGATATTCTTTCCCGTTTTTTAGAGAACTATTTTTATCGTAGAAGACCATCAAGTCAATGTCCGAACTGTAATTCAATTCATTTCCGCCAAGCTTGCCAAGCGCAATAATGCAATACTTGCGGTTGATTTCTTCAAGTTGATTTTTCGCTTTTACTTCTTCATAACAAATTGAAAAGAGAAGCGCCGAAAGCGTTTTTGCAAGAATGGAAAGATCGCTTGTAGTTTCTAAAACCGAAGCGATGCCAAGATTATCCCGCAGCCCTATACGCAGCATATACTTTCGCTTTATTGCTTTTATTGCGTTCACTTTTCCGGTAAAAGAATGGAACAACGCAACGGCTTTTTCCACTTCATTTTTGAATTTCCCGTCATCTAAATTTCGTTCAAGCGACTCGCTGCTTAACGCCCAATATAGAAATTCGGGATTTCGTACAACAATATCGGTGAGATAATTGCTGAACGACGCGACGCGAAGAAACGCCTGCGAAAAATGGGGGTGAGCGAGACAATCTTTTAAAAAATAGACTTTATCAAACAGCGAATGAAACATGCGAAGCAGATTATTTTCCGAGCCGGCAGTAAAACAAATTAGCGCTGCCTCTTCTTCCCAACTCGTGAGAAGTTTGTCCAATTCTTCTTTTGATAAATATCCCACCGCAACGCCTGCAACGGCTTTAATGATGGTGTCGGTAATATGAAAATGTGGTTTGGTCAACTATTTTTTATTATTTCTTTCTGGTTTCTCCAATTGAAAAATACAAAATTACCGGTGGATTTTTGCATGAGGGAAATTCTATGCAAATCGCATAGTCCCTTGTAATCAAAAAAAATGGAAAGAATTCTTTTCCCCTTAAATCTACCTTTTTTCTCCATCCGAAATCTTCTTAAATTGCATCGGTAATCCTACGGGATATTTTTTTACTCATACGGAGACTTTTGATGCTTAGCCTGTTCAAGAAAATTTTTGGCGATAAAAATACTAAAGACGTTAATGAACTGCTTCCTATTGTGGCAGAAATAAATGAAGAATTTGCAAAATTACAAAACCTAACCGACGATGAACTCCGCAATAAAACAGTGGAATTCAAACAAAAATTGCAGGACGAAACCGCAGAAATCCGTCAGAAATTAGCTGATCTGCACGCACAATTACAAACCGCGGATGACTTTGACCGCCAGGCGGCTTACGATCAAGTTGATGCGCTCGAAGACAGTCTCCACGAAAAATATGAAGACGTGCTTGACGAACTTCTTCCGCAGGCTTTTGCGGTGGTTAAAGAAACTTGTAAAAGACTTGTGGGTACATCATGGACGGTGATGGGGAAACATACAAAATGGGATATGGTGCCGTATGACGTGCAGTTAATGGGCGGAATTGTTCTGCACCAGGGAAGAATTTCCGAAATGGCAACCGGTGAAGGGAAAACATTAGTTGCAACGCTTCCGATCTATTTGAATGCCTTGACCGGAAGAGGCGTTCATCTTATAACGGTTAATGATTATCTCGCCCAACGCGATTCCGAATGGATGGGAGAAATTTTTAAATTCCACGGCTTAACCATCGGCGTTATTTTAAACACCATGTCACCCGATCAGCGGAAGAGCCACTATTCATGCGATATTACGTATGGAACAAATAATGAATTTGGTTTCGATTATCTTCGCGATAATATGGCAAGCGATAAAGAGCTGCAAGTGCAGCGCGGTCACAACTACGCCATCGTGGATGAAGTTGACTCCGTTTTAATTGATGAAGCCAGAACGCCGTTAATTATTTCGGGTCCGGTGGAAGTGGACGACCAGCAGAAATTTGATGATATGAAAATCCTGATTGAAAAGCTGTACCGGCTTCAATCAAATTTTGTAGCAAAAATTGCACAAGAAGCGGAAGAGTTAATTGCAAAAGAAAGTGATAAAGATGCGCAAGTTCAAGCCGGAATAAATTTACTCCGCGCTTACCGCGGCTTACCGAAGAATAAAAAAGTTGAAAAAATTCTTTCCGAACCTTCAAATAAAAAATTGATGCAGCAAACCGAGATGGAATACCTCCGCGAAAAAGCGCGCAACATGCACATTATTGATGATGAACTCTTTTTTGTGATTGATGAAAAAAATAATACCATCGATTTAACGGAAAAGGGAAGGGAAGAACTTGCCCGCTTCGGTAAAGGCGATAAAAATTATTTCGTGCTTCCCGATCTTGGAACGGAGATCAGCAAATTTGAACACGATCCTCATTTATCAATTGAAGAAAAAGTGAGAAAGAAAGACGCCCTCTATCATTTGTACTCCGAGCAAAGCGAACGCATCCACACCTTGCATCAATTATTAAAGGCGTACACCCTGTTTGAAAAAGATGTTGAGTACGTAATTACCGAAGAAGGAAAAATTGCAATTGTTGATGAATTTACCGGACGCGTGCTGCCGGGTAGAAGATACTCCGACGGACTACACCAGGCAATTGAAGCAAAAGAAAGCGTAAAAGTTGAACGCGATACGCAAACACTTGCCACCATAACGCTGCAAAATTATTTTAGAATGTACAACAAACTTGCCGGTATGACGGGAACAGCCGAAACGGAAGAAAGCGAATTCCATGAAATTTATAAATTGGAAGTTGTGGTTGTTCCTACAAACAAACCTAACATTCGGGATGACCAGGAAGATTCTATTTTTAAAACGAAGCGCGAAAAATATAACGCGGTGATAGAAAAAATTGAAGAGCTTCGCAAAATCGGAAGACCGGTGCTTGTTGGTACCACTTCAGTTGATGTATCCGAGACAATCAGCAGGATGCTGAAACGAAAGGGCGTACCACACAATGTGCTTAACGCAAAGCAGCATAAAAGCGAAGCCGAAATTGTTGAGCACGCCGGCGAAATGGGCGCGGTAACTATTGCAACCAACATGGCGGGTCGTGGAACAGATATTAAACTTGGCGCCGGAGTAGTTGACCGCGGAGGATTATTTATCCTTGGCACCGAGCGGCATGAATCGCGCAGAATTGATAGACAGTTGCGCGGTCGTTCGGGAAGACAGGGAGACCCCGGCACAACAAAATTTTTCCTTTCGCTTGAAGATGATCTGATGCGGCTTTTCGGCAGCGATAGAATTGCTTCCGTGATGGAACGAATGGGAATTCAAGAAGGAGAAGTAATTGAGCATTCGTTAATTACCAAATCGGTAGAACGCGCGCAGAAAAAAGTTGAAGAGAACAACTTTGCAATTCGTAAACGTCTGCTTGAATACGATAACGTGATGAACCAGCAGCGCGAAATCATTTACACAAGAAGAAACCGCGCTCTGCAAGGAGATCGCTTAAAAAATGATATTCTCGATTATTTGCACGAAACGGTTGAAGATATTGTTAAAAGATATTTTGAAGACGTAAATGCTGAAAAAATTAAAGAAGAAGTGCTGCAGAATTTTTTGGTAGAAATAAAACTTGAGCCGGAAGAATTTGAAACGCTGGGCGATAACGGAGTTTTGGAGAGAATTATCACCGCCGTAAAAGATTTTTACGCCAGAAAAGAAGAAATGGTCGGCGCAGATTTATTGGCGCGGATTGAAAGATATTCCGTTCTTTCTGTTATCGATAACCGGTGGAAAGAACATCTCCGCGAAATGGATGATTTGAAAGAAGGAATCGGACTGCGCGCATACGGGCAAAAAGATCCGCTGTTGGAATACAAGAGCGAAGCGTTTAATCTTTTTGTTGAATTGCTTAATCAAATTAGAAATGAAATTGTTTCGTTCTGTTTCAAGTTTTTCCCGCAGGCACCTGAAGAAATGCAAGGAAGGAAACGCGCTCAACGCGGAAGAATTATTGAGACGAAGCAAAACACCGACGGTATCGGAATGAAAGGCTCCGGCAGCGACGGGCAGCCGGCACAAGCCGGAAAAATGCAACCGGTACATGTTGAGGAACGCGTCGGAAGAAATGATCCGTGTCCGTGCGGCAGCGGCAAAAAATATAAACATTGTCACGGTTAAGTAGATAAGGAAAAAATCATGAAAAAAATTGAAGCTATCATACGTCCATTTAAACTTGATGATGTAAAAGAAGCGTTGCTTGAAGAAGGAATTAAAGGACTGACTATTTCCGAAGTGCGCGGATACGGAAGGCAGAAAGGGCATAAAGAAACCTACCGCGGAAGTGAGTACCGGATTGAATTCGTTCCGAAAATAAAAATTGAAATTGTTGTTCCCGATAAAAAAGTTGAACAGATCATTGATGCTATTATTCGTACGGCAAAAACCGGACAGGTAGGTGACGGCAAAATTTTTATCTCCGATATCTCCGATGTAATCCGTATCCGCACTGAAGAATCAGGCGAAGAAGCGCTTTAAAAATGAATATGAAAATAAAAAAAATAGTCTCAGCGCTCTTTTTTATCCTTTCTATTTCACTAATTCAAGGGTGCGGCATTTGGAATGACTTCACCACGTATTTTAACCTCTACTACAACACAAGTACGCTGTTTGACGAAGCCGAAAGTGCAATCAAGAAAAATGAGAAAGATATTTTTTCTTTAACCGAATCAAACGCTCCTTCAGCTTCGGCAGGATCGTTAAATAAAGTTATTGAAAAATGTTCACGAATTCTTCAGTTCAGTTCAGAGAGCGCCTTTGTTGATGACGCCCTTTTTATGCTCGGCAAATCGTTTTACTATCAAAAAAATTATTTAAAAGCGCTCAGAAAATTTCAAGAACTCATCGCCAAACAGCCGGACAGTAAATTTGTTCCCGAAACAGAATTGTGGATTGCCAAAACATATTTTCAACAAAAAAATGTTACCACCGCAAATGAGATATTAACTCAAGTGCTTGATAAAGCCGCCAAAGATGAGAATGAAGAGCTGTTGGTTGATGCAACGATTGTACAAATTAAATTTGAAGTTGCGGGAGAAAAGTATTCCGACGCGGTTAAATCGCTGAGAAATTTAGTAAAGGTTTCCGACGACGGCGAGATTAATGCGCAGGCAAAATATAAAGAAGGAGAACTGCTTGTCCTTCTCAATCAAAAAGAAGATGCGGCGGCAGCATTTGCAGACGTAAGTAATTACTCTCCTTCATTTGAAACCGAACTTGACGCAAAAATCAATTACGGAAAAATTATTCGTCAGCTTGGTAAAGAAGATGAAGCGTTGGACATCTTTTTGAACCTGCTCTCAAAAGATAAAAATTCTGCTTCATTCGATCTTTTGGATTTTGAAACCGGATATACTTATTTGCTTAAAAAAGATTATCCCGATGCGATCAGCTTTTTTGAAGTTGTTGATACCGGATTTTCAAATTCAACGGCAGCGGGGCAAGCGAGATTTGAACTTGGCTACATCTACGAAAAAGTTTTATTCAACTACGACAGCGCGGCAATATATTATGTTAAAGCGCAATCAGGCTCGGCAACACAGGAATACATTCCGCTGATAAAAAATAAAGCTGCCGTCTTTACCAAGTACCAGAAATTGAGCGTTGATCAAGCGGAAAATTTTATCAAATTAAAATATGCAACGGATTCTTTGGCATTTAAAAAAGATTCTGTTGAGTATGTAATTGCCGATTCCCTAACCAAGCTTGCATTGATGGAAAACCAGCCGCAGGCAGTACAGCAGCAGAGCGTAACACAAGGCAGAACAAGAGATTTTGGTACAACTAAAACGAAAGAACAATCTACAGGCGAAGTGAAAAAGTCTGCGCCGTTACGCATGCCGGTGCGACCGACAATATCGGAAGACTCAATCAAAACGCTGCTGGTAAAAAACAAAATTGATCTTGGAAATATTTTTTACACGGAACTCGACCGCCCCGATTCGGCTTTCTATTATTACAACGATCTTGTTGAGCATTATGATTTGAAGGCGCAAAAACCGCAGGTGCTCTACGCGCTGGCAAATTATTATTTATCGAGAGACTCCGTTAAAGCCGATAGCCTCTTAAATTTTATTTACGACAATTACAAGAATGAAAGTATTGTAAATGCCGCAGCGGAATTTTTGAAGAAACCTAAAATTGATTTTAAGTACGACCCGGCAAAAACGTTGTACACCGATGCTGAACAGCTAATGCTGAAAGAGGAAGTACAAACTTCCTTGAAAAAATTTCTTGCCATCTCAAAAGATTATCCGGTATCGGAATATGCGGCAAAATCTCTTCTTGCCGGCGGCTATCTTCTTGAAGAAAAATTGAAATTGAGAGACTCCGCCGCAGTTGTTTACGATTCGCTTGTTGCTAAATATCCGAAAACTGTTTTTGCGCAAAAGGTTTCATCAAAATTGCAGACGTATAAGCAGGAGAAAGAACGGATACGCATTGCGATTGCCGATTCGCTGAAAAAAATTGAAGATGAAAAATTAAAGAAGAGGATAGAAGATTCTCTTAAAATTGAAACGGAAAAATTGAAGAAGAAAACCGAAGACTCGCTTAAACTTGAATTAACGAAGAAGCCGGTTCAGGCGGCAGATTCTTTAAAAACAATTGATGAGCCAAAGACCGGTACGCAAACTCCTTCCGATTCGTTAAAGAAAATTGAACCGCCAAAAAATCCGGTGCCGGCTGAACCGGATTCGTTAAAAGAAGAAGATGATAAAATTCCGCCGGAAGCCAATTTGTTTCTGCAGCAGAAAACGCGGGAAGGGAAATACTTTTTATTCAAAAGTGAAACGGTGAATTGGTTGCGGCGATCTGAAATAATTTTTTATTGCTAACGCAATTTTTTCTTTAGAAGCGAAACATGGAATTAGGAATTCTTTTTGAAAAAATCCTTCCTTCTCTAAAAAAGAGGAAAACGCTTTCCGTTTTTCTTTACGTTATTTTTCTTTTCTATTTCAGCATCCCTTCGTTTCAAATTCCTTTGCTTGAATTTCAGCCTACATGCGTTTCATCCTTGATGGAACAGCGTGCAATTGAGCATGCAATGATTTTTTATCCGCACAGCGGTTGGACATTTTTCGGCGGGATCAATCAAAATCTTTTCCGTGCAATCGTTTCGATGGAGGACGGTAATTTTTTCAATCACAAAGGTGTTGATTGGGAAGAATTGGAAAAATCCATGAAACTAAATAAACGAAGAAGACGCGCCGCAAGAGGCGGCAGCACCATAACGATGCAGCTTTCTAAAAATCTTTACTACACCACCAACAAAAGTATTTTCCGCAAAGCGAAAGAATTGTTCACCACTTTCCGGATTGAAAAAGAAGTGAGCAAAAAAAGTATTCTTCATCAATATGTAAATATTATTGAATGGGGCGATGGAATTTTTGGAATTGAAGAAGCGGCTGACAAATATTTTGGAAAAAATCCCGAAACACTTTCAACCACTGAATGCGCAAAACTTGCTGCGGTTATCCCTTCTCCGTTAGTGCACGCGCCGAATGTTAATTCCGGTTACGTGTTGCGCCGTTCTTCCATTATACGCGGCAGATTAGGCGACGTAATCTTATTCCCCGAAAAATGAAACGCCGGGAACTGTTAGCGCTTATTGAAGAAGGGGAAAATCTTCATACCGAATTCAAACGCCAATTTTCTACACACGAAAAAATAGCTAAAGAACTTATCGCCTTTGCAAATACGCGCGGCGGATTTCTGCTTGTTGGCGTTGACGATGATAAAAGCATCGTTGGGGTGGCAAGCGAAAAAGAGGAAACCGAACTGCTAACGGAAGCAGCGGAAAAATTTTGTGAACCGCCTCTTCCGCTACATTTTTTTTATCGGCAGATTGACGGAAAAGAATTAGTAATTGCTGAAGTGAAAGAATCAACCAACAAACCGCATCGTTTACAGGATTATAAAAGTGAATTGGAAACAAGTTCGGCGGAAGTATATGTGCGCGTAAATGATAAAAGTATTCTTGCAAGTAAAGAAATGATCCGCGTGCTGCGTCAAACTTCAGGCGATAAAAAATTAACGAAATATGTTATTGGTAATTTTGAGAAAGCCGTTTTTGCCTTCCTTGAAAAAAACGAAACGATGACGGTAAAACAATTAAGCGAACTCTTAAATATTTCCGAACGAAGGGCTTCGCGAACGCTGGTGAAAATGGTTCGGGCGCAACTGCTGTTCATTCACACAAAAGAAAACGGCGAGGATTTTTTTACTTCGGCGGAATGAACAGATGTCATTTCCGCTTAGACGAATGTTGTTCGCAATGAAAAAGTGAATTCGTCTAAAAAAAGATTTTCCATATTATTAACTGCTGTAACTTTTTTTTTCTTAAATGAGTAATTGACTATGACACTCAATGATTTTACGGAAAACATTCCCCAGGTAATTCTTGAAAGAGGGCAAAAATATTTTGTTGATAGACGCGTTCATTCACTTGAAGAAGATGAAGACGCTAAAGGAATATTTTTTGCCGAAGTTGAGGGACATGAGGTTTATTCCGTATCTGTGGATATTGATAAAAATGTGATAGAGAGTTGGGAATGTGACTGCCCGTTCGAAGGAGAAATATGCAAACATGTAGCAGCGGTTTTATACTCTATTGTTGAGCATAAAAAGAAAAATGATGAAACCGCTTCTGAGAAAGGGACAAAAAAACAAAAACACAAACTCAAACCCGTAGAAACTATTTTCAAGAAAGTCTCTAAAGATGAGTTGAAAGAATTTCTTGTTTCGCAGTTTTCTCAATACCGTGGATTAAAGAACAGTTTTATAGCCTTTTTTGCAGAATGTATTGATGAAGACGCTGAAAAGAAATATAAAACTCTTGTAAAGAATATAATTACCGCCGCAGAAGGTAGATATGGATTTATTGATTATTATTCGGCGAACTCTTTGGCAAAGGCGCTTGGCGGATTGTTGAACAAAGCCCAAACGTTGTTGGATAAAAGAAATTTGTTGGAGAGTCTTGCGATATGCAAAACTATAATTGAAGAGGTTCCTAAGTTGTTGGAAAACACGGATGATTCGGGGGGCGGGATTTCTGACCTCATAGATTCTGCTTTTGATATCTTTTCTCAAATTGTAAAAAAAGCTCCGCCTGAATTGAAGGATCAATTGTTTCAGTATTGTATTGATAAGTACCCGGAAGTGAAACATTCTCATTTTGATTTTGGAGACGGATTCCTTTTTATATTGCCGGAACTAATCAGCATGAATGAACAGGAAATACAATTTCTGAAGTTGATAGATACGCAGCTCGAAATTGAAAAACAGAAAGAATATTCTCGCTATGCCGTAACATATCTGATCAAAGTTAAAATTAATTTCTTAAAAAATAAAAATCGACATGAAGAAGCGTGGAAATTAATTGAAGAGAACAGACAGCAACCTGAATTTTTGCAAATGATTGTTGACGAAAGTTTGAAAGAAAAAGATTTTGTTAAAGCCGTTTCTTTATGTTTTGAAGGGATTACTATTGCAGAAGGAGAAGATCATTACGGAACAGTGAGGGATTGGAATGAAAAGTTGTTGTCTATTTATGAAACTACAAATAACACGCTTGAAATCAGGAAGATGACAAAAAAGCTTTTTTTCTCCGGAAGTTTTTATATGGATTATTACAAGAAATTAAAGGCAACGTATAACCACGAAGAATGGATACAAATTTGTGAAGGAATAATTCAAGATATTCAAGGAAAGGATAAAATGGGCGGGCTTGCGGCAGCTTCAATAATAGCAAAAATCTTTATTGAAGAAAACTATACTGCGCGATTGCTGAAGTTAGTGCAAATCAATTCCACAGAAATTCATTTTGTAGATGATTATGCGGAACATCTTCGAGAGGAATATCCGGACGAGTTAATCCTTTTGTATGAAAAGGGAATAAAAAAATATGCGGAAAATACAGGACGTAATATTTACTATGAGGTTACCGCGTATCTTAAAAATCTGCAAAAAATTAAGGGTAGCGCGGAGATGGTAAATTCAATTTTGGTTTATTTCCGCGCGACATACAAAAACCGGAGGGCTATGATGGAAATAATAAAAGAGAATTTTTGGTGAGAGGTTTTAAACGCATTGACCACAAATAAAACGGCGAGGATTTTTTTACTCCGGCGGAATGAACAGATGTCATTTCCGCTGAGACGAATATTGTTCGCAATGAAAAAGATAGAATGCAATGAATCTTCTCTTCGTATCGTGTGATCTTGCCAGCGGAAACCAACAGCTATTTCTTTAGGCTGCCGTTCTGTTTGTTATTCACTCTCCAATTTTATAATTTCATATAAGAAGATTTTACAATTCCAATTAAACCCAAATTACGTGTTAGAAAAAGTAACGGGGAAAGTAAAGGCTCTGGATTTTTCCCAAAGACCAATAAACCATTCGCGTCTTTTTAAGGTGAGCG
>Ga0172370_10006795_pt1 | contig 14242 bp, 17 predicted proteins | sample LakKiv5m_FD_114538 | JGI IMG/M metagenome (GOLD analysis project Ga0172370, IMG submission 114538) | Freshwater microbial communities from Kabuno Bay, South-Kivu, Congo - kab_022012_11.5m | ecosystem: Environmental > Aquatic > Freshwater > Lake | place: Democratic Republic of the Congo...
AGGTCGCCGGACGTCGCGCCCAGCGCCTTCTTGCAGTCCATCATGCCCGCTCCGCTCTTGTCGCGGAGCTCCTTCACCAGTGCGGCGGTGATCTCAGCCACAGCACGATCCTTTCGTAGGGTCGGCGTTGTTCTCGTTCGTCTGCGTACTTCAGCCGGCCGGCTTGTCGGCCTCGGCGGGAGCATCCGTCTTCTCGGCCTTCGCCTCAGCCTTCTTCGCGGCCGGCTTGGCCTCGGCCTTCTTCTCGGCCTTGGGCGCCGGCTTCGCCTGCGGCTTGGGCGCCGGCTTCGCCTCGGCCTTGGGCTCGGCCTTCTTCGGCTCGGCCTTGGCCGGAGCCTTCGTCGGCGCGGCCTCCGCCTTGGCCTCGGCCTTCTTCTCGACCGGCTTGCCTGCGACAGGTGCGGCCTTCTTCGGCTCCGCGGCCTTCTTCGGCTCTGCGGCCTTCTTCGGCTCTGCGGCCTTCACGGCGTCGGCGACGGCGGTCTCGCCGCCGGCCTTCGCCGAAGCCTCAGCCTCGGCCTTGGCCTTCGCGGCATCGGCGGCGGCGGTCTTCGCCTGCTCCGCAGCCTCACGCTCCGCGGCGGCGACGGCCTCGGCGATCGCGGCCTCCTCGGCTGCCTTGCGCTCGGCCTCGGCCTTCATCTCGGCCTCGGTCAGCAACTGGCGGCCGTGGGCGACGGCGTCGGCCATGACCCGGATGATCAGCGAGCAGCTCCGGATGGCATCGTCGTTGCCGGGGATGATGTAGTCGATCTCGTCGGGGTCGCAGTTGGTGTCGACGAGCCCGATGATCGGGATCTTGAGCTTGCGGGCCTCCTTGACGACGATCGCCTCCTTGCGGGGGTCGACCACGAAGATGGCCGCCGGGAGACGGTCCATGCCGGCCACGCCGCCGAGGTTCTGCTCCAGCTTGCGCAGGTCGGCGCGAAGCTGCATCGCCTCTCGCGTCGGCAGCAGGTCCAGCGAGCCGTCCTCCGAGAGATGCCGCAGCTCGTGCATGCGCTTGATGCGCTTGCTCAGGGTGGCGTAGTTGGTCAGGAGACCACCGAGCCAGCGGTTCGCCACGTATGGCATGCCGACCCGCTCGGCCTGCTCCTTGATGCTCTCCTGGCACTGCTTCTTGGTGCCGACGAAGAGCACGCCGCCGCCGCGCTCGGCGGTCTTCTGAAGAAAGTCGCACGCCTCGTCGATGAGGACCGTGGTCTTCTGGAGGTCGATGATGTAGATGCCGCCGCGCTCACCGAAGATGAACTGCTTCATCTTGGGGTTCCAGCGCCGCGTCTGGTGGCCGAAGTGGACGCCGCTGACGAGCAGGTCCTTCATGCTCACGGTGTGCTGAGTCGCAGGCAAGACTGCCTCCTTGTGAAACGGTTGGTGGGCGGCGCGGGCCCGGCGCCGAAGGCGCCTGCGGCGTACGCCGTCTCTCTGTCGCCGGCGGATGATCCGTGGAATCGGGCGTGAGCAGCGCTCAGAACACGCTGCCCGCCCGACACCGCCACGGACCCGTGGGTCCGCCGGGTCGGCATGGACATAACGGCCGGAGATGATATCAGAAGGAATCGGCCGCGCCTACCGTGCGACCCGGCTGCAGAGGTTCGGGCGCCGGCACTCGAGGCTATACACTGGACGTCCTCATGGCCGGCAGCCCGCACATACCCACAATGGAGAGGCAAGGCCGACCGGCCACAAGGCACCTCCTGCTCCTCGTCGGCGCCGCGCTCGCCCTCCAGGCGATGGTCTGGGCACTGCTCCTCGCGCTCTTCAGCGCACGCATCGGGTACGGGCTGCACGATCTCTCCGACACCTTCTACTATCTGGGAGTCGCCGTGCGCGCCACGCACGGCGCCTGGCCGTACGTGGACTTCCCATTCGAGTACCCGCCGCTCGCGCTGCCCTTCCTCTTGCTGCCGCCGGCAGACGGGACCGTTGCCGCTTACGACTACTGGTTCGCCATGGAGATGGTGGCGATATGCCTGGCCAGCGCCGTCGTCGTCACCCTCGTCGCCGCACGCGTTTGGAGCGGGCTGGGCCGGCCTCTGGCGGCCGCGGCCGCGTTCGCGGCCGCGGTGGTCATGGCCGGAGCCATCAGCGTGAATCGGTTCGACCCCGCCGTCGGCCTGGTCGTCGCGCTCAGCGTCCTGGCGCTCGTCTACCGGCGGTTCACTCTCGCTGCGATCGCGGTCGGGTTGGGCTTCGGAGTCAAGCTGGTCCCCATCGTCTTACTGCCGCTCGTGCTCCTGCTGGCCGCCAGGCGGAAGCCCATGATGGCAGCCGCCGTGGCCGCCATCGTCGTCTGCGCCCTGCCGTTCCTGCCATTCCTCCTGCGCTCTCGGAGCGCCTTCGGCGGCCCTCTCGGCTATCAGGCGAGTCGCGGTCTTCACATCGAGAGCGTACTCGCAACACCGTTTCTGACGTGGAAAGCCATGTGGCACGAGGCGGAGGTCGCCATCGTCCCGCCAAGCGGTTCGCTGGTCATCGGCGCTCCCGGGACCCTCCTGCTCGCCCGTCTCTCACCGTTCATCGTCCTCGCTCTCCTCGTCGTCACCTACGCCTGCATCTGGCGCGCGCGCAAGGTCCTCCGAAACGACCCTGAATGGGTCGCCCCTACGGCGCTTGCCGTGCTGCTGGCTGCCATGTGCGGCAACAAGGTGCTCTCTCCCCAGCACATGCTGTGGACGCTTCCGCTGGTCGCCCTCTGCCTGGTATCGAGGTCTCCCGGCCACCGTGTGACCGGGGTGGTGATGCTGGTCGCCATCGCCTTGACCCAGGTGGAATTCCCGGCGATGTACTACGACATCAAGGCATTGCACGCGTTGCCGCTCCTCATCGTCTCCGGGCGCAACCTGCTCCTGTTGACGGCGCTGATCATCGTGCTCGCCTCGCTCTGGAGAGCCGCTGCGGCGGCACGAGAGGCCTTACCCGATCGCGGCCGGCTCGATCTCGTCGCGTAGCCGCCCCTTGAGCCGCAGGATCGCCTTCGTGTGCAGCTGCGAGACCCTCGACTCGGTCACGCCGAGCACCTCGCCGATCTCGCGGAGCGTCAGGTTCTCGTAGTAGTACAGGGCGATGACGATCTTCTCGCGCTTGGGCAGCGCATCGATGGCCGCCGCCAGGCGGGCCTTCATCTCGCTGAGGTCGAGCATCTTCGACGGGTCTTTGCTCTTGGGGTCCTCGAGCGTGTCGATCAGGGCCGCCTGGTCGCCGTCCGACCCGGAGATCGACCACAGCTCGTCCAGAGCCACGATGCTGGTGTTCGCGATCTGCGTGAGCGACTGCTGGAACTCCGGCACCGAGATGTGCAGCGCCTCGGCGATCTCCTCGTCGGTCGGGGCCCTCTGCAGCCGGTTCTCCAAGACGGCGCAGACCTTCTCGATCTCCCGGGCCTTGCTGCGGACCGACCGCGGCACCCAGTCGAGCGAGCGCAGTTCGTCGATGATCGAGCCCTTGATACGCGACACCGCGTAGGTCTCGAACTTGATCTCGCGGGCCGGGTCGAAGCGCTCCAGCGCTCCGATGAGCCCGAGCAGTCCGTAGCTGATGAGGTCCGATTCCTCGATGTGCGACGGAAGACCGTTGCTCATCCGGCCGGCGACGTACTTGACCAGCGGCGAGTAGGCGAGGATGAGACGGTCACGCGCCGCCTTGTCTCCCTGGAACTTGTAGCGTCCCCAGAGTTCGCGCACCTTGTCCTCGTCAAGCCTCGTCATCGCTGCCGGCCGCTCTCAAGCTCGTGGATGATGCAGGTCGTAGGTGCGCCGGAGGTGAGCGCCGCTCACGTGGGTGTACACCTGGGTGGTCGAAACGGAGGCGTGCCCCAGAAGCTCCTGGATCGCACGCAGATCGGCACCCCTCTCCAGCATGTGCGTCGCGTAGGCATGCCTCAGCATGTGCGGCGACGCAGCGTCCAAACCTGCACGTCGGCAATAGTGTACTACGAGCCGACGAACGTCCGACGTGAGAAGCGGCCGGCCGCTCCGTGAGAGCAGCAGGTGGTGCTCTCGGACCCCGGCCTCCCACGGACCGCCGGACTGCGCCGGCGCGGGCGGCGCCGGCAGGCGGTCGCGCGCGGCCAGATGACCGCGCCCGCGCTCGAGATACCGGCGGAGCGCGGCGGCGGCCTCGTCCCCCATCGGGACGACGCGCATCTTGCCGCCTTTGCCGCGCACGAGCACCTGCGCCTGAGCCGGTTTGAGGTCCCCGAGGCGGAGGCCGACCACTTCCATGCTGCGCAGCCCGCATCCGTACAGCAGTTCCAGGATCAGCCGATCGCGCAGCGAGAAGGGATCCGTGCCGGCCGCAGCGGCGAGCAGCGCGGCCACTTCGCTCACGCTCAGGACCCGCGGCAGACGCCGCCGCCGGCGCGGCCCCGGCAGCGAGTGGGTAGGGTCGGCGGGGAGCACGCCCCGCTCCGTAAGGTACCGGGTCAGCCCGCGCAGCGTGGAGAGCTTGCGCGCCAGGGTGGCGGGGGCGTAGCCGCGTCGTCCGAGGTCGGCCGAGTACGCACGGACCTCCCGGCGACCGAGATCGTCGACCGCGAGATCCCGTTCCGCGAGCCACTCGAGCAGCTGCCGCAGATCCGACGAGTAGGACCGCCGGGTCGCCATGCCGGCGCCGCGCACCTCGAGGTCGCGCAGATAGCCCGCACAGCGCCCGTGCGGATCGGCCACGGCCGTGGCAGCAGCGATCTGGTCCTGTCGGTCGTCGCCCGGCTCCTGCGGAGCGGTCAAAGGATACCCCCTGAGGCGCCCTAGGCTTCAACGCCCGGCTCTCGCACTCCTTCCCTCATTCGCGTCCGAACGAGACGAGGCCTCGCGTGCGGGCGACGACTTCACCTTCGCCGTACCCTGTACAGCCCGCCTTCGGCCCGGCGGACGAGGCCGTCGATCTCGAGCTCACCGAGCGCCCCGGCGATCTGGGGGGCGGGCGCCCCACAGCTGCGCACCAGGTCGTCGATGGTCGCGGCGGACGCTCCGAGCGCCGCGAGGACGTCCCGGGCCACCCCGGGGCCGAGGTCCGCGACGTCTGGGCGGACCGCTCCCGCCCGCGCCCCCGGCGGCGCTCCGCCGCACGTCTCGAGCGGCTCCACGGCGATCGCGCGCAGCACGTCGGTCGCGCTCTCGCAGAGCTGCGCGCCCTCCCGGATCAGCTGGTGCGGCGCCGCGCTGAGACGCCGCCCGGCCTCCCCGGGTACGCAGAGCACCTCCCTCCCCAGCTCGAGCGCGAACCCGGCGGTGATGCGCGCTCCGCTCCGCTCGGCTCCCTCCACGAGGACCACCCCCCTCGAGAGAGCAGCCATCACACGGTTGCGCGCCGGAAACCGCCAAGCGCGCGCCGGCACTCCCCAGGCGAACTCGGACACCAGCAGTCCCGCCGAGGAGACGGCCGCGTACAGCGAGGTGTTGGCACGAGGGTAGACCACGTCGGCGCCGCAGCCGAGGACCGCCACCGTGCAGAGGACGTCCTCGCGACACCCCTCGAGCGCCGCGGCGTGACCGAACGCGTCGATGCCCAGGGCCAGCCCGCTGACCACCACGAGGCCGGCACGCCGGAGGTCCCGGCCCAGCAGCCGCGCCATCTCCTCGCCGTACGCCGACGGCGATCGCGTGCCGACAACGGCCACGGCGGGACGGCTGGCCAGCTCCTCCAGTCGGCGGCTCAGCACGGCCGGCGGGCAGCTCGCCCGCACGAACAGGCAGAGCGGCGGGTCGGCGAGGTGGCGGAGGCGGTCCGGGTACGTAGGGTCGCACCACGCCACCACCCGGTCAGACGCCGGCCGAGATTCCATGCGCCGCAGACACCCCTCCGGCCCCAGAGCAAGCAGATCGAGGAACCGGCGGCGGTCGGAGGCATCGTCGTCGCCGCGCTCGGACGCAGCGCGCCGGCTCGCGCCGGCTCGCCCGCCGGCGGACGCCGGCGGGCGCGGCTGCTCGCGCGGCGTGACCAGCGCGGCGATCTCCGCACTCGTACAGCCGATGAGCCGCTCGACCTCACCGGCATCCCGCAGCAGACGCCGCACCAGCCCCTCGCGATACGAGGCCAGACACCCGAGCCACACACACATGGCGCGCTCCGGCACGCGCCTCGACCGGGTCGCCCCGCCGGCAGCCGAAGAAGGCTCAGGCCGCGAGTCAGGCCTCATGTCGCGACCTGGCGCGGTAGCTGAGACTCTCGGACAGATGCTCCACCGCGATCGTGTCGTGTCCGGCGAGGTCGGCGATCGTCCGGGCCACCTTGACGATGCGGTCGCAGCCGCGAGCGCTCAGGCGCAGACGCTCGTAGGCGCGGTCGAGCAACGCTGTCGCCTCCGGCTCAAGAGCGCACAGACGGCGGAGGTGCCGCGACGTCATGTGCGCGTTGGCGTACACCCCGGTCCCGGCGAGGCGCGCGACCTGCCTGCGACGGGCGCGCACGACCCGCTCACGGATCACGGCCGACGACTCCGCGTCCGCAGCCCCGTGGCGGTCGCGTGGCGGCACTCTCGGGACCTCGAGCCGAAGGTCGATGCGGTCGAGCAGCGGACCGCTCAGCCGCGACGCGTACTGCCGCAACCGGTGCGCCGGGCAGACACACTCGTGCTCCCGATCGCCGCGGTACCCGCAGGGGCACGGGTTCATGGCCGCGACGAGCATGAGACGCGCCGGGAACGTGATCGACGTCAGCCGGCGGCTGATGGTCACTTCACCGTCCTCGAGCGGCTGTCGCAGGCCCTCGAGGGCCGAGAGCCGGTACTCGGGGAACTCATCCAGGAACAGCACGCCGAGGTGGGCGAGACTGACCTCGCCGGGCCGCGGCGACGCGCCGCCGCCGACGAGCCCCGGAGACGAGATCGTGTGGTGCGGCGCCCGGAAGGGCCGCCGCACAACCAGCGGCTCGTCGTCCCGGAGCAGGCCGGCGACACTGTGGATCCGGGTGATCTCGATCGCCTCGTCGGGCGTCAGCGGCGGCATGATGCCCGGCAGCCGCCGGGCGAGCATCGTCTTGCCTGCCCCCGGCGGTCCCGTCATGAGCACGTTGTGTGCACCGGCCACGGCCACCTCGAGAGCGCGCTTGATCTGGTGCTGCCCGACAACGTCGGCGAAATCCGCCTCGCCCGCCGAACACGTGGCCACCAGCGCCGACAGATCGGCCGGCGCTGCGGCTGCGCCCCCGCCGGCCTCCACCAGAGTGACGGCCTCGGCCAGGTCGCCCGCCGGGTACACCTCCAGTCCCGTCACCAGGGCGGCCTCAGGAGCGTTGGCGGCCGGCAGGACGAGGCCGCGGACCCCGCGGGAGCGCAGGCTCTGCGCGATCGCGAGAGCCCCCGCCACCGGACGCAGCCCGCCGTCCAGCCCGAGCTCCCCGACCGCCGCCAGGCGGCCGCGGCCGCCCCACCCGTCACGGGCCTGCCCCGTGGCCAGGAGGAACGCCAGTGCGATCGGCAGGTCGAACGAGGGACCTTCCTTGCGCAAGTCGGCCGGAGCGAGATTCACGGTGATGCGCCGCGACGGGAACTCGAAGGACGAGTTCACGATGGCGGCGCGCACGCGCTCACGGCTCTCCTGCACGGCCGCGTCCGGCAGTCCGACGATGCTGAACGCCGGCGCGGCGGCCACCACGTCGGCTTCCACCTCCACAGGGTGTCCCTGCAGCCCGCTGAGGGCCTCACTGGCGATCTGGGCGAGCATGCGGGTTCCTCCTGGCGTGATCGGTGCGGGTGAACGAGCAGCAGGGCCCGGATCAGCCGTCGAGTGTGAACGCCGCCGGCAGGTGACGAACGGTCACCGGCGCCGTCGTCCCGTCGACGGCGACGACGTCGAAGCGGACCTCCTCGACGCCGCGCAGCGCCCAGGGCCGCGCCCCCAGCCAGAGCTCGGCGAGACGCGCGATCTGCCGGCGCTTGCGGGGACCCACGGCGTCTTCGGGCGTGCCGAACGTCGTCGTCCGGCGCGCCTTCACCTCGATGAAGGCGAGGACCCCGCCGCGCCGGGCGATCAGGTCGAGCTCACCGCGTCCGATGCGGACGTTGCGGCCGAGGAGCACCCAGCCGGTGCGGGAGAGAAGACCTGCCGCGACCTCCTCGGCGGCGCGGCCGAACTGCTGACGTTCGTTCATGAGCCCAGCGTAGCGGGGCCGGCACGGGCGTCATACGTTGCCGATCGTCGTGTGCGGGTGACGTTGCGAGATGCCCGCCGGCACGGCGCGTCAGTCGGCGGGGGGATCCTCCAGGCACAGATCGAGCTGCCGGTAGGCGACGCTGTTGAACGAGAGCCGGTGCAGCGGGCAGACGCCGTGCGCGGCGATCGCGGCCTGATGCTCCGCGGTCGCGTAGCCGACGTGGTGGTCGAACCCGTACGCGGGGTACGCCGCATGCAGCGCGTGCATGAGCCGGTCGCGCGTGACCTTGGCGATCACCGAAGCCGCGGCCACGGCGGCGGAGAGACCGTCGCCGCCGACGACCGCCCGGTGCTCGCGGCGACACGCCGGCAGGGCGAAGCCGTCGACGAGCACCACGTCAGGAGCAGGATCGAGCCGCTCCACGGAGGCCGCAAGAGCAGCGAGGTTGCTGCGGTGAAGGCCGTCGCGGTCGATCGTCGGAGCGGCGCTGGCGATGACGACGATCCCGCAGGCGCGCATCAGGATCTCGGCGCGCAGGACCTTTCGACGCGCACGGGTGAGGCGCTTGGAGTCGTCGAGGCCGTCGAGAGCCGCGTAGTCCTCGTCCGAGAAGGCGGCGTAGTCGAAACACACCGCCGCCGCCACGAGCGGACCGGCGAGACACCCGCGCCCGGCTTCGTCGGCGCCGGCCACGGCCGCGCCCGCTGCGCCGGCGGCCGTGAGATCGTACTCGAAGCGCTCGTTCACGGCCCGTGCGACGGGACTACTCGATGCCGCCGATGCGTCCCGGCGGCCAGTACCGCGCGAACGCCCGTCCGACGAGCTGATCGCGGGCCACCGGGCCGAACTCCCGGCTGTCCCCGCTGTCGATGCGATTGTCGCCCATGACGAAGTAGCTCCCGGGCGGCACGGTGTACGGACGCTGCAGCGCCCACGGGAGGCCGTTGTCGAACGGCTCCGAAGGCACCGGCTCGCCGTCCAGCCGACGGACGTAGGGCTCATCGAGGCGCTTGCCGTTCACGTACACGGCGCCCTCGCTCAGCGACAGCTTGTCGCCAGGCAAGCCCACGATCCGCTTGATGAGCACGGGGCCGTCGAACGGCGGATGGAAGACGACGACGTCGCCGCGCTCCGGCTCCGTGAACCGCCACGAGATGCGGTCGACGAGGACCCGGTCGCCGATCAGGAGGGTGTCCTGCATCGACTCCGACGGGATGCGGTACGGCTTGACCAGGAAGGCCTGGATGAGCAGCGCCACGGAGACGGCGACGACGGCCAGCACCGCGTACTCGAGCACCGTGCGGCCCGTCGAGGCTTTCTTCTCCCGCTTGCCGGTCGGGGTGCCGTCGGCGCCCGTTCTCGTGCTCATCGTCCTCCAGAGTCGTCGCGGCAGTCTATCAGAGCGAGCGCAGCCGGGAGAGCGGCCAGTAGGTCGCGAACCCCTCGCCGATGATCGCCGCGCGCGGCACGGTGCCCCAGACGCGACTGTCGTCGCTGTCGGTGCGGTTGTCGCCCATGACGAAGTAGGTCTCGCCGGGCACCCGGAAGGTCTCGGCGAGCGACCACGGCTCGCGCATCGTCGTCCCGGCGATCGCGCCGGCGGCCGTCGTGGGGTCACGACGCCCTCCCGTGCGGTGGACGAAGGGCTCGGCGGCAGGCCGCCCGTTCACATAGAGACGGCCGTCGCGCACCTCGAGCTCATCTCCCGGCACCCCGACGACCCTCTTGATGAAGACGATGTCGGGGTTCTCCGGATACCGGAAGACGATCACGTCGCCGCGCTCCGGCTCACCCAGGTGATACGCGACCCTGTTGACGAGCACACGGTCACCGGGGCGCAGCGTGTCCAGCATGGATTCGGAGGGGATGCAGTACGGCTTCACGACCCACGCCTGGACGGCCAGCGCAACGAGCACCGTCGCTGCGGCGATGACGACGTACTCCAGGACGGTGGCGCGTTTCACGGCAAGCCGGCCCCGCGCCGGAGACGCAGCCTAACGCTGCTTCTCGCGCACCCGCGCCTGCTTGCCGACCTTCTGGCGCAGGTAGTACAGCTTGGCGCGGCGCACATCGCCGATGGCGGTGACCTCGATCTTGTCGATCTTCGGCGAATGCACGGGGAACGTGCGCTCGACGCCGACACCGAATGACTGCTTGCGGACGGTGAAGGTCTCGCGCACCCCCTGCCCCTGGCGCTTGATCACGATGCCCTGGAAGACCTGGATGCGGTGGCGACTGCCTTCCACGACCTTGAAGTGAACCTTCACGGTGTCGCCGGCCTTGAACTGCGGCACGTCCTCGCGCAACTGCTCGCGCTCGATGTTCTCGATGATGTTCACGGACCCTCGTCTTTCGTCAGAAAAGCGGCGGCTAGTCTAGCAGGGCAGGCCGGGCGGCGCAAAACGCGGGCGCGGCCCCGGACCACAAAGCGGTATCTTATCGCTTTCGGACCTGCTCTGCCCGCCAGCGCGCGATCGCCGCATGATGCCCGCTCAGCAGGACATCCGGCACGCCCCAACCGCGGAAATCCGCCGGACGCGTGTACTGCGGGTACTCCGCGCCGCCCTCCAGCTCGGGCGCGTGCGACTCGCTGACGACGCTCTCCGGATTACTGATCGCGCCGGGCAGCTTTCGCGTGACCGCGTCGAGCACGGCCATCGCCGGCACCTCGCCACCGGACAGCACGTAGGGGCCGATGGAGACGCGGTCCGTCACGAGGTGCGTGACGCGCTCGTCGATGCCCTCGTAGCGGCCGCAGAGGAGGACGAGGTCGTCGCCGGCGAGCTCGGTGGCCACGGCGTCGTCGAGTTGCCGCCCCTTGGGCGTGAGCTCGACGACGCGCCGCGACGCCTTGACGGCGGCGGCGTCGACGCCGAAGACCGCCTCGAGCGCGGCGCAGACGACATCGATGCGCAGCACCATGCCGGCGCCGCCGCCGTACGGCGTGTCGTCCACCTGGAGGTGACTCAGCGGCGTGTGGTCGCGGTAGTTCGTGAGCACGAACTCGTGCCCGAGGGAGGCGGCGGCGCGCACGTGGACCTGCTCGAGATACCACGAGAAGGCTTCGGGAAAGAGCGTGAAGACGTCGAAGCGCACCGGCTCAGCTCCCGGGACCAGGTGCCGCCCGGTCGTCCGCCCCGGCGGGATCCGCGTCCGCCGGCTCGTCGAGAAGGCCGTCGGCCACCCGGAGGACGCCCTCACCGAGACTCACCAGCTCGTCCACGAGCGGGACGAGAAGCTGCCCACCGTCGGGCGCCCGCACCGCCAGGATCTCGTGGGCGGGCGTCTCCAGCACGTCGCTCACCTCTCCGAGCGGGCGACCGGAGACCGTCTCGACCGGCAGCCCCAGGAGGTCGCCGACCCGGTAGTGAGGCTGCTCGTCCAGCGCGTCACCGGCCGCCAGGAGTTCGAGACCCTGCAGGGCGACGGCCTCTTCCCGGGTCGTCGCGAGGTCGAGGAGCACGAGAGGGCGCCGGTCCGTCCCGCCCACGCGCGTGACCGCGCAGGGCCGGGGCTCACCGGCGCCCTCTCCGACAACGTAGAAGCTCGTCCCGAGGTCGAGCCGGGCAAGCCCGTCGACCGCGAGGTTGAGGTAGAGCTCACCGCGCAGGCCGTGCACCTTGCCGAGAACGCCACACGTCCACAGACCCGGTCTAGTCAATGATCTCCACGATGGCGCGCTTTCCGTCGCGGACGGCCGAAGCCTTCACGATCGTCCGCAGAGCACGGGCGATACGTCCCTGCTTGCCGATGACCTTGCCCACGTCGTCTTTCGCCACCGAGAGCTCCAACACGACGGTGGTGTCGGTTTCCGTAGCCTCCACGTGGACCTCGTCCGGGCTGTCGACCAGCGATTTGGCCAGATACTCGAGCAGGTCCTTCAACATCCCACTACTCCCTCCGTCGTCTCCGCGAGGACCCTCTTACTTGTCGATGCCCTTGATGGAGAGCAGCTTCTTGACCGTCCGCGAGGGCTGCGCGCCCTCACCCAGCCACTTCTTGGCCTTCTCCGCATCGATCTCGATGAACGACGGCTCCATGCGTGGGTTGTACTGGCCGATGGTCTCGATGGCTCGGCCGTCACGCCGCGCGCGTGAATCAACGACGACGATCCGGTAGATCGGGTTCTTGGTGCTCCCTACCCGGGTCAATCTCATTCGCACTGCCAACTGGTGTCACCCCCTCAGGGTAGTAGAACGGCGCACCGCGACCGCGAGTGTTCGCAGCGGTGCGTGAACCCTACGCGACCCGAGTGCGGGCCGCAAGAACGTGCATCGTGGGGCGCCTCCGACGCGGCACCGCACATCATCTCGACAACGTCGGCTAGTCTACCCGCTCATGCCGGGCAAGCGAAACCCCTTCATCCGTCCGCTCGACATCATCTTCAGCATCTTCTGCATCTCGCGGTACTGCTTGAGCAGATTGTTGACGTCCTGGACGCTCGTGCCGCTCCCGGCCGCGATGCGTCGCCTGCGGCTGCCGTCGATGACGTGGGGATGCCGCCGCTCCTCTCCCGTCATGCTGAAGATCATCGCCTCGATGCGGTCCAGTTGCCGGTCGTCGACCTGGACGTTCTTGAGGTCCTTCATGCCGGGCACGCCGGGCAGCATCCCGAGGATGCTGGACAGCGAGCCCATCTTGCGCACCTGCTTGAGCTGGTCGAGGAAGTCCTCGAACGTGAACTCGGCACGGCGGAGCTTCGCCTCCATCTCCGCCGCCTGCTTCTCGTCGAGCGACTCCTCCGCTTTCTCGATGAGGCTGAGCACGTCACCCATGCCGAGGATGCGGCTGGCCATGCGGTCGGGGTGGAAGACGTCGAAGTCGTCCAGCTTCTCACCGGTGCTGGCGAACTTGATGGGCTTGCCGGTGACTGCGCGCACACTGAGTGCGGCGCCGCCGCGGGCGTCCCCGTCGAGCTTCGTGAGGACGACGCCGTCGAGGTCGACGTGCCCCCTGAAGGCGTCGGCCGCGTTCACCGCGTCCTGGCCGGTCATGGCGTCGACGACGAGCAGCACGTTGTGCGGTTTGACGGCGCCCGCGATGTTGACCAGCTCGGCCATGAGCTCCTCGTCGACGTGGAGCCGGCCGGCGGTGTCGACGATGGCGACGTCGCCGTGGGAGCGCGCGTAGGCGACGCCGTCGCGCGCGATGTCCACGGGGTCCACGTCGGCGCCGGGGGCGTAGACCGGCACGCCGACGCGCTCGCCGAGTGTCTGCAACTGGTCGATGGCGGCCGGACGATACACGTCGGCGGCGATGAGCACCGGTGACTTGCCGTCCTTCTTGAGCAGCTTCGCCAGCTTGGCGCAGGTGGTGGTCTTGCCCGAACCCTGGAGGCCGGCCATGAGGATCACGGTCGGCGGATGCCCGCTGAAGGCCAGGCGGGAGTCCCCGCTGCCCATGAGCGCGACGAGCTCCTCGTTCACGATCTTGACGACCTGCTGCGCCGGCGTGAGGCTCTCCATCACCTCGGCGCCCAGAGCGCGCTCCTTCACGTGCGCCACGAACTCGCGCACGACCTTGAAGTTGACGTCGGCCTCGAGCAGGGCGAGACGGATCTCGCGCATGGCGGCGTCGATGTCCTCGGAGGTGAGCTTGCCGTGCCCCCTGAGGCTCTGCATCACGCCCTGGAGGCGCTCGGTGAGTGAGTCGAACATCCGTCTTCCCAGTCGATTCCGCGAGCGTTCATGGTAGCACGGGCGCGGACCCGGCCTTGCCGGCGGGAGGAAGTGGTACTACTCTTACCGGTAAGACCACTCCCAGGAGGCACCCTTGAGGATCACGAGCAAAGGGCAGGTCACCATCCCGCAGGACATCCGCGAGCGCTTCGGCCTGCTTCCCCACACCGAGGTCGAGTTCGTCACGGAGGGTAACGTCGTCGTCATCCGCAAGGCGGAGACGGGCAACGTCAAGGCACGAGAATGGATCCGCACGTACCGCGGCAGTCTCAAGGGAGGCATGAGCACGGATGAGTTGATGCAGCTGACCAGGGGCGAAGACTGATGCGAGGCGGGTCTTGACCCGCGTCCTGGTCGACACCAACGTGCTCGTCGACCTCCTCACCGACGACCCGGTCTGGGCGGAGTGGTCGACCGACGCGTTCTGCGCCTGCATGGACCACGCCCGGCTGGTGATCGACACCGCCGTC
>Ga0172370_10006797_pt1 | contig 14240 bp, 12 predicted proteins | sample LakKiv5m_FD_114538 | JGI IMG/M metagenome (GOLD analysis project Ga0172370, IMG submission 114538) | Freshwater microbial communities from Kabuno Bay, South-Kivu, Congo - kab_022012_11.5m | ecosystem: Environmental > Aquatic > Freshwater > Lake | place: Democratic Republic of the Congo...
GAACCGGTCAAAATCACCTTGCCTTTTCCCGCCAGAATATATTCTTCCAAAAAATTCGGATTCTTTTGGCTGGCGATCGTCTCCGGACGAGCCTGCACGATATAAATCTTATCTGTTCGTCCATCAATCGCCCATTCTATATCCATTGGCCGATCATAATGCTTCTCAATAATCATCGCGTATTTAGCGAGATGTAAGATTTGTTCATCATTCAAGACAAATCTTTTCTGTTCCATTAGAGGAACAGCTTGGCTTCTGGTCGGCCGGAATTCATTATGGCTATAGACTAATTTCTTATTCTTATCGCCGACCGTCTTGCCGACAATCGGCTTGAAGCCCTTGCTGAGCATTTGCTTGAAGACATAATACTCGTCGGGATTGACGACGCCCTTAACGACAAACTCGCCCAAGCCGTAAGCGGCATTTATTAGAATCACATTGTTATTGCCGCTTTCCGTATCCAGCGTGAACATCACGCCCGAAGACGCTAAGTCAGACCTGACCATTTTCTGGACGCAGACGGAAAGCGAGACTTTGTTATGGTCAAAGCCCTGATCGATGCGGTAAGACACGGCGCGATCGGTAAAGAGCGAAGCGAAGCATTTCTTAATCGCATCAAGAAGCGCCCGCTGGCCGCTGATATTGAGGTATGATTCCTGCTGGCCGGCGAAAGATACTCCCGGTAAATCTTCAGCCGTGGCCGATGATCTGACAGCAACATCAACCGCTCCGGCCTTATATTCTTTTGACAGCTTTTTATATTCCTTAATAATCTCGTCCTGCAAATCCTGCGGCAATGATGAAGTCAGGATCAAATGCCGGATCTGCTTGGCTCGAGCCGAAATGTTTTTCTTGGTCGTGCCTTTGAGGATTTCCGCGATCTTCTTGTTGATGCCGGCCTTTTTCAAAAAGTAGCGGTAGGCGCCAGCGGTTATGGCAAAGCCATTAGGCACAGGCACGCCTTTCTTTTTCAGCTGGCAATACATCTCGCCCAGACTGGCATTCTTGCCGCCGACCAGCGGTATGTCTTTGATAGTCAATTCCTTGAACCATAAAATGTTCTTGCCCTTTTTCATAAAGTAATTTATTGCATTAATTATAGCACAAAAAAATCCCGATTGCTCGGGATTTTATCTGATTGATTTTACATCACTTCCACTTTGATCAGATTGCTCTGGCCTTTGTAACCGAAAGGATGGCCGGCTACCACGACGACTTGATCGCCTTTCTTGGCATAACGCTTCTTCGCCGCCAACTGCTTGATGCCGCTTAGAAGCTGATTGAACGAATCGGTAAACTTTATTATCTCCGGCTCCACGCCCCAGCTGAGCGCCAATTGATTCCGCGTCAAAGCCGATGGTGTGACGGCGACGATCGGCACGGCCGGACGGAAACGGGAGATATTTCTCGCCGTAAAGCCGCTGGTCGTGGCGCAGACGATTATCTTGGCAGATGCCGTGTCTTCGGCCAAGTCCTGCGCGATAAACGAAATGACCTGGGTGATGGATTTGGAATTCTTGAACAAGCCTTCTCGCGCTTCCTGTTCCACGATTTCTTCCTGCTCCATCTGCTTGGAAATCTTGGCCATGTATTGCACGGCTTTGAGCGGATACTTGCCGCTGGCACTCTCGCCCGAGAGCATGATGCCGTCCGTGCCGTCCAAAACGGCATTGGCCACATCGGACACTTCGGCGCGGGTCGGCAAGGGATTCTTGGTCATCGATTCCAGCATCTGCGTCGCCACGATCACCGGCTTGCCGGCCATCCGGCATTTCTCAATCATTGATTTCTGCAGCATGGGAAGTTCTTCCAAGGGCAATTCGATGCCCAGATCGCCGCGCGCCACCATGATGCCGTCGGCCGCTTCCAGAATCTCGTCAAAATTCTCCACTGCTTCGCGCCGCTCGATCTTGGCGATGATCCGGATATGCTCTCCGCTGATCTTGCCTTTTTCCGCCAGCTTGCCGATCTTGCCCAAGTCGCCTTTCTGCAGCTTCAAGTATTTCCTTTCCAACTGCAATAATTTCCTGCGCAGATTCAAGACATCCCGGCCGTCTTTAACGAATGACAAAGCGATATAATCCACCCAGCTTTTGACGCCGAACTCCACATCCTTCATGTCTTTGGCTGTGACCGGCGGACATTTGATCAGCGACTTGGGGAAATTCATCCCCTTATGCGTCTTCAAAATTCCAGCCGTCACGACTTCGCACTTGATCGCCTTATTTTTTATGCTGATGACTTTGAGCTCTATCATGGCATCATCGATCAGGATCATCGCGCCCGCTTTAAGATCGCGATACAGTTGCGGATATTGGATCGGCAGATAGGTGACAACGGATTTCTTGGGTAGGCTAAAACCCTCATTGACCAGAATCACCTCTTGGCCTTTCTTGACCGGCAAGCCGTCTTTGGGCATATCGCCCAGCCTAATGCGCGGACCTTGCAGATCCTGGATTATCGCCAGCGTGGAATTATTCTGTTTGGCCGCCGCGCGCAGATTCCTGATCAGCTTGGCATGCTGAGGGTGCGTGCCATGGGAAAAATTCAGCCGGGCGACATTCATGCCGGCTTTCATCATGGCGAGCATCATCGCCTTGCTTTCCGACGCTGGACCGATCGTCGCTACCACTTTTGTTCGTTTCATATTTATAATTTCAATGTCTTAACGACCCAGCCGCCGAATTCCTTGGCCTGTTTGGCAAAAATCGGGATGGGCCACTTTTCCCCATTATAAGCCTTAATTATACAGATAATAGCCACAATAAACACAACTAACCCTAATAGCTGTCCGATACCCGGAATTATTCCAGCCAGAGAAATCACGAATAACAGCGCCCCTTGATTGGCATGGAAGCGGACATAATCATTGTTCTTTTTCATCGCCAAAGCGACGATTGATAAGACCCATAAATAACTGAGTACTCCCCAGACTCTGTCGTCTTGTGGAATTTTTTTTGTTTCCGCCATAAATTTATTTTTTAGTTTTAAATTCATCCGCTGCGGCGGACTTGAGTCTATCCGGCAGCAGATCCCACAAATACACGATCAGAAAGACAGCCAGGCAGCCGACCAAGATAGTCAGAGTCGTTTCGGTGACGACATTGAAGATCTTCCAAGTTCGGAAACCACTCTCAAATCTGAAGAGTGAAATGATCAGACCGATAACAAATCCCGACAGCGCGCCGGCGATCGCGCCCATCGGCGGCACTTCGCCATAGGACTTGCCGATTTTCCAGCCAATGACGATAAAAGCGATCAGACGAATGATCCACATCAGCAGATCAACGCGGTCCAGAGTCAAATCAGGCAAATAATTGATCATCAACAGCCGCAAAACAATCTCAACGGCAATGGCAATGACTATTACCCATTTGACAAATGACAGATAAAAGACGAAATTTATCGGTTCCCAGGTTTTTGCTGTTCCTTCCATATTGGCTGTATTATAGCATCAATCAGGCGAAAATTAAAAACCCTCCCGCTTATTTCGGGAGGGCCTTGTTTTCGCTACAGTTTTTTCCGCTTTAAGAGCAGCGAGTTCAGCACGACGGAAACCGACGATAGAGCCATGGCGAGTCCGGCATACTCGGCTTTCAAGAGGCCCAAAGCGGCAATAGGAATGCCGATCGCGTTATAAATCAGCGCCCAAAACAGATTCTGCTTGATCTTGCTCATCGTGACGCGGCCCAATCTTATCGCCTTGGCTGCGTCAGCCAGATCGCCATGCACCAGCACGACTTGCCCCGCCTCAATGGCGATATCCGTCCCCTTGCCGATGGCGATACCCAAGTCAGATGCCGCCAGCGCCGGCGCATCATTGATGCCATCGCCCACCATCGCCACTTTTTGCCCATTTTTTTTGTATTCTTCAATCACCCCGGCTTTTTCTTGCGGCAAGACTCTAGCCACGACTTCGCTGATTCCCGCTTCTTGAGCAATAGCCTTGGCAGTCGGCTCATTATCGCCGGTAATCATCACTGATTCTATGCCTAATTTTGTCAGAGCTTCAATCGCCTCGGCCGATGATTCTTTGATCTTATCAGCCACAGCGATCAATCCGGCAACTTCGCCTCCGATTGCTGACATGATTATCGTCTGGCCTCTCTCTTCCAATCGCTTTTTCTCAGCCAAGGCATGGGCATCGATTTTAACGCCTTGATCGCTCAAATATCTATCGGTCCCGACAATCACTTTTTTTCCGTTCACTTGGCCACTCACTCCGGCGCCCGGCTCGGCCGAAAAATCATCAACCGGCAGCAGCTTGATTTTTCGTTTCTTGGCGTAAGCGATTATCGCTTCGGCCAGCGGATGCTCCGAGACATTCTCAAGCGAAGCGGCCAACTGCAAAAATTCATCAAGCTCGTACAATGACTTGGCTGATTTATTCTCCACCAGCGACAGCTGGCTTTTGCTCAATATCACTTCCACCACTTCCGGCTTGCCTTTGGTGATCGTGCCGGTCTTGTCAAACGCCATGACCTTTATCTTTGCCGCCATTTCTATCGCATCGCCGCCCTTAAAGAGTATTCCGGCCGCTGCCGCCTTGCCGCTGCCGACCAGAATCGCCGTCGGCGTAGCCAGGCCCAGCGCGCAGGGACAAGCGATGACTAAGACCGCCACTGCCGGCATCAGAGCGCCGACCAAAGATGCATTAAAAATTATCAGCCAGACAAAGAATGTAATTACAGAAACAACCATCACCGCCGGCACGAAATAGGCCGAGACAGTATCGGCGAATTTCTGGATCGGCGCCTTGGCCGATTGCGCTTCCTCCACGATATGGATGATTTGCATCAGCAGGGTTTCATGGCCGACTTTTTCCGCGCGGAACTTGAAACTGCCGGTCTTATTGATTGTTGAACCGATCACTTGGTCGCCGATTTTCTTCTCCGCCGGAATGCTTTCGCCGGTCACCATGGATTCGTCTATCGCGCTATAGCCCTCGATTACAATTCCATCAACCGGAATCTTTTCTCCCGGCCGGACGATTATTATGTCGCCGACTCCCACCTCTTCTATCGGCACTTGCTTTTCTTGGCCGTCTCTTTCCACTCGGGCAGTCTTGGCCTGCAACTTCAGTAATTTCTTGATCGCTTGGCCGGCCTTGCCCTTGGCGCGCGCTTCCAGCCATTTGCCCAGCATGACGAAAGTAATAAGCAGCGCTGAGGTCTCAAAAAACACCTCGCCCCGGCCTGCTATAACCGAATACAAACTATAAAAATATGCCGCGCTGGTGCCGACAGCGACGAGCGTATCCATATTGGCCGAAAAATTCTTCAAGCCGTAATATGTCCCGCGATAAAACCGGGCGCCGACATAAAATTGCACGATGCCGGCAAGCAGTGCTTGGACATACAAGCTGATCGCCGACTTATCAGCCAGAACCATGGAAAGCGCCAATATCGGGATTGATAAAATCAGGCTGAGCAAGAACAGATTCCATTCCTTTTTCATTTCTTCGTCTTTCACCATCGCTGAATGGTCATGCTCGCTCATTCGCATCTGATGTTTTTCTCCGCCTTTTTCTGTTTCCCTCACCTGATATCCCGCGTCTTTGACTGCCTTTTTGATATCCGCCTCAGAACACTGATCGCAATCGTACTGCACGCTGGCTTTTTCCGTCGCGAAATTAACAGTGGCCGATTTCACTCCTGGCGTTTTCTGTAATTTCTTCTCTATCGTCAGGGCGCAGGAAGCGCAATGCATTCCGGCGATATCAAGCTGTTGTTTTTTAATTTCTGGCATATGTTTTTATTTGACTGTGAGTATGCCTCGCTTGACCCCCATGGCGCAGGTGATCGGATATGTGCCGGCCTTTTTCGGCGTAAATTCCATGACAATCTGCTTACCCTTGGCCAGATATATCGGCTTGTTATAAAGCCCCGGAATCATAATAGTAGACATACAGCCGGAACCGTTATCAAGCGCATTGACTTCGAATCTGACCGGCGCGCCGGCCTTGACCGTGAACTCGCTAGGAATAATATCATCAGCTAAGGTATAATCGGCTTTAATAATCTGCGTCTCGGCTGATAAGTTTTCAATCGGGCAAACGCCTGAATCGGGCAAAGTCTTGCCGTCAGCGCAAGTAGTTTCACTGATTGTATTTGATCCCAAGCTAAAATTACCCAGTCCTAAAAGATTGGCGGCATTATTCAGATTGTACAAAGCGAAAGCGATCACCACCACGCCGATCAGCATCATGAATATCTTAGACCATTTGCCTCTGATGAATGTTCCCGCCAAACCGGCAAGAAGGAGTCCCGGCAGAGTGCCGATGGCGAAAACCAGCATCACCAGTAGTCCGGAGAAGAAATCGCCGGTAGAAACCGCATAAAGCTGCATCGCTTGGGTAAACCCGCAAGGCAAGAAAAATGTCAGGGCGCCCAAAAGCAAAGCGCCGTAATGGGAATAGGTTTCGCCGTCAATTTTTTTCAAAAATTTGAAATTCGGCAGGCTGATGCTCCAAAGAGAAAATTTCGGAAAAACGCTGATCAGCTGCACGCCCAGAAGCAGCATCACGCTGGCGGCAATCGCCGTCAAGATTGCCCAGAATGTCGACGAAATTTGGAAGGCCGAACCGATCAGCCCGATCACGCCGCCCAGCAAGGCATAAGAAGCCAACCGGCCGGAATTGAACATCAGCTGAGGCACCAACTTGGAATAAATATCGGCCTTCGGATGCTTGGCGCTGTATTTCGCCGACAGCGCGAGCAGCAGTCCGCCGGTCAGAGCCATGCAAGTGGAAAATCCGGCCGCCAAGCCGATCAAAGCGACTGTAAGCAGGTTTTCCGGCTCGCCGAAGCGGAACAGATCAAGCTTGACTCCCGACAGATTGAATAAGAATGCGGCGAGAGCCAATACGCCGACAATGGCGCCCAAAGCATACCAATCGCCATGATTCTTGCTGATCCAGGATAAATTCTCAGAACCGACGGAATAACCCGCCGATTCGATAGCGGCCGAGAATGTTTCCGGCATAATCCGGCCGTCAAATTCTATTTCCACGTTTGATTTTTTGAAACTCACCTTCGCTCCCTTGACTCCGTCTATTTGAGTGATCTTTTCATGCACCAGCGCTTCGCACGACCGGCAATGAAGCCCTTTGATCGGAATAATAATCTTATTCATATGGTTGTATATTTATTATCGGGGTTTGCTGACTTTTATTATCTCTTCTATCATCTCGTGCTTGCGCTTGTTGTTGCCGGACGACATGGCGGCGGTAAAGCAGGACTTAAGATGGCCCTCCAGAAGCGACTGGTGCGCGGACTTGAGCAGGCCGAGCGCCGAGAGATTCTGTTGCATGATATCCACGCAATAGATATTGTCTTCCGACATCTGGATGACCTTGTCCATCAGGCTTCGGACTTTCTTGAAAGCGATGACCGCTTTGGTCTTTTGTTCATTCATAATTGTTATGGTTGCGATTTATAGTCAAGGGATGCCTTATCCTAATACCCCCACCTAGGGTATAGGTATATTATATACCCGCCGGACAAAAGCTGTCAAATATTAAACAACTTAGCTAGATATGCTATAATGATCATATATAAATTCACCCGCAAACATATGGCAGACCTGCAAAACGGCAACGAACTGCTCAAAGTCGATGTCTTTACAAAAATCGGACTGGAGGAAGGAATGAATGTCGGCGACCTCGGCTGCGGCAATCTCGCCTACTACGCCTTCGGCGCCGGCAAGATGGTCGGCAAAAAAGGCGTAGTCTACGCCGTGGATATCCTCAAAAGCGTTTTAAACGCCGTGGAAAACCGCGCCCGCCAGGAAGGCTTCGAAAACATCAAGACCGTCTGGTCCAATCTGGAACTGGTCGGCGCGACCAAGATTCCGGCCGCTAGCTTAGACACCGTCTTCATCCATAATGTCTTATTCCAGGCCGGCGATCATTCCGGCCTGCTTAAAGAAACGGCCAGACTGCTGAAACCCGGAGGAAAATTGATGATCATTGACTGGAAGAAAACCGGCGCGCCTTTCGGACCGCCGGTCAAGGACCGCCCAGATCCGGAAGCCGTAAAAACGCTGGCCGCCGCCAGCGGCTTCAAGCTGTTGGAAGCATTCGAGGCCGGACCCTACCACTGGGGCATGATGTTTACCCGATAGGAATAAACACAGCAATTCCACCGGGTTTACAAAATAAGCGGATTGCGATAAGATAGCAATTGTAAAAAATAATCCCGATTATGTACGATATCATAAAATTCCTCAAGCCGGCCTATCTGTTTGAATACCGGCCGTATACCACTGATGGCACAATAAAGATAATGGCGATTTTTTTCGCCATGTTCCTTGTCGCGGCTGTAATTATAAAAATCGTCCAACAGGTTAAGAAACTGGAAAAATATCAGGACAAGATGCTGGAGAAGCTGATCTCATTCTTTACCGGCTTGGGCGTCATCGGCCTTCTCATCACCTGGACCAGATACGAGCGGGTGCTGGTATTCTCCAGCCGCTATTGGCTCTTAGTCTGGCTGGCGGCGGCGATCATCTGGCTGTACCCGATCATGAAATACTGGATTAAAATAATGCCGGAAGCCAAAAAGCGCAGCGAAGAAAAGAAAGCGTTCCAAAAATACTTGCCCAAGAAGAGTTAATTTATGTCCGACTACAAGAAACGGCTGGGCGCTTACGGAGAGAATCTGGCTGCCGATTTTTTGATCAGAAAAGGCTGCCAGATATTGGACAGGAATTTCCGCGCCAGTAGCGGAGAAATAGATCTCATCGCAACGTCAGGCGATGAGCTTTTGTTTGTAGAAGTGAAGACCAGGAGCGATTCGGTTTCCGGCTATCCTGAACTGGCGGTTGATTGGCAGAAAGTGAAAAAGATCAGCCAAACTGCCCGGCGCTATATGCTGAGCCGCCGGCTGGACAGCTTCTGGCGAGTAGACATAGTCAGTATAGAAATCAACCGGACAAAAAAATCAGCCAAGATCGTATGGTTCAAGAATGTGGGCGCCGGCAATTAAGCTTGACAAATAAAAACAGGTATGCTATACTGCTTATAGATTATAGATGACGGCCCAAAAGGCTGTCATTTTTTACAAAATTAACCCCATTGAATAAGATTTGCATAGAATCAAATGATCGTTTAACTAATATAAATTATTAATCTAATTTTCAAAAAATATTTCAAATTAACATTATCCTGCAAATCTAATTTTAAATCTAATCGATTTAAAATTTATTCAACAGGGTAAACCCACCAATATGGCCCAATCACCAATCCAGGCAGCCATCCAACAGATCTGCCAAGAAAAAAATCTGGACGAGGATGTCGTCCTGAGATCCATCGAGGCCGCGCTCGCCGCCGCCTATCGCAAGGATTTCGGCAACAAACTGCAGAACATCATAACGGAATTCGACCCGAAAACCGGCGAAGTCAAGGTTTTTGATGTCAAAACCGTCGTGGAAGACTTGCCGCCCGAACCGGAATACGACGAGGCGGGCAATCTGATCAATGCGCCTCAGTCGCCGGCCGGAACCGAAGAAAAGATTGAAAAGAAACAGCGCAAGCCCAAAGAGGAAGCCGGCTCGAATTTCGCCGCCGCCTTCGCCGCGGCTTTGAAAGCCAAGCAGGAAGAGGAAGAAGGCACAGCCACCGGCGAGAAAGTCCCGGTGACCAAAGCCTTCATCGCCGAAGAAGCGGAAGGCGTGCCGGCCGAAGGCGAAAAAGAGCGCAAATTCAATCCTAAAACGGAAATTGAGCTCAAAGAAGCCCTCTTGAACAAATCCGATGCCAAAATCGGCGACGAAATCGTCACGCCTTTGGAATTGCCGGGCGAATTCGGACGCATGGCCGCCCAGACCGCCAAACAGGTGATCATCCAGAAATTGCGCGAAGAAGAAAGATTGAAGGTATTTGAAGAATTCAAATCGCTGGAAAACACGCTCATCATCGGCACGGTGCAAAGGCGCGAAGGCCGCAATATCTTAGTTGACCTGGGCCATACCACCGCCATCTTGCCGCCGGAAGAGCAAGTTGAGCGCGAAAGATACAATACCGGCAATCGCCTGAAATTCTATCTCAAAACGGTTGAACTCGGCATACGCGGATCAAACTTGGTCCTGTCGCGAACTACCACTGATCTGGTCAAGGCGATTTTTGAAGAGGAAATTCCGGAAATTGCGAGCGGCGCCATAGAAATAAAGAGCATCGCCCGCGAAGCCGGCAGCCGCACCAAGGTCGCCATCATGTCGCACGAAGAAAACATCGATCCGATCGGCTCTTGCGTCGGCCAGCGCGGTTCCCGCATCCAGACGATCATCAGCGAACTCTCCGGAGAAAAAGTCGATATCATCCTGTGGGACGCCGATCCGGCCAAGTTCATAACTAATGCCTTGTCGCCGGCCAAGATCGTCAGCGTGGAAGTTGACGAAACGATCCATCTGGCCAAAGTGACGGTCAAGGACGACCAGCTGTCTTTGGCTATCGGCCGCGGCGGGCAGAATGTCCGCTTAGCTTCCCGCCTGACCGGCTGGAAAATAGACATCATTTCCGACGGCATCAAAGCCGGCGAAGAAGTCGTCGACGAATCAGTCGAACCGGCGGTGGCCGATGAGATAATCGCCGAAAATCCGGCCGGCGAGGAAGCGACAGAAAACGCCGCAGAGGAAAAACCGGCTAAGAAGAAACGAGTCAAGAAAACAGAAGTGGAAACGACCGAAACTGAATCCGCCGCGACAGCTGAGCCTGGCGTTCCGGAAGTAGCTTCTGAAAACATATCAGAATAATCCGCCGTAATAAACAAAAAAACTCCCGTCTCAGGCGGGAGTTTTTTTCATTTTAAGGTATAAAATAATTATGATTGCAGAAAGAAATATTATCAAGGCGATCAAATAATAATTGATCTGGCTTGTTCGGCCATTACTGGAAGAAGCAATTTCATAATCGCCTTGTATCTCTCCCTTCTCAATGGAGATATCCTTCAAATCCCTTGGCATCAGCCGATAACCGGTAGCCGTCTGGCCGACAATTCCGACCACGCCGATCTTGTCCCCTTCCTTTGCGCCGATGTCCTTCAGGTTTATCTGATTATTGAAATACACCTTGGCTTCTCCGCTGCCGTCATCCACGATAAAATTACGTCCGGAAATTTCCAAGATATCGCCTGCTATTTTTGCCAAATAGCCTTCATATTCTTCGCCGATTTCGCTCGTTGACAATTGATGCGGTTCGGGAGCAGTCTGCCGTTCAATGAATCTTATCTGATCGCGGCTGGCCGTCTTGATCCGCTTGCCGGCCGAAGTATCGGAAATTTCCCCATAAACCTCGATATAATCGCCGATGGCCAGTTCCGGAAAATCCTTTTTATTGGAATAGATCTGAACGCCGGAGCCTGCGATATAGAAATACTGCGCTCCCAAGACTCCGGGAGCAACCGAAACCACTCCCCTGACTTTGACCAGATCGCCGCTGGCAAATTCTTTCAATTGATCCAAGGAAACGGCTTGATAATATGTTTTGCTTTTGGCAATAGTTTTTATTTTGTTGGCCGCCTTGATCGTTTCCGCCGCATCCAAGCCGATTGAGGCCGGATTCTCTTGATCGGCATACAATACATCACCGGCATTGGCTTCGCCGGGCGTCGGCGTTTTTACAAAACTCCATTTTCCATTTTCCAGCAAGCTGTAAGAAACGCCTTCCTCGTTTTCTCCAACATAATCAATTTGATCGATCATTTCCAGATTCGCTGTCATTATCTTTACCGTCTCCAGGCCGGAATTATTGAGCGCCAAGTCGGTTGCGGATCGCTTAAAAACCAGATAGCCTTTTGGCTTGATGACATTGCTGGAAGTCGCAGTCGTAGAAGCCCGGATGATATGCTTATTCTTTGACGCATCTGCCAGAATCAATCCGGTCAGATCAATCTCCGTCTCAAAAATATTCTTCAATTCAATGAATTCGTCATCGGTATCGGAACCAGGCGGGTTAGGATAGACTTCATTGATGATTATTTTACCCCAATACCTGTCTAGGGTTGTTGAAACGGTGGTAGTAGCGGTTGTCGTGGCGGCAATTACCGGATCAATTTTGGGCGCCGAATAGCCTCCTCCGCCCAATGAACTGCGAATCACAGCGGGACGGGCAGTAATCGCATTAATTGCATTTTGGGTTATATCTATGGTCTCGGCATAATCGCCGATTTCTGTTCTCGCCCATGACGCGTCTGACTTGTCATTGAAATTGCCGTAAGACGTCTGGCTGATGATCTGGCTATCGCTGCGCAAAACGACCGTATCGCCGGCATTATTCAGGTTGCCGACGATGTCTTCAATAATTTTATACTCGCCCGGACCGATTGAGCCGCTTAACGTCGTCGTGACATAACTGCCACCGGTAAGATTCAACAGATACAAGCCGGATAAATCAATGGTGGAAGTCGTCTGATTGAATAATTCCACCCATTCACTGCCGCCCGTCGCCGGCGCCGGATAGACCTCATTGACAATAATGTCATCGGGATTAATAACAAAAATAGCAGTAGTTGAAGTTGCAGTCGTCGTGGCTTCTTTTAAAACTTTTTCAAAACTGATATTGTCCAATCCTATGCCATAATAACCGTCAGCTTCAGGGCTATGAAATTTTATTTTTATAGTTTGCCCGCAATACGAAGATAAATCAACCGGTGACTGAAATGATAAAACCGTACCAGTCGCATTATACTCTGCAATATCAATCCAATTGTCTGCTGAATAGACCCCGATAACTAATAATGAACTGCTAGATTTTTTGGATATTCCCCGATATGCCTTGAGTTCAAAACTCAAAGATGAGGATACGCAATCAGATAAATTTATTTCCGGTGAGGTTAATGTTGAGCTGGCTGTTTTTAATATTAAATATTTGTCCGTTGTTGAAGCGCAATTTTCATACAACCAATCAAGGTTATCTTCTATGACTCCATTATGGCTGGGCAAAGCGCTTGCCGCCATAATATTATTCCGGCCGACAAAAAATCCGCCTGATATGAGCAGGGTGACGGCTATCGCCCAAAGGAACGAATTTCTTAAGAATACCATGCGCAAATTAATGCTAATGACTTAATTATAACAGAGGCGGGCTCGATTGCAAAAATCAGCCGGATTTTATATACTGATTCCATATCATATGCCAAAAATATCAGTCATTATTCCGACGCTTAATGAGGCCAAATCCCTGCCCTTCACTCTGGAATCCATCAAGGCGCAGGAATTCAAGGATATTGAAATCATCATCTCTGACGCCGGTTCTATTGATGGCACGCAAGAGATTGCCGAGAAATACGGCGCCAAAGTCGTCAAAGGCGGGATGCCGGCTGTCGGCCGGAATGCCGGCGCCAAAGCCGCGGCTGGCGAGTGGCTGTTATTTTTGGATGCCGATGTTTATCTGTCTGATAAATTCCTGACTTTCCTGATTGAGGAAGCGGAGGAAGAAAAAGCTTCTATCGCCTCTTGCGCCGTCATTCCTCTTAGCGACAAGATCATAGACCAGATCATGCACGGAGTCGCCAACGCCTATATAAATCTGACGCAATATTTCTATCCGCACGCTCCCGGCTTCTGCATCTTGGTCAAGAAATCATTGCACGAAAAGATCAACGGCTTTGATGAGTCATTGAAGCTGGCGGAAGACCATGAATACGTCAAACGCGCCAAAGAGTTCGGCGAATACAAGATATTAAAAAAGCCGAAAATCTATGTTTCTGTCAGGCGGATGGAATCGGACGGACGATTCAATGTCGCGGCCAAGTATGTCGCCTGTGAAGTCTATCGCGCCATCTTGGGCGAAATCAGGACGGATCTCTTCAAATACAAATTCGGCCATCATTACGACAAGATAAAAGATAAGATTAAAAACGGGTTCTAGCTCTTGACAAATAAATTATATATGATATACTGTATTTAAGGATGCTATTGCCTACAATTACGGGTAATTCAACTTCGCAAATAAAATCTCGGAAAATATCCGAGATTTTATTTTTGTGTTAAGATGAAATTGGTTAAACCCGGGGCCCGTAGTTTAATGGTAAAATAGCATCTTGCGAAGTTGAAGATGCCGGTTCAACCCCGGTCGGGTCCAGCCCTAAAACATCCGCCACGGCGGATGTTTTTAGTTGATCTTGTTTTAGGCACATACATATGGCGGGTTGATTAGTTTGTTAATGCAAGCATCTCATTCGGCGTTCTCCCGCCTAGAGAACAATGCTCTAAATTATTGTAATTGATATTCCATATCCTGA
>Ga0172370_10006809_pt1 | contig 14218 bp, 12 predicted proteins | sample LakKiv5m_FD_114538 | JGI IMG/M metagenome (GOLD analysis project Ga0172370, IMG submission 114538) | Freshwater microbial communities from Kabuno Bay, South-Kivu, Congo - kab_022012_11.5m | ecosystem: Environmental > Aquatic > Freshwater > Lake | place: Democratic Republic of the Congo...
CCAAGTGAAAGGGGTTCTTGGCTTGGAACTGACGCTTTACACTGACGAGACGGGTTTCGCCGCGTTGCGCGACGAGTGGAACGACCTGCTGCGCCGCAGCCGGTTCGACACGATCTTTCTGACCTGGGAGTGGCAGACGACCTGGTGGCGCACCCTGGGCGTCACGCGTGGCCCGCTTTATCTGCTGGCGGTGCGCGAGACCGACGGTTCAGACCGCCGGTTGGTCGGCATTGCGCCGCTTTATTTCAGCCACTATGACCACCCCAACACGCTGCACGTTGTGGGCTGCCTCGAAGTCGCCGACTACCTGGATTTGATCATCGAGGCTGGTTGCGAGGAAGCAGTCTATGCGGCGTTCCTGGACTGGCTGGCCGGGCCGACGGCGCCCGCCTGGGAGCGCGTGGATCTGTGCAATCAACCATCGCGCTCGCTGTCGTACACCCGCCTGCCCGAGCTGGCGCGTGGCCGGGGCTGGTCGGCAGAGGTGCACCAGGAGGACGTGTGCCCGGTGATTACCCTGCCGGCGTCCGGTTCGAACCAGACGGCCGATCCCGGCTTCGACGGCTGGGAGGCCTACCTGGCGACGCTCGACAAGAAGGAGCGCCACGAAATCCGCCGTAAACTGCGTCGGATCGAACGTGAAGCGCCGCAAAGCGGCGTGCGCTACGTGCGCGAGCGGGCCGGCCTGGAAGATGCAATCCGCGCCTTCGTCACCTTGCACCGGCTCAGCAGCCGCGACAAAGACGCCTTCATGGATGACCTGATGCAAGGCTTCTTTCAGGCCATCGCGGCCACCCTGGCCGAGCATGGCTGGCTGCAACTCTCCTTTCTGGAGATAGAAGGGGCGGCGATTGCCAGTTATTTCTGCTTCGAGTATAATAACGAAGTCCAGGTCTACAACTCAGGTTATGATCCGCAGGCGTACTCGCAGTTTAGTCCAGGCTGGGTGCTCCTGGCGCGGCTGATCGAGGATGCCATCCGCCAGGGCCGTGCCCGTTTCGACTTTCTGCAAGGGGACGAGGACTACAAGCATCGCTTCGGCGGGATAGATGAACCTGTCTACCGGACGTTGATACGACGAAAGGACGAATGAACGAATCAGCGAATAGCGATCCCATGACCACCGATTCGCTGATTCGCCGATTCGCTGATTCGCTATGCGTGTTATCTCAGGTTCCGCGAAAGGCCGCGAGCTCCGTTCGGCGGTCGGTGATCGCACGCGGCCGATCACCGACCGCGTGAAGTCGGCGCTGTTTAGCATTCTGAACTCGCAAGAGATGATCGTTGATCGCCGCTACCTGGATCTGTTCGGCGGCACAGGCGCGGTCGGGATCGAGGCGCTGAGTCGCGGCGCGACCGCGGTCGTATTTTGCGAGCGCGACCCGGCCGCGGTGCGCGTGCTGCGCAACAACCTCGAGCTGACTGGGGTGGCCGAGCGCGGCCAGGTGGTGATAGGCGACGCGTTCGCCTATCTAACGCGACCTGTGACGGCGCCTTTCGATGTCATTTACATCGCGCCGCCGCAGTATCAATCCCTTTGGCTCAAGGCGTTGCGCCTGGTGGATGCGCAGCCAGCGCTCCTGACCGAGGACGGACTGGTGATCGTGCAGATCTTCCCGAAAGAGTGGTGTGAGCCGGGCGTATCCCAACTCGCGCTTTTCGACCGTCGTCAATATGGCAGCACGGCGCTCTATTTTTTTGAGCGGCCCAGGGGGTGACATGCCGAAGACCACAGCAAAGCGGCCTGATTCAGCTAAGAACCCGAACGAAGATCTGGTGGCGCGGCTGGCGGCCGAAGCCGCATTGCTGCGCCAAAACGAATATCTTTCCGCCCTTCACGAGACCACCTTGGGCGTGATGCGCCGCCTGGATCTGAACGATCTGCTCGAGACCATCGTCAATCGCGCCACGCATTTGCTCGGCGCGTCTTTTGGCTGGCTCTACCTGGTTGACCGCAAAACAAACACGCTGGAGGTCAAGTTCGGTTCCGCCGACACCCTGGAGCGCGTCGGCGATCGGTTGCTGCCTGGCGAGGGGCTGGCAGGGCAAGTCTGGCAGACAGGGCGGCCAATCGCCGTGGACGACTACGCAGTTTGGCCGAACCGCTCGCAGAAATTCCCGCAGGACGCGGTCCATGCCGCTATCGGGGTGCCGCTCGCCGTCGAAGAGCAAATCATCGGGGTGCTCGGCGTTTCGCAAACAATGGCCGGCGTGCCCTTCGACGGGGATGAGGTCACGTTGCTTGTACGCTTCGGCCAGTTAGCTGCCATCGCCATTGACAATGCGCGGCTTTACACTGCGGCGCAACGCCAGGCCCAAGAGATGGCGCTGCTGAACGAGATCCGCACGGCCCTGGCGCGCGAACTCGATCTGACCACGCTGCTCCATACGGTGGTCGAGACGATTGCCAACATCTTCGCCTATCCGCTGGTGAGTCTCTACCTGCTCCAAGATGATATCCTGGAACTCCAGCATCAAGTCGGTTACAGCCAGGTCATCCCGCGAATTCCACGCACGAGTGGGGTTATCGGGCGGGTCGTGCGCACCGGTCAGCCGGTGTTTCTCGCTGATACCAGCGCCGACCCGGATTTCCTGGGCGCCCTGGCTGATATCCGCTCGGAGATTTGCGTGCCGCTGCATGACCGCGGACAAATCGTGGGCGTGCTGAATGTGGAAAGCCGGGCGGATGCCCGCCTATCTGAGGCCGACTTACAACTGATGATCGCCGTCGCCGAGCATGTCAACGTGTCAATCGGCCGGGCGCGCCTCTACACCGAGGTGCGCGAGAGCGAGCAGCAATATCGGTCGGTGATCGAAAACGTCCGGGAGGTCATCTTCCAAATTGACTTGCACGGCAACTGGACATTCCTGAACCCGGCCTGGACAACCCTTACCGGCTTCTCGGTAGCCGAGAGCCTGGGGAAACTCTTCGTCTCATTCGTAGACTCCGATGACCGTGCTGCCCTGACCAATGAGTTTATCCGCTTGATCGCCATGAAGCACGAAAAATATCAGGGTGAATTGCGCTACATCGCCGCCGATGGCAGCACGCGATGGGTCGAGGCGCGCGCCCAGATGATCTACCGCGACGATGGGGAGTTCAACGGCGCGTTCGGCGTGCTGACCGATGTGAGCGAGCGCCGGCTGGCCGAGGAAGAGTTGGCGCGCCAACGCGACTTTGCCCTGCAAATCATGAACAATATGGCCCAGGGGTTGACTGTGACCGGGCCGGACGGACGATTCGAGTACGTCAACCCGGCCTACTCGCGCATGTTGGGCCGCGCCCCCGAAGAATTGATCGGCCGGTCGCCGAAAGATTTCACCTTGCCGGAAGATTGGGCGCTGTTGGAAGATTCCTGGACGCGCCGCAATGAAGGCGCGACATCCACATATGAGAGCCGCTTACTGCGCGCGGATGGCAATATCCTGTACGCCCTCATCACCGGCGCGCCGCGGTTGCGTGATGGCCGCGTGATCGGTTCGATCACCGTCGTCACCGACCTGACCGAGCGCAAGCACATGGAAGAGGCGTTGGCGTTGGCGCGCGATCAAGCCCTGGAGGCCTCGCGCCTCAAGTCGGAATTCCTGGCGACGATGAGCCATGAAATCCGCACCCCGATGAACAGCATTTTGGGCATGACCGAACTGCTGCTGGACACCGAGCTGACCCTCGAACAAAAGGAGCTGGCCGAAGGGACACAAGACGCGGCGCAGGCGTTGCTGACAATCATTGATGATATCCTGGACTTCTCCAAGATCGAAGCCGGTAAACTGGTCTTCGAGGATGTGGAGTTCGATCTGGCAAAGGTCGTCCGGCGCGCGGCAGACCTGTTCGCGGCAAAAGCGCAGGCGAAGAACCTAGATCTGCGCGTGCTGATCGCCGCCGAAGTGCCGCAATGGATGCGGGGCGATCCGCTGCGACTGCGCCAGGTGTTGGTCAATCTCATCAGCAATGCAGTCAAGTTCACGAACCGCGGCGAGGTCGTCGTCGAGGTCGCGCTCGAAAGCATGACCGAGACGCATGCCAGCCTCTACTTCAGCGTCACGGATACGGGGATCGGCCTGTCAGAATCGGCCCGGCGCCGGCTGTTCCAACCGTTCACCCAGGCGGATGGCTCGATGACGCGGCGGTACGGAGGCACAGGCCTGGGCCTGGCGATCTCCAAACGACTGGTCGAGATGATGGGGGGGGAGATCGGCGCAGAAGGCGCAGAAGGGCAAGGCTCGCTGTTCTGGTTTACGGCGCATCTGGCCTATGCCACAGCGCATCACCCGGCGACCGTTGTGACGCGCGAGCGTGCGCCGGAGGAGGCGTTGGCCGAGGAGATCACCGCCGCGCGCATCTTGTTGGCCGAGGATAACCCGGTGAATCAGCGGCTGGGCGTGTTGCAATTGCAAAAACTCGGCTTCAGCGTCACGGCTGTCGGGCAGGGCAAGTCGGCGCTCGAGGCGTATCTTAAAAACCCGAAGGGATATGACTTGATCCTGATGGATTGTCAGATGCCCACGATGGACGGCTTCGAGGCCAGCCGCGCGATCCGTAACGCCGAGAAGGTTCTGGATCGCCATGTGCCGATCGTCGCCATGACCGCTAGCGCGCTGCAAGGCGATCGTGAAGCCTGTTTGGCTGCGGGCATGGATGATTATATCAGCAAGCCGGTGCGGTGGGTTGACCTCCAGGCCATCGTGCGCCGCTGGATCGCGGTGCTCCCGAAACGCAACGCGGAGCCTGCGCCATTATCCGCCCCCGAACCAGCCGTAGCCCAGCCAGCCCCAGCCAAAACCGAAAGCGGGCCTCTCGACCCGGCGACTTTGCGCAATCTGCGGCGCCTGGCCCCGCGCAACAATCCCCAGGCCTTGGTTGAGTTGATCAGCACCTTCCTGGATAGCACGTCCGGCCGGATGCCTGATCTGAAAACAGCCGTCTTAAACCGTGACAGCCTGATGATCAGCCAAATCGCGCACAGCCTGAAAGGGAGCACGGGGAGCTTTGGCGCGCTGCGTCTGAGCGGCTTGCTGGGGCAACTGGAGGCGCTCGGCAAGAGCAGTATTTTCGACGGGACGACTGAGCGGCTGGCAGAGATTGAGGCCGAATATGAGCGTGTGCAGGCCGCGTATCACCAGGAACTGGCCGCGATCGAGGCGCCCGAGACGGGAGCGACGCGTGCCTGAAGCAGGCCCCCAAAGGCGACAAAACGCCTGGCTCATGGCGAGCCGGCCGCGCACGCTGCCGGCGTCAGTCGCGCCGGTGATCGTCGGCGCGGCGTTCGCGTTCCACGACGGCGCCTTCCGGCCGCTCGCAACCCTCGTCGCCCTGGTCGCCGCGCTGCTGATCCAGATCGGCTCGAACTTCGCCAACGACCTGGGCGATTACAGCCGCGGGGCTGATGCTCGCGACCGCGTCGGGCCGACGCGCGTCACCAGCGCGGGGCTGCTGACGCCGCGCCAGATGCAGATGGGGATGGCCGCCGTCTTCGGGCTGGCCGCGCTCTGCGGCGTCTACCTGATCAGCCTGGGCGGCTGGCCGATCTTACTGGCAGGCGTTTTCTCGATCCTCGCGGCGATCCTCTACACCATCGGCCCGGCGCCGTTCGGCTATTATGGGTTGGGCGACCTGGGGACATTCGTCTTCTTTGGCCTGGTCGCCGTGGCGGGGACATACTACGTCCAGGCGCAGGCGGTGACGTCGTTGGTGTGGTGGGGCGGCGCGGCGATGGGGTGCCTGGTCACAGATATCCTGGTGGTCAACAACATTCGGGACGCGGATAGCGACCGCGCTGCCGGCAAGCGCACAGTGGCCGTGCTGCTGGGCCGCCGCGGCGCGCGCGCCGAGTACATCCTGCTGCTGATCGTCGCCTATGCGATCCCATGCGTGCTCTGGCTCGGCTTCGGGCTGCGGCCGTGGGTGCTGCTCCCGCTCCTCACGTTGCCCCTCGCCTTCCGCCTCGTCCGCACGATTCTGACCGTCCTCGGCCCGCTTCTGAATCACGCGCTCGCGGGCGCCGCACAACTTACTGTCTGGTATGCGCTTGCCCTGGCGGTGGGGCTGGCGCTTTGAGGCGACCCCTTGCGCTGCGCCTCTCAGCGGCCGGCCAGACCCGCGGCCAGCGCGACCGCGGCCGCGGGATCCACCCACAGCAGGCTGCGCAACTGCACGGCGGCTGCGCCGGCCGCCAGACATAGTTCCACATCATTTATCCGGCAAATGCCGCCCGCCGCGACAAGCGGCAGCCCCAAATTCAACTCAGCCACCGCGCGCAGCGCATGGAGCATAAAGGAAAACGCCACCGGGCCAGCAACTGAGCCAGCGATCGTCACGCCATCGGACGTGACGCCGTCCGCTAGAGGGCTGGCGCCGACGACGAGCGCATCGGCCCCGGCGCTGACACACGTGGCGGCCAGCGCGACGGCGCGCGCCGTGGGCAGCTTGACCAGGAGCGGCAGGGTGGACGCGCGGCGCACCGCCGCGATCCACGCGGCGGCGTCGCTGCGGTGACACACCTGCGGCAGATGCAGCTCGAGTCCGGCCACGCCCGGCTCATCCTCCAGGGAGGCGCCGATGCGATCCCAATCATCCGGCGCGCCCTCTGCCAACGCCATGATGATTGGCGTCGGCAGGCGGCGCCAGTCCAGCGCGTGATCATCCATGACGCGCCGAAAACCCGGATTGTGATCCCCGGCCGCCAGAATGAACCCGGCCGGCATCTCTGCGAGGCGGCCCGGGGGCTGCCCGCGGCGCGGGCGCCACGACACCGGCAGCGTCACGAGCGCGCCGAACATCGCCGCAGTGACGCCAGGCGGCCACGCGTCGGCATACCCGACCGCCCCACTCCCCGCCAGCAACAGCGAGGCGAGAGTCAGACTGTGTTTGTTCTGAGGCGCGAGTTCGATAGTCATGGGTGGGAAGGCGTCAGTGATCAGTGATCAGTGATCAGTGATCAGTCGTCAGTCGTTGGTCATTCGTCATTCGTCATTCGTCATTCGTCGTCGGTCGTTCGTCATCCGTCGTTCGTCGTTCGTCGTTCGTCCGTCGTCAAATCTCCGCCAGGTCCAGCACCGGCCCGCGCAGGCAGAGGCGGCGACGGCCAGAGGCGAGATCGGCGACGCACGCCTGGCACGCGCCCACCCCGCACAGGAAGGCAGCCGGATAGAGCGCCTGGGCGAAGCCACGAGTCAGTTCGTAACGTTCGGCGCGTACAGCCGTCGCCAGGCTGCTGTAGAATGCCAGGGAACCGGCGGCCAGCACAGCATCGGCCCACGGGAGCAGTTCGGGCAGGAATTGCGCCACCCCATCGTTGGTTGTTCCGCCCCCAGGTCGCGGGAGCAACCGGCGCGTACGGAGCGCCGTGTGATATTCGACCGCAGCCGGCAACCGCTGGGCCGGGATGAGATCGCGCGCGGCCGGCGCCTCCAGGGCAAAGGTGACGGCCAACCCGCCCCCCACGGCCTGCACAATGGCCGGCAGCAGGGCCCACGCCGAGCAGCCGGTCGCCGCGGCGGTTGCGGGGTCTTCCTCGGCCAGGCACAGCAGGTTGCGCGCCCTGGCCGGCAAACGGTAGCCGCTCCCCACCGGCCCCAGACAATCCAACTGCGCGCCGATCGCGATCGCGCGCAGCCAGGCATGGCCCCAGTCGCCGCCCGGCGGCACGCGCAAGGTCCAGCTCGCGTCATCCAGCTCGACCGGATAGAAAGCGCGGCGCAGGTAGGGTTCAATCCCCCAGCCGGTCTTCACCAGCACCGCCTGGCCCGGCGTCAGGCTGCGCGCCAGGGCCGGCGCCTGGAGGCGTAACTCCTGGCTTCCGCCCACGGTGCGGCGTTCGATAAGGGTGGCGGTGATCTGAAGCATGAATGAGCAGAACCTTGAAATGTTACTTTGCGTGTCGGGCAATGCGCGTGACCGGCCAAGTACGGCCTATTATACCCTTACTTTGCCCCCCTGCGCCAATCGCCTGAGAGAGGACGCCGGTATTCGCGCCGGATATCGTGCGAGATGATCCGTCAGGTGCATACACTGAACTGTCGAGGAGTCGTGTTTCGATAGACTTCATGTCTGCATCGCCAACGCTTCGGCGAAACTATTGTTTGCAAGTTTGACTCTAAAATACGTTACTGTTATCATTAGTGATGCACATGAGTGCGTTGCCTGGGTGGACGAATCACAGGGATGAATTGACCAAGTAAAACCGCTTTCACTCTGTCAGGGGCAAACGATGCCATCTGCCAATCGGATTCTCGTCGTTGATGATGATGCTACGATCCTCGCCATGACCCGGCGCGCGCTGGAGCCGGCAGGATATACGGTGTTTACCGAGCAGGATGGCGAGATGGCGCTCGAACGCGTCCGGCAATACCAGCCAGCCGTCGTTTTGCTGGATGTCAATATGCCGAACGTGAATGGGTTCGAAGTCTGCCGGCGCATCAAGTCCGATCCGAACCTGGCTTCGGTTTTTGTGGTCATTCTGTCGGCGTCGCGCATTGATCTTGAGAGCAAAGTAACCGGATTGGGCATCGGCGCCGACGATTACCTGACGCGGCCGATCCCAAATCCCGAGCTATTGGCGCGCCTGGACGCCATATTGCGCATCCGGGCGGCCGAAGCGGCGGTGCGCGACCGCGAACGGCAATTGCACGACCTGATCGCTGGGAACGTGGATGGGATGCTGGTGATTGATGAGAGTGGGCGCGTCCTGTTTGCCAATCCGGCCGCCTGCGCCCTGTTGGATCGGCAGCCTGAGCACATCGTCGGCCAGGAGGTGGGGCTGCCGCTGGCGCCCGCGGGGCAAGCAACCGAATTGGAAGTGCTCCGCCCCGATGGCGGCAAACGTATCGTTGAGCTGCGCGCGACCGCGCTCGATTGGCAAGCACAACCGGCCTGGTTGGCTGCACTGCGCGATATCACCGAACGCAAGTTGGCCGAAGACCGGTTACACGCTGCGTTAGCCGAGTTGCGCCGCTCGAACGCGGATTTGGAAAGCTTCGCGCATGTGGTGTCGCATGATCTGCAAGAACCCCTGCGCATGGTCACCGGCTTTTTGGGGCTATTGAACGCTCGTTACCAGGGCCAACTGGACGCGGACGCCGATGAGTTCATCGGGTTTGCGCTGGATGGCGCACGGCGTATGCAGCGGCTGATCCAGGATCTCCTGGCGTATGCACGCGTTGATTCGCGCGGCGGCGCTTTGACGCCAACCGACACCGAAAGCGTCTTGGTGCAAGCGTTGGATAATCTGCAAGCTGCGCTGCAAGAGAGCCATGCTGTTGTGACGCACGACCCTCTGCCGGTAGTCCTGGGTGACGAGACACAACTTGTGCAGTTGTTCCAAAATCTGATCGGCAACGCCATCAAGTTTCGTGGGGCCGAACCATCCCGCGTCCATGTGGCGGCGCACTTGCAAAGCGCCGGCTTAGAACCGCTACTGCCATATGTTCAGTCTGAACGCCCCGATTTGCACTCAGAATGGGTATTCTCAGTGCACGACAACGGCATCGGCATCGAGCCGCAATACTTCGAGCGTATCTTCGTCATTTTCCAACGCCTGCACGCGCGTCACGAATACCCCGGCACAGGCATCGGCCTGGCGGTGTGCAAGAAAATCGTGGAACGACACGGCGGCCGGATTTGGGTTGAATCCACGCCGGGCCAGGGCAGCACGTTCTATTTCACCCTCCCCGCAACTGTATAGACTTCCAAGCGAATCTGAGGTGACTCATGGTACAATGCGCCTAAATGACAGTAAAGGCGTATACATGAGACACGGTATCCTTGCCGCGGCGGGCGTCTACGTATTGTGGGGGCTGCTGCCGATCTATTGGAAAACTCTGGGCGCAGTCCCCGCTCCGGAGATCATGAGTCATCGGGTCGTGTGGTCCTTGCCGGTAGTTTTGTTGTTGCTGGCGGCCCAGGGCCAGGTGCGGCGGCTAAGTCAGACCGCCCGCCGGCCCGCGGCCTGGCTGCCTTTCATCGCGACCGCATCGCTCCTCAGCATCAACTGGCTGACCTATCTGTGGGCCAACAACAACGGCCACATCATCGAGGCCAGCCTCGGCTACTTCATGAACCCGCTGGTCAACGTGCTGCTGGCAACGCTCTTCTTGCGCGAACGCTTACGGCCCTGGCAACTGGCCGCGGTGGCCCTGGCATTTACCGGCGTGTGCTATCTCACGCTGAACTACGGCCAATTGCCCTGGATCGCCCTCACGCTGGCGGTCTCTTTCGGCCTCTACGGCCTGATCCGTAAAGTCGCCGCGTTGGGATCGGTGGAGGGCTTGACGCTCGAGCTGACGGTCATGTTCTGGCCGACGGCAGCCTTCCTCCTCTACCGAGGCTGGACGGGCGCCGGCGCGTTCGGGCGCCTCGGCGCAACCACCGACCTGATGCTGATGGGCGCGGGCGTGGCAACGGCCATCCCGCTGGCGCTCTTCGCCTTCGGCGCGCGGCGCGTGCCATTTACAACCCTCGGCATCTTGCAGTATATCTCGCCAACCCTGCAATTTCTGATCGCCGTGTTCCTTTATGGCGAGGCGTTCACGTGGGCGCGGTTGGTCGGGTTCAGCTTCATCTGGCTGGCCTTGGCGGTCTACACGACTGAAGGGTTCCTGGCGCGACGAAGGCAAGGGCGCGCGATCCCGCTCAATCCTTAAGCGCGTATCACTTGTGGTATCCCATCATCCGCGCTTGATCGGTCAACTTGCGCCAGGTGGTTTCATAGGAAGCCCATGCCGGCGCCGAATTGCTCACCTTCTCTCGAAATTCAGCCTGGTACGCGGGTTTGCCCAGGAAGATTTTCGGCGAGAAGGTCTCGTAGCCGCCGAATTCGCAAACGAGCTTGCCGATCAACCAGCAGTTGCCTTCATGCTTGCGTAGCGTTTCGCTGGAGATGCGCATGGCTTCTTGAGAATCCAGAAAAGAGAGCAAGAAGGCGCCAAGCTGGCGCGCGAAGACGCGTGAGCGCTCGTCCCAGTGCCATTGCGCGGTCATTTCCTCCAGCTCTTGATGATCGAGCTTGCGGCCCGGCAGCATCCACACGTCGGGCAGATCCACCGGATAGCACAGCCGGATCTGCTGCCCGCCATGGATGTCTGCCAATGCCGCTGTCGTATCGGCCGCCAGCGGGATACGCTTGTCGGCTTGTAGGTTTCCGGTCACGAAGCCCGGCACGGCCCGCAGCGCGGCCGCAGCGGTGATGACTTCATCGAGCGTTGCCGTGACGAACCCGGAGCGCGGCGTGACCTTCATCATCAGCGGATAAGCCTTCGGCCCGGCGATCGGCCAGTTGTGTGCGTCAATCGTATCCAGATCCTCGAACGCCATGAAGGTCGGATCGTCGTAAGTGACGCTCAACGAGGTCATCTTGCGCAAGGCCTGCTCCGGGTCGCGCGTCGAAAATTGCAGGCGCAGATCGTCTAGCGAGCGATAAAACGCCAAGCCATACGATTCGCCGCCGCCGCCCATCAGCACCGTGTATCGGGCCGGGCCATCGGCTGGATAGTGGAACTCGATCGGCATCAGGTTGTCCAACCAACGCCAGGGGGCCAACGCGTAAAAATCGGCCGCCGCCGCGTAGTACTCGGCCATCAACGGAACCGTTATGCCGCGCACGCCGATCAAACTCACGCGCGGCCGCTCCGGGTTCATGTGGGCGGTCAATCCACGCAGGGCGTTGGCGACCATGGCCGATCCGCTGTGATATTCGCAGCGCACCTCGATCTCGGCCAGGAGCGGCGCAAGCTGCCCGACCAGGTCGGCGTCATCCACCATGATGCGGCTGGGGCGACTGCGTTTTCCGCCGCCCGGCGCCGGATGCAGCATCGCATCCGCCAGGGCCTTCAGCACGACATCCAGCGTCGGCGCGTATTCCTCCATGTGCGAGCCGCGGACGCGGTCGGCGGTCGCATTCAAGACCAGGATCATAAACGGGCGATAGGGCGGCTTGTTTTTCGGCGTGATCCAGGCCGGGGCGCGGCGGACGGTCACGTGCCAGACTGTGGCATCTTTCGGGAGTTCGCTGGCCTGCGCCAGGAGCATGTGCGGCATAAAAGCTATCCTTTCCTTGTGTCATTAAGTTTATTGGTCCCATTATAGCCTCGCTCGCGCTGATTGCCAATGTGCAGTCACCCGACACAAGTGGTATGATCGCAGACAAACGGAAGCGTCCATGACACGTTATCACACCTACCCGACGGAGCACCTGGCGACTGCAACCCAGGGCGAGATGGCAGCCTGGATGGCCCGCGAACGCGCCGATCTGCTGGCGCAACTCGCTGGCCTGGATGAACGTATTCTATGTGAGCAGCCGGTGCTGGGCGATTGGACGGCCAAGGATCTGCTGGCGCACGTGGCGCAGTGGGATGCGTTCTTTGCGCGATCGGTGGCGATGGCGTTGGCTGGCCGGGCAGATGAAGTCCCCGACGTAAATATGGACGAGGCCAACGCTGCGGCGCACATCGCGCACCGGGATTGGTCGCTGGCGAAGACACTGGAAGCGAGCGCGGCGGCCCGCGCCGACTTCTTGCAGGAGTTCTGGCGGGCGCCGGCCGAGGCGCTCGACACAGAGTGGCAGTTCGGCTGGGGGCGGGCGTCGCTGCGGCGCATCGCCAAGTGGCGTGGCTATCACGACTCGGAGCACGCCACCCAGATCGAAGATTGGCGAGCCAAAAGCTAGAAAGGTGATGGAAGGAGAGATTCCAATGGATATTGCGATGACGTCCACGACCTTCGACATCCCTGGCTACCGCGTCGTGCGCGGGCTGGGCGTGGTGAAGGGGATCACGGTGCGTTCGCGCGGGCTGGCGGGACAACTCGCCGCGGGCCTGCGCACGATCGTCGGCGGCAAGATCCACGAATACGTGGTGATGTGTGAAGAAGCGCGCGGTGAGGCGTTCGACCTGATGCTCAAACACGCCGAGGAGGTCGGCGCCAACGCCATCATCGGCGTGCGCTACGACGCCACCGAACTGTCGGAAAGCATGACCGAAGTGCTGGCCTATGGCACGGCGGTGGTTGTCGAGCGGATGTAAGCGGAGATGGTGGAGCCATTCTCTCAACGCGCGGCGATGCGCCTGGGCAGCCAACATCTGGCCGGTGACGAGGGGGAAAAACTATGTCGGAACAGCCGATGAAACCGAATCGGATAGATCGCGAACTGATCGGCGAGCCGTTAGCCGTCGGCGACCGGACGATCCAACCGGTCGCCCGGTTGCGCGGCTGGGCTGGCGGGCAAGACAGCCCACACGGCGGGGGCGGCGGGGGCTGGTTGCAGGTTCGACCGGTCGAAGTGATTGTGCGCGAGGCTGATGGCGCCGAAAGTCGCGTCCCAATTGTGAATCCGGCCGCGCCGGCGCTGCGCGGCATAGTCCAGGCGGGGCTAGTCGTGGCCGGCATCTGCGCCGCGATCATTTCGTTGCGCAAGCTGACGATGCATATCCGCTGAACACAGCGGCGACGTAGCCGCGGTCTGCGGGAGCGGGCCGACAAATCACAAGGAGACAACCCATGGAGATCAATCTCTCGACCGTAACTGAACCCATTGAAAACATGATGAAGCGGCTGACCGTCAATTCGGTCTTCGGTGAGCCGATCAAAGAGGGCGACCAGACCGTGATCCCCGTTGCCCAGGTGAGCTACGGCTTCGGGTTCGGCGCGGGGTGGGGCAGCGGCGCGGCCGCCGCGGAAGGCGAGCAGCAACCCGCCAATGCCGGCGAAGGCGGCGGCCACGGCGGCGGCGCGATGGGCAAGGCGAAGCCGCAGGGCGTGCTCTGCATTACAGCCGAGGAAGTCTATTTCGAGCCGGCGATGGATCGGAACGTGATCCCGCTGGCGGGCATCGCGATGGTCGCCTGGAACGTCTTCTGGATCGCGGCGACCGTGCGGGCGTTTGCGAAGCGGTAGTGTAGAGATCCGGGCAGCCTGGGCCGGCGGCGATTGCTCGATGATTCCCACATGCCGCAGGCCCACGCGTGCGCTTGCGTAACAAAGGCAACGCGTGTGTGTTTCGGGAGGCTGTCTGATGTCAGATGAGCCGATCCAGGTCGCCATCGTTGATGATCATCCGATTGTGCGCGTCGGTATTCGGGCGGTCCTGGGAGCCGCGTCGGGTCTCAGAGTTTGTGAATCTATCGGTGGTTAGTTTGGCGGCGAACAGATACTGCGGTAACATCCTGGTAGCCAGGAGGCCCGACCATGACACCGACCAAGCCAACCGCCGAAAACAAGTATCAG
>Ga0172370_10006811_pt1 | contig 14216 bp, 6 predicted proteins | sample LakKiv5m_FD_114538 | JGI IMG/M metagenome (GOLD analysis project Ga0172370, IMG submission 114538) | Freshwater microbial communities from Kabuno Bay, South-Kivu, Congo - kab_022012_11.5m | ecosystem: Environmental > Aquatic > Freshwater > Lake | place: Democratic Republic of the Congo...
CAAGTTTCTGGCAGGCTGCTACCCCAGCAGCCAGTTTCCCCAAGAACATCGGGAGAAGCTCACCGGATTGCTCGACGCGGGGATTCGCACATTTGTCAATCTGATGGAGGAAGAGGAACTCGACCGTTGGGGCTGGCCCTTCAAGCCGTACGAGGATTTCCTCCGATGGGAAGCCGCGCAGAGAGGGATCGAGATCGAAGTTATTCGCGTGCCGATCCGGGATGGAGACATCCCTTCCGACGAAACCATGACGAAGATCCTTGAGATCATCGATAGGTCCATCGCCGACGGACGACCGGTATTCGTCCACTGCTGGGGCGGCCGCGGACGCACCGGAACCGTGGTGGGGTGCTGGCTGGCACGTCACGGAATCGCGGTTGGGGATGCAGCTGTCGCCAAAATCCAGGAATTGCGCAAATACGACGAAACAGCCGACTTGACGTCACCCCAAACATGTGACCAACTGGACATGGTAAAGCGCTGGAAGCCACTCGAGGATGAGAGGTAGCACTCTATGTCTTGACAACAGCGGCTTGTTGCCCGCGCTTACCGGCAGCCTATCCCCCTGTTTCTTCCCGTCGACGCTATAGAAAAGCACCTCCTCCCCCGTTACGGAAAAATCGCGACTTCTACACCAGATTCTGGTAGACAACCGGTTAACTGCATGGGCGGCTGATGTCCGCTGTCTCGTACCGGAGGTGTTGCCGGTGGGGGCGGGTCTCAGACCCGCCCCTACTCAAGGTCCTCGCTGACGACCACATAAGGGCATATATGAATCGGTCTACTAGCGTCCTGAACGGTGGCCTCATCGTAGAGGAGCAGCCAAAATGACGATTGATCCCGCGGGATCGGCAGCAGTTTTCACCGACCGACTCGGAGTTCCGCACCATGGGAGGTGTGTCTGATGCGTGCGACTGTAGGACTCATCCTGGGACTCGTATTGTCCGTCGGCGCGATCGGGCGGGCTGAAGCGCCACCGGTCGGACCGGCTCCTGACCCACTCCGTCTGTTCAAGGCCGTTCGCCTGGAAAACATGTCCACGCGGGTACCGTCGCCAGGAAAGCTCGTTTCCATCAAGATCACCAACAGCGGTCGAACCTATTACATCTGCAAAGAGAAGACCGGTTACGCGATTTACCATCTGGAAGTGCGGTTGGTTGAAGGAGCAAAAGCCAAGATCGAAGAAGACATTAAGGCACTGGGCGAGAAGTGGGACGGCGTCCTCCAGGACGAACTCGTCTTCACCAACGATACCCGCAAAAATGAAATTCGTAAGCGGCTCTACCAGTACAGTGAAGCCGTATGGATACGCAATGAGATCGTCGTCGGCGAGCTCGAACAGGAGCAGAAAGCAGCTTCACAGCGTTAGGTGCATGGTTGCGTACCGAACATAGAAGCAAAGAAGTAATGCTAATTGCCAACCGGCATAAATCGGGGTAATGAGTAGTGCAGGAGCGCACGCTATCTCCGTCATGGGCAAGCCGAATCGACCTGGTGGGCCGAAACGGGCGATTCATAGTCTTCGAGGGCATCGATGGGTCGGGCAAGACTACTCAGGGCCGCCTCCTCGCGGAACGACTCGGTTGTTCCAAGAAGGTTCTCTTCACTGCCGAGCCGTCGGATGGACCGATAGGTCGACGCATCCGGTCGATGAAAGAGCGGCTGGAACCTCTCGAAGAGGCGCGACTTTTCACCGAGGATCGTCGCCACCATATCGAACGCGTTATCGTCCCCGCACTCAATGAGGGCAAAGCGGTTGTCTGCGACCGTTACGTGCACTCGTCAGCCGCGTATCAGGGCGCGAGAGGCATACCCGCTGCCGATATCCTGGCGTGGAATGCCGCGTTCGCTGTAGCTCCCGATGCCGTGGTGCTGCTGGACCTGCCCGTGGACTCAGCGCTCGAAAGGATTGCGAGCAACAGAGATATGCTCTCGCTATTTGAGGATCGTGAGTATTTAGAAAGAGTTGCTGCAATCTATCAGAGTCTTGACGACCCGCTTATCGTTCGAATCGACGCACTGGGCGACATCGAAGAGGTTCACAAGAAAATCGTTGTAGCTCTGGCGACAATGGAGTGCTTCCACGGCTGGTTCCGAGGAGAAGACGCATAGCCGTTAAGACAAGACGGGAACATCCCGGGATACATGGCAAATTGGCGCTCACCCGCAGTCTCGCCTTGAGCCCTTTCCCCCCTCAATCCCCCCGTCAACGGGGGGAAGTGCGTCCCCTCTCCGTTGACGGGGAAGGACATGGAGGGGGAAACTCTTGGTATTTCCCTAATCTTAACGCTTATGAGCGAGAAGACGGCGAGGATTTCCTCGATACAACGTGCGATATTATACTCAACTCATTGACATAAAGCCCGATTTTTTGGTATTATCTTAGGACAGGATCGCTCCACGGCCCCCAAGGAGGCACCATGCGCTCAGTTCATCACCTCTCAATCTTGCTCATCGCAGTTCTCATCGCGGCCATGTGGGTTGCGTGGGCGCCGGCCGCGGATTATAACTCAAAATTCGTGAGGAACTATCCGCCGGGGTTTAACGGCATGTGGTACAAGGCGGAACGCTTTTTCGAGCCGCCTCCGGTGCTCAAGCGCGGCGTGGAAATATACCGGTGGGACAGATACATGAGTAACGTGGTGGGACTGCACTTCCCGTTTTATCCGACGCCTTTCGACTGGGATTACGGCACGGATCGGACCTTCAACCTCCCGAATTACGACCGCAATGACTGGCCGTGAGCTGAAATTCCTATTCGGCGTAGGGGCGACCGGCTGGTCGCCCGTCTGAACCTGTCCTCGCTTTATGCGGGCGACCAGCCGGTCGCCCCTACGGTCTGTCGCCTCCCCGGCGGGAGGAGCGGGTCTCCCGTGATCGAGCGATCCCTAGACAAATAGGAACGCTTAATTCACCTCAGTATAATAGTCCCCTCGCAGCTCAGGGTTCTTTCGCTCGAAGATGCCGAAACGGGCGAGCCCCAATCTCTGCAGCCTGAATCTGATTGACGTTCCGAGCACACCCACTCCGTAGACGACCGACCGGGAAAAATTGATCGACGAAGCCTCCGGGAAATACCGCGTGGGACACGAAATCTCTCCGACATTGAACCCGAAATAGATCGCTTGCGCGAGGATCTGATTGTCGAAGACAAAATCGTCGGAGTTGCGGTTCAGCGGCAGCTCTTCGAGGACTCGTCGCGAGAATGCGCGGTATCCCGTGTGGAACTCCGACAGCTTGGATCCGAGTAGTAGATTTTGGAGGAGCGTGAGTATTCGGTTGGATACGTACTTGTAGAACGGCATCCCCGATTTGTGAGCCCTGCCGCCGAGAATACGGGAGCCCAGGACCACGTCGTATTCGCCGGATGCCACCATCCCGGCGATCGCAGGAACCAGTTTCGGGGAATACTGGTAATCCGGATGGAGCATCACCAGCACATCCGCGTCGGACTTGAGCCCCTCCCCGTAGCAGGTCTTCTGATTGCGACCGTACCCGTAATTTCGGTCGTGTAAAAAGCATCGGATACCCAACTCGCGAGCGAGTTGCACGGTGTCATCGGAGCTGAAGTCATCCACGAGAAGGATGTCGTCCACCACATGACGGTCGAGTTCCGCAACAGTCTTCCGGAGCGTCTTGGCCGCATTGTACGCGGGAAGCACTACCAGTATCCGTTTTCCGTTCAGCATCCGAAATCCATTTCATTAGTGCCGTGACAAACGTTGTCGGAAGGTTGTCGGACAATTAGTGGGGCCGGCGTCTCTGCCGGCCACCAGTAGATCGATTCAGAAATGCCTTTGCATGGTAGTCATCGACGGCCTTGGGTAGGGGCGGGTCTCAGACCCGCCCCTACAGAGCATATTGCGGCGTTCAATTCCTCACCTCGTCTCCAGCAAGGTGGCAAGCTACTTGCGAAACGCTCTACTAGTTCAGGACCGGCGCGGAGAGGCTGTCCCAAAACTTGCGAGGAATTGAAAATCGTAGCACGGTCATGCTTTGTCTCTCCCTTTGTCGCCCTCACCCCGCCCCTCTCCCAGAGGGAGAGGGAGTCCTGTGGGGCCTATTTCCGGTCCCCTCTCCCTAAGGGAGAGGGCTAGGGTGAGGGGGAAATCGTGCTACGCTAGCACCCTTTCAGGGAGTTCTGAGACAGTTACCGAAAGCCGGCCCCACTATTCCCTTCAAGCACTTCGAGATAGAGCGCGGCGCCGCATTTCCGCAATGGAGCAATCAGGCAGGACACGCTCGGGCGTCTCCAGCCCGGTCCTTCTCGCTGCGGACCTGGATCATCTGCGCCAGGATCGACACCGCAATCTCCTGAGGGGTCTCGCCGCCGATGGGCAGACCGATAGGCGCGTGAACGCGGTCGATGTCCGTCTGTGTGAACCCCTCAGCGAGGAGCGCATCGAAAACCATTTTGGTCTTGCGCCTTGACCCGATCATGCCGATGTAGCCCGATGGGGTTCGCAACGCTTGGGACAGAACAGTCCGGTCGTGCGCATGCCCACGGGTGACGATCACCACGTAGCTGTCCTCATCGATATCGAGCTTGGCAAAACATCCGGGAAAATCCGTCACCAGAACCTCGTCTGCGGCCGGAATGCGTTCGAGGTTCGCGAACTCCGCGCGGTCGTCGATCACCACCACGGAGAAATCCACATACGAGGCGAGCTGCGCCACGCATTCGCCAACATGGCCTGCGCCGAAGATATGCACGGTGCCCCGTGTTCGGAGCCACTCCAGCAGCACGGGGTATTCCCATCCAGGCGAGTTGAGGAGTTGTGACGGCTTGAGGAGCCTCAGCTCAGGCGTGCAGGCCACAGCCGCCTCGTCGCCCGCGAATCCGCCGACTCGTCCGAGGCGCCTATCCACCAGCAAGTGCTTAACCTCGCCGGTGCTGTTGGGCGGAATGGAGACCAATGTGAAAAGCAGGCCGTTCGTCCTGTTTCGAGTAACTTCATGAACCGCGCCGAAGACCGCACGTTTCTCAGCATCGCCGCTGCGGACGAATTCCACGAGCACTTCAGCGTCGCCGCCGCAGATCATGTCTGTGGAGTGTGCGTCCTGTCCCCGAAACGAGAACGACACCCGGTGGGATTTCCGATCCGCAATGGCCTTGAGCGCAAACTGCTGCACTTCCGCCTCGAACCTACCACCGCCGATGGTCCCGGCTATAGACCCGTCGTCGCGGACAAGGAAGCGAGTCCCCGAATGCCGCGGGGACGATCCGTGTACGGAAAGTATCGTAGCCAGGGCGAAGTCCCTGCCTTGATCGAATTGTTCCAATGCGGCTTTCCATACCGCTGCCATGATTGCACCCTCGCGTCCTGGGAATCATGCGGGAGACGAACGGGAAATCCCGTGTTCAAGTTCCTCCGCAAATAAGAAAGATCGCATAGGGTGCCGGCTTTGTCAATAAACGCGGAAATGGTTGCGGGGCCGTTCACATGCGCGGGGATGCTGCGTGCAGAAAAGAAAGGGCAATGGCTCACCGGGACCTCGAGTAGCACCGGATGGTGTCGGTTCGTGAAGAGTCCCCATCGCCCTGCTCCTTCCCCAAGTATGGGGAAGGGGAGCGTTGGAAGCCCCCTCTCCACTCTTGGAGAGGGGGTGCGGGGGTGAGGACGGCCGCCCTCCCGGTGAACAATTGCTGAAAGGTATCAATCGCCCCTGAGGTCGCCGAGATCGCGGTAGGGGCGCATGCGCGAGGCTGTCTCAAAAGTCCTACAACGGGTGCCATCGTAGCACGATAACCCCCTCACCCTAACCCTCTCCCTGGGGGAGAGGGGACCGGAAATCCGCTCCATACGCCTCCCTCTCCCACTGGGAGAGGGCCGGGGTGAGGGTTGCAGAAGCGTGTTCCAGCCCTATTCGTGGCACGATGTTGGACTTCACCCGGCTTTTGAGACAACCTCCCGCGCGTGCGCCCCGTTGTAGCCTGGTACGCGGCGGAGATAGGGCGGACACATTGGTCCGCCCCTACACCCAATGCTTGTGACTTAAGAGTTCGATCTTGGATCTTCAACGTGGGGCGGGCTTTCCAGCCTGCCGATTCACGCTGTCACGATGAGTGCGCGAGCGAAGACGCAGAATTTGCTTTGGTGGGACAGGCGTCTCGCCTGTCGTGGTTTTCGGGAAAGCTTCCCAGAGAGACAGGCGAGACGCCTGTCCCACCATGAACAAAGGATCGGGTCTCTTCGCGACAGGTGCGGATTGCACTGCTCACCGCAGCCTGCCGAACTATCAACCGCTCCCCCCTCAATCTCTCCGTCAACGGCAGGATGTGCGTCCCCTCCCCGTTGACGGAGAGGGAAAGGGAGGGGTCTTATTGCGAGCTGGCAGAGCGCTCTGTAGGGGCGCACGGCTGTGCGCCCTGTTGGGGCTTGTACGTCGCTGAGGAAGGGCGGACGCGCGGGTCCGCCCCTACCGACGACGGCCACTGAACGCACATAAAAGGGCGCCCCGAGATTTCCCCGAGGCGCCCTGCTTGATCGCAATGTGGCCGGCTTACGCCGGGTTAGGCCTTACGGGCCGGGCGGCACCCTGTACAGGTTCGAAGCTCCGGGGTCCCAGTCAAGGGTGAAATCCGAGCCGTCCCAGCCCCACCAGTGCGTGGTGGCATACACATACTTGGAGAAGTTGTTCCCGGTCCCCGATTCATAGTACCGGGCGTACCGGTCAGCAGCATCTCCGGCAAGCGAGTACTCCATGTAGTACCCGTTTGCGTCGCGATAGAGATTCAAACCCGTTGAAAAGGTGTTGGCGAACCGAAAGGAATCCACTAGATACCTAGCCTGAACCGCCCCGTCGGTGTACGAGTCGTACCACGAATATGCGCCGGAGAATGCATAAGCAAGGTAGTTCCACGTGTTGTCGTCAGTCTCGCCATTGTGAATGAATCTCAGTTCGTCAGCGCCATAGTTGTAAAGGAGCTTCCACGTCGCGTCGGTATACAGCGCATGGCGCATGCCATCACCAATGAAGCCGGGCGTGGTCAAATAGTTTAGTTGTTCGCCATACCCGTGACCGTCTGAAAAACCCCAGTAGCCGATCTGGTTCCAAAAGAAGAACCGTAGAGTAGCGTCATCGTCGGCCCTGTACCACCGGCTATAGGTACCGTCGTATTTGAACCACCATTCGTTTCCGCCGGAGGAGATATTGTGCCTAGATCCGTCGCCCATGAAGCTGTCGACGGCGTTCAGCCACAGGCCCGACGGGCCGATGTTAAACGGTGCCTGGCCGGTCGTAGAGAAATAACCGAACAGAGACCATTGGCCGTTGATGTAGTCGTAGCCGAAGCGCTGATTCGAGCCGTCCGCGTTGAGTGCCCAGGACCCGGTGTCCGATGTGTAGTCGTAACGGTAGTACCAGGGATGGGAAGAGATCTGGTACCAATTACCCAAACCGACGAACGGCACAGTCGCGCTGAGGGCGAGCGCATCGGTGAATTCCCCCGAACCGCCGGTTGCGTCGTGATGACTCCATATTCCTGTCGTGAACGCGTAGGAGAACCGGAGCCATCCATCGCCGGTCGCCGCCCGATAGTACTCCGCTCTGTCCAAGTCGTAAGCGTACCGGTACCACCAGTAGCCGGACTTGCCGTTCCGATTTCCGTTGCCCATAAAGGGGCATTCAGTCAATGACACCTGGACTGAACTTATATAGTAGCCCCCAAGGGTACCGTAATGCTGCCAATAGCCGCCACCGTAGAGGTAGGAGTACCTCTTGTCGGCTTCCGCGGTGGACCGGTACCAGTAACCCTGGTTTTCGCCTCGAATATACTTGTAGTACCACTGGTAGGGCTCGGGTGAGATCAGGTGGAATTCACCGTCGCCCATGAACGCGATCGTGCTCAGCGAGGTGCTTCACGGACCGAGGGTGGCCGAGCCGCTATTCCAACCGTAGTGGCTCCACTGGCCGTCAGCGTAAGCGTAGGAGAACCTCTTTGTCCCTCCGCCGGCATCGGTGGACCAGTCCCCCTCGTCCGTGCCGTACAGGTAGCGGTACCACCAATTGCCCGATACCACTTGGTGCACATATCCGTCGCCCATGAAGAACACAGTGCTCAGGCTCACGGGCGAACCCAGGAGCGCAGAGCCGCCGAGCCCGTCGTAGTGGGTCCATTGTCCGATGGAGTGATCAAAGGAAAAGCGCAGCGTAGTGTCGTCGTTGGCCCGATACCACCAGCCGGAATCTCCTTCGTAATCGTACTTGTACCACCAGGAGTTCCCGCCACCGCTGATGTCGTGCCTCGACCCGTCGCCAATGAAACTCACGGCGTTGAGCCAGATGTTTTGGGGGGTCAGGTAACCGCAGCCGCCTATTGAGTCAAAGTGCCCCCATTGGCCCAAATTATAGTCATAGAAGAAGCGCGTTTCATCGCCGGCCTGAACGCTGGCCCAGTACCCGTCGTCGTAGCCGTAGCCATAGTAGTAGTACCAGCCGGGATCGGAAGATACTTGATAGTAGCCGCCGTCGCCGATGAACGCCACAGTCGTGAGAGAGAGCGGCTCACTGAGCACACCCGCGCCTCCGTGGTCGTCATGGTGGCTCCATATACCGGTGGCATACGCGTACGAGAACCTCTTGACCGTGCCGGCGGCATCGCGGAACCAGTTGCCCTCGTCTGCACCGAAGTATTGGTACCACCAATTGCCCGCTATTACTTCATACAGACCGCCGTCCCCGATAAAGGACACGGTGCTCAGGTTGGTAGGCAAACCGAGGAACGCACCGCCGCCGAGCCCGTCGTGGTGGCTCCACTGACCGCTCGCGTATCCGTAGGAGAACCGTTTCTGCGTCCCCTCGGCGTCGATGAACCACCAGCCTTCGCCCACTGGGCCAGCGTACCGATACCACCAGGCGCCTGTAAAGACTTCGTGGACATTGCCGTCGCCCATGAAGCTCACGACGTCCAGCCAGGTGTTGCCAGGCCCAAGGAGTGCAGAGCCGCCCACCGCGTCATAGTGCCGCCATTGACCGTTGAGGTACTCATAGGTAAAACGCAGACTCGTGCCGTCCGAGGCGAGCGCCCAGGACCCCGTGTCTGCGCCGTAATTGTACGAGTAGTACCAGGGCACGGAAGAAACCTGGTGCCAACCGCCGTCGCCAATAAACGACACTTCCGAGAGAGAGAGAGAGCCACTAAGTTGCCCCCCACCGTCGTTCGCGTCGTGGTGACCCCATATGCCCCATTGATACGCATAGGAGAACCGAAGAGCGAGGTCGTTGTTGGATTTAAAGAACTGGCCTCTGTCCAGACCGTAGTTGTACGAGTACCACCAGTCGGATGAGATACCGTTCCGGCTTCCGTCGCCGATGAATGCTACTGTACTGAGGGAAATCGGGTTTGATGGGGCGGTCAAATAGCTGGACCCCGAACTGTAGCCGAAATGAAACCAATCGCCGTTCCAGTAATCATACGCAAACCTCATGTCGTCCCAGTTCGCAGAGCGAGCCCAGCGTCCAAAGTCTGAGCCCCATTCGTAAGTGTAATACCACTCGGGGTCAGGCGCGCCGGACACCTGATTCCAATTTCCGTCGCCCATGAATCCCACCACGCTCAAAGACACCGGCGAACCCAATGTCGTCTGACCGTTATTCCAGCCGTAGTGAGTCCACTGGCCGTCCGCGTACGTGTAGGAAAACCGCTTTACCGTTCCCCCCGCGTCGCGGAACCATTCACCGAAGTTGCCAGCGTAGGTGTACTTGTACCACCAATTTCCGGCGACCGCGGTGTGCAGCTCGCCGTCACCCATGAAGGCCAACTCGCTCAGTGAGGTATTTGCCGGTCCGAGGATCGTATAGCCGCTCCCCCAGCCGTAGTGCCTCCACTGGCCGTCGACGTACGTGTAGGAAAACTTCCTCACCGTGCCGGTTGCATCGCGGTACCAATCGCCTCTGTTATTTTCGTAAACGTACTTGTACCACCACGTTCCTGCGTCCACCTCATGGAGATTTGCGTCGCCCATGAACGCCACGTCGGTGAGGGAAACGCTCGCAGGTCCGAGGGTCGTGTACCCGCTCCCGTACCCGTAATGCCTCCACTGACCGGTCCCATAATGGTACGAGAACTTCTTCAACGTGCCGCCCGCATCGCGGAACCATTCACCTCGGTTCGCGCCCTCATAGAGGAAATGGTACCACCATGATCCCGGGATGGCTCCTGTGGTCACTTCATGCACGTTCCCGTCGCCCATGAACGCCACTGTGCTCAACGAAACAGGAGAGCCCAACGTGGCAACGCCGCCGCCCATGCCGAGATGCCACCACTGGCCGGTTGCATATTCGTACCTGAACCGGTTGTAGTACGCGCTGTCAAAGGTGAGGAAGAAACTCGCGCGGTCGTTGGCGTAATCGTACCGGTACCACCAACGGCCAGCGTCCACCTCATGAAGATCGCCGCCATCACCGATGAAAGCCAAGGTACTCAGAGAAACAGGAGCGCCCAACGTGGCCGAACCGCCGTCATATCCGTAGTGGCTCCACTGACCATCCCCGTAGCCATACGAGAACCTCTTGTCGGTTTCGGAAGAGGACCGGGACCAGTAACCCTGGTCGCCGGCATACCTATAGTACCAATCCGGTTCAGGCGTGGCGGACACCTGATGCCATCCATCGTCACCCATGAACGCGACTTCGGTCAAGGACGTCGTTCCACCCAACGTCGCTCCCAAGCCGCTACCCCAGCCGTAGTGGGTCCATTGACGGCCGGCATAGTCATACGAAAAGCGCAGATTCGTCCCACCTGACTCGAGCGCCCAGAACCCTTTGTCCAGGCTGTAGAAATAGGAGTAACACCAGGGGTTCGAAGAAATCTGGTTCCACGATTCGTTGCCGACGAATGCCACATCACCCAGAGAAAGTGCCTCACTGAGGGTCCCCTCACCGCCGTTCGCGTCGAGGTGGTTCCACACTCCGCTTGCGTACACGTACGAGAAGCGTTGATTGGCGCCGTCCGACGTGCGCGACCAGTATCCCTTGTCCTGTGCATAGGTGTACGAGTAGTACCAGGGCCCTGACATATTCGTCCAGTGCCACCCCCCGTCACCGACAAAGGCCAGATCGCTCAAGGAAAGCTGGTAGTTGCCAAGAACATAGGCGGCGCCGCCATTATAACCGGTATGCGACCAAAGGCCGTCCGCGTAGCTGTACGAGAACCGATTATCGGTATCGGAAGAGGATCGGGACCAGTAGCCCTGGTCGCCGGCATACCTGTAGTACCACTCCGGGTCAGGGTCGCTGGACACCTGGTGCCAGCCTCCGTCACCCATGAACCCGACAGTGCCCAGTGAGACGTTTGCCGGTCCGAGTGGACTGCCACCGCCGCTCCAGCCATAGTGGTACCACTGACTATCCGCATATGTATAGGAAAACCGATGGCCTGAGCCGCCAGACGAGAGGAACCACTCGCCCGTGTCCGTTCCGGACTGGTACCGGTACCACCAGGTCCCAATATCGTGATAACCTCCGTCACCCATGAAGGCCACGATACCGAGGGACACGGGCGCGCTGAGGACCGCGGAGCCGCCGTCCTTGTCAACGTGGCTCCATTTGCCATCAGCGTATGAGTAAACGAACCGCTTTTGGTTCCCTGCCAAATCACGGAACCACTGACCTGTATCCGCGGCGGCTTCGTATTGGTACCACCAGGAGGCGCCGAGGAAGTAATGGATATTGCCATCGCCCATGAACGTGACCGTGCTGAGCGATGTGGCGCCGGGCCCCAGGAGCGCTGAACTGCCCCACCGGTCCCAGTGCGACCATTGCCTGTTGAGGTAATCGTAAGAGAAGCGCGCAGAGGCGTCGGCCGAGCGATACCAGTACCCGTCATCCCCGTCGTAGTCGTATTGGTATGCCCAACCGGGATCGGATGAGATCTCGTGGTACCAGCTGCCGATGAACGGCACAGCGGTAAGCGATAGGGCTTCGCTGAGGGTCCCCGCGCCGCCGCTTGCGTCATGATGGTTCCATATACCGGTCGCATACGCGTAGGAAAATCGGAGAGCAGCATAATCATTGGCCCTGCAAAAGAGCCCGGTGTCGAACTCGTAATCATACGCGTACCACCAGCCCGCCGATTTGCTGTACAGGTCACCGTCGCCGATGAAAGGCAGTGCACTGAGGGAAATTGAGTTTGGCGGGTCGCTAAAATAGCTCGCGCCGCCACTCCAGCCGGCATGCGACCAATAGCCGGTGCTGTACTCGTACACAAACCTCTTGTCGTCTTCGGACCCTGATCGCGCCCAACGGCCCTTGTCGGTGACCGCGTAAGAGTAGTACCATACAGGGTCCGGGTCAGACGAGATGAGGTGCCACCCACCGTCGCCCATGAACGCGGTTTCGCTCAAGGATATGGCGCCGCCCAAGGTCGCCTGGCCGCCATTCCAGTCGTAGTGGGTCCACTGGCGGTTTAAGTAGCTGTAGGAAAATCGCTGATCCGCGCCGCCTTCGGCGAGCGCCCAGAGTCCGGTGTCAGCGGCGAAATTGTAGTGGTAGTACCACGGTACAGAAGAAACCTGGTACCAACCTTCACCGCCGATGAACGGGACAAGAGAGAGTGAGAGGGCTTCACTGAGGATCCCTTCACCTCCGCTCGCGTCATGGTGGCTCCACATGCCGGAGACGTACCCGTACGAGAACCGGAGCGCTGCATCGGCGTTCGCCTTATAGTACTGCCCCCTGTCGTTGCCATAGTCGTACGAATACCACCACTGTTCAGGGTTTAGCGGGATCTGTCTCCGCGCCCCGTCACCGTAGAAGGCGATGTCTGCCAGTGAGGCCGCGTAACCGAGATCCACCCACGCTGAGCCTATCGAATCGTAGTGACTCCATTGGCCGGTTGCGTAGGCGTACCCGAACCTGTAAGAACTCCCACGCGACCAGATGCCGCGGTCATCGTCATAGTTGTACGAATAGTACCAGTTAGTCTCGGAGGGGGAAAGCCAAAGGCCGTCAGCCGCGAACGCCGCGGACGGTGTCGGCGAACCGAGGGATGCCCCGGAGCCCCCCAAATTATAATGCCACCATTGGCCGCTGACATAGTCATAGCTGAGTCGCCTGTCCACTGGCCCAGCGGAGCGCGACCAGGTGCCGAAGTCGTCCTCGTAGTCGTACGAGAAATACCACGGGTCTGGCCGGACCATCGTCCAGTCCACGAGAAATGGGGCATTGCTCAAGGTGCCCTCGCCGAGCCAATTCGGCACACCGTCCTGACCAAAATGAGCCCAGCCCGAGGCCGGCGAGGCGGTAGTGCCCGACCAGAACCCAAATCTCAGATCCGCATCGTTGTTCGTCCTGTAGTAATTCCCCATGTCGAGGGTGTAGTCGTAGCGGTACCACCACGGCTCCGCGCCCGAGATTACCTGTCGCCTCACTCCATCACCGAAGAAGGCGATGTCGCCAAGTGACGCGGCTTCGCCGAGCGCTCCCCAAACAGACGCCGTAGCGTCCCACTGACTCCACTGGCCTGTTGTGTACGAATAGGAGAGCCTGCTGTTGTAGGCAGAACCGTCGTACCGGGACCACACGCCGCGGTCGTCGCCGTAGCTGTAGGAATAGTACCAAATGGGCGCGGCAGAAACGAGGTAGTATCCACTGTTTCCGATGAACGCGGCGTTCATGGGCGAGCCGAACGTCGCGAACCCGTCGCTCCAGCCGTAATGGGTCCATTGGCCGGAGGCGTACGCGTACGAGAACCGCTTCGACGCGTCGTCGTTCAGTCGAGACCAGGAGCCGATGTCAGATCCGGAGTCGTATTGGTACCACCACTGATTCCCGGTATAAACCTGCCGCCGTTGTCCATCGCCCACGAAGTCGGCAGTCAAGCCGGCTTTTCCCAGCACTCTCCAATAGAGAGTATTTGCGCTGTTCTCCCACTGCCCAGGGCCGTAATGGTACCGAAAGCGGTAATAGCTCTCGGCAAGGGTGCTTCCGTCCTTGTACCACCCCATGTCGCAGTTGGCCAAGTACTGGTACCAGAACCCGTTGCCCAGATTCCACCACGCACCGCTCCCCAGAAACGCGGCTGAAAGACCCGTGTTTCCGAGCGCTTGCCACGACGAGGCAGTGTCGCCTGTATTCTCCCATTGCAGCGCCGCGTACCGGTAACGGAAGCGGTCATGCGTGCCATCCCTGAAGGTTCCGATATCATCCTCAACCAAGTACTGATAGGTGAAACCGTTGCCGAGGTTGTACCAGTCGCCGCTCCCCACGAACGC
>Ga0172370_10006814_pt1 | contig 14212 bp, 14 predicted proteins | sample LakKiv5m_FD_114538 | JGI IMG/M metagenome (GOLD analysis project Ga0172370, IMG submission 114538) | Freshwater microbial communities from Kabuno Bay, South-Kivu, Congo - kab_022012_11.5m | ecosystem: Environmental > Aquatic > Freshwater > Lake | place: Democratic Republic of the Congo...
AGCTAAAAAGCAAATTACAATTACATATTCTACAAAAAACCAAGAAGGTAGAGAAAAATTACCAAGTATATTTGTACAAGAAATAAATCCAGAATTTGTAGAAATATCCAAAGAAGAGCAAAAAAATATTAACGCAGAAGAGAATATTATACAAAATGAATTTAATAAAGATTTTGATAGCAAAACTAATATAAAAGAAAAAGATTTCTTAAATGATTTATTTATTAAAAATGGGCTTTCAGTTACTGCTTTAAACAACTATTTATCTTGTCCATGGAATTATTTTTTTAATAATTTAATAAGGCTTCCAGGTAACCAAAATAAATTTATGGTATTTGGCACTGCAATACACGAAGCTTTAAAAAATTATTTTGATGCTCTAAAAGATGGCAAAGATTTTAAAAAAGACTACTTAATCAAACGTTTCGAAGAATCATTAAACACAAAACCTATAATAAAAAATGACCACATAGAAATGCTAGAAAAAGGCCAAAAAGCTTTAAGCGGATATTATGATTTTTATAACAAATCTTTTAAAAATAATATTTTGAATGAATTAAATATAAATAGAGTTCAATTAACAGAAAATATTTCTATAAATGGCAAGATAGATAAAATAGAAATATTAGATTCAACAAACAATGTAAATGTTATAGATTATAAAACAGGTAAAATAAAATCAAGAAATGAAATTTTAGGTTTAACTAAAAATAGTGATGGTAATTATTTGCGTCAATTGACTTTTTATAATTTACTTTTAAATAACTATCAAGATAATAAATTTAAAATGCAATCAGGTGAGATTGATTTTATACAACCAGATGATAAGGGAAATTACAAAAAAGAAATTTTTACTATAACCAAAGAAATGGTTGATAATCTAGAAAATCAAATTATACAAATATCTAAAGAAATACTTGATTTAAGTTTTTGGGATAAAAAGTGTGACAATAAAGATTGCGAATTTTGCGCCTTAAGAAAAATGATAAAATAAAAATATATTATAATTCTAAAAATAATATTTCTAATGCTAATTTAGGGCTTGCATTAGTAAAAGTAATTTTGTAAATTAATTCATCTAGAAGTTTGAGTTTTTGGGATGCAGAAACATCTGTTAAGATATTTTCTTTAAAATATTTTTGTAAAATTTGCATAATTTCTAAAACAACTGTCCCCTGCCCTGAGCTTGTCGAAGAGTCTTCTTTAATGTTTTTTGCATAAGCAAATTTTTCTGCCAAAGAACCTGAAATAACTTTTAACAATTCAGATAAAATTTCTTTTTCTTTTTTCAATTGTTCTGGATCTTCTACAGCTTTTAAAATTTCTTTTGTTGCAAAAAATTTAATTACTTGGCATCTTGAATAAATTGTATTTAAAATTCTCTCTGGCCAATTAGTTATTAAAAATATAAAAACATTGCCTCTGGGCTCTTCTAAAGTTTTAAGCAAACAATTTTGCGCTTCTGTGGTCATATTTTCTGCATTATCAATAATTACCGCTTTATATCCTGCAAAATAAGATTTTTTACTTAAAAAGTCTAAAATTTTCCTGGCTTGGTCAATACCAATTTCTTTTTTATCTGCTAATACCTCCCCTGTTTTTAGATCAGGTAATGCATAATTATAAGATATCATTCCTTCAAAACCCAAAGACTCCTTACCAGATCTTACAAGTAAGAAATCTAAGAAATTTCCTTTTTCAATGTCTATACAATTTTTACATTTTCCGCATGGTTTATTTTTTTCTAAGCAATTTATAAATTTTATAAGTTCTATTGTTAAAGTTTTCTTACCAATTTGATTTTGCCCACAAAACAAAAATGCATGAGCCATTTGCCCTTCTTGAAAACTTCTTTTTAAATAATCCCATTGCTTTGTATGTCCTATTATCATATATTTTTATTTAATTAATTCTATCTTTTTTTATTGCTTTAGTAAAGCACAAAAAAATCGTAAAATAAATTACGATTTTTTTCTAGACCCTAGACGCTATACCCTAAACCCTATTTCTTAGACATTACCACTTTTTTGTATTCATCTAAATGTTCTAATACAGTACCTGTGCCTTTTACTACGCAAAGCAAAGGCTCTTCTGCAATAAAGCAAGGTACCCCAGTATTTTGAGCAATAAGCTCATTAATCTTAGCTAGCAAAGCTCCCCCGCCAGAAACTATAATACCTTTATTCATAATATCTGCCGAAAGTTCTGGTGGTGTTTCTGCTAAAACTTGTTTTACTGCTTGCACAATTTCACCAAGCACATCTGAAATACCTTCGCATATTTCATTACTTGAAATTTTAATATTTCTTGGAAGTCCCAAAATTAAATCTCTACCTTGAATTTCTAAGTATTTTGGATCTTTTTGAGGCAAAGCTGTACCAATTCTTATTTTTATTTCTTCTGCAGATTGTGTACCAATAGCTAAATTATATTTTTTCCTAATATATTCAGCAATAGCTACATCAATTTTATCTCCTGCTACTCTAGCAGACTGACAAGCTACAATACCACCCAAAGAAATCACAGCCACTTCGGAAGTACCTCCACCAATATTTACAATCATATGCCCAGAACAAGAATTAATTGGCACTCCAGCCCCAATAGCAGCTAAAATAGGCTCTTTGGCCACATAAGCTTGCTTAGCACCTGCAGACAATGCAGCTTCAATCACAGCCCTTCTTTCAGTACTAGTAATACCTGCTGGAACAGAAATAACAAGTTCAGGTTTGAAAATTTTAAAATTACTTGTAGTTTTACTTATAAAATGTCTTATCATTGCTTGAGTTACTCTATAATCTGCGATTACACCATCTTTAAGAGGTCTATAAACTTTAATGTCAGATGGGGTTCTACCAATCATTTCTTTAGCTTGTTCTCCTACTGCCAAAATTTTATTTTCACTCAAAGATACTGCCACAACAGATGGCTCATATAATACAATCCCTTTACCTTTAACATACACAATAGAATTACAGGTCCCTAAATCTATAGCTATTTTATTATTTAACATATTTTTATGAATTAATTCGTTTAATATCAGCACCCAAAGCTTGTAAACGTTTATCTATATTTTCATATCCCCTATCAATTTGATAAATATTATCAATTGTAGTTGTACCTTGAGCAATCATACCAGCTAATACCATGGTAATTCCAGCTCTTAAATCTGGACTAGTTAATTTTTTACCATAAAGCTTAGATGGCCCATGAATTACTACTCTATGAGGATCACACATTATAATGTTAGCCCCCATAGAAGCTAATTGATCTGTAAAGAAAAGTCTACCTTCAAAAATAGATTCATGCACAATACTTTGTCCTTGAGCTTGAGTCATAAGTAAAGTATATGGAGATTGCAAATCTGTAGCAAATCCAGGATACTCATGAGTAATCACAGAAACTGCTTTCATAGTACTTAGTTTGGTAATTATATAATCTTTGCCAATTTCCAAATTAGCCCCTGCTTTTTGCAATACTGGCAAAAAAGCCCCCAAATGTTCTGGGTTACAATTTTCTATTTTAATTTCACTATCTGTAAGTAAGCCCATTACTACAAAAGTACCTGCTTCTATTCTATCTGGAATTACATCAAAATAAGATCCATGCAATCTATCTACGCCTTCTATTTCTATTGTATGAGTGCCAGCACCTTTTATTTTAGCTCCACATTTATTTAAATATTCAGCTAAAGCAGGAATTTCTGGCTCCATAGCACAATTATTTAATATAGTTTTACCTTGAGCCAAAACTGCTGTCATCATAAGAGTTTCTGTACCAGTTACTGTAATTTGTGGAAAGAAAATATTAGTGCCTTTTAATTTACCATCTTTAGCTTGTAATACAAAACCTTCTTGTGTAAATTCTACAACAGCTCCCATTTTTTCAAAGCCATCTAAAAATAAATCTATTGGCCTTTTGCCTATCACACATCCTCCAGGGTGATTCATTTCTACTCTACCAAATCTTGCTAATATAGGCCCTGCAAACAAAATAGAACTTCTTAATTTTCTTACTAATACAGGATCTAATTTTGTATTTTTAATATTTATAGGATCTACAATCACCATTTTTCTTTCTTTATCTATATCAACTTTAGCTCCTAAGCTTATTAAAATCTCTATTGCATTATTTGTATCTTCTATAAAAGGAAAATTGTTTATAATACATTTTTGATCAGAAAGCACTGTTGCAGCCAAAATCTTTAAAGCTGAATTTTTAGCTCCACTTACAGATATTGAACCTGATAATTTTTTACCTCCAGTAATTACAAATTTATCCATAATTTTATTTTAAATTCAAACTAATATTATCTTATAAAATAAGCTGTGTCAAACTTGACTTTTTTTACCCATATATTCTATTATACTACATTCCCTTGACATTGTCAACATTAATATTGTACAATACGGGGGCTTCTTTTTTTGTGATTTTTGTAGTATATTTATTCAATAGAAATAAATAATTAAATTTATGCAAAAAAGAACAAGGTTTATAATTTTATTAATTTGCTTGGTATTGTTTTTTACAATTACACCAGTTTTAATATTCTATTCACTTGGATATAAAATTGATTTTAATAACTTTAAAATTACAGCTACAGGGGGAATATATATAAGAGCTGAACAATCTGGCACAGAAATAATAATTGATTCTAAAATAAATAAAAAAACAGGGTTTTTCTCTAATTCAGTATTTATTCAAAATCTTCTACCAGATAAACATAATGTACTTGTCAAAAAAGATGGATATTTTTATTATATAAAAAATATAAATGTAATAGAAAAACAAGCAACTAAAATAGAAAATATTACTCTTTTTAAAAACAATATAGAGTTTATTAATACAAACCTTAACTGGCCAATTAAAAATACTCCAAACAGCCCAATTACTTTGATAGATGTTAAATGGAATCAAAATAATTCCAAAGCTATAATTAATACAAATAAAGGATATTTTTTACTAGAGTTAAATAACTCTAATAGCATTATAAAGCAAGTTGATTTTTTAAAAGACTCTAAAGCTTTAGAATTTAATTTACAAAATCCTGATGAATTATTTTTTAGCAAAAATAATAAAATTCAAAAAATTAATATATTATCTGCTTTAACAATTAAAAATACTAATCCTGAAATATTAATTGATAAAGTTATAAGTTTCCAGATTAATAACAATCACATTATTTGGCTTGGGCAAGATGGTAATTTAAATCAATCAGATTTATCTGGTAAAAACAATCAAATACTTACTGCAAACCCTATATTATTAAATAAAAATAATTCATATAAGATTTTTAGCAATAGTTTTGGAATATTTTTATTGGAAAATAATAATTTACTTATATTAAATAAAGAAAAAGAATTTTTCGAAATATTTGCAGAATCTATAAAAGAATTACAAACTTCCCCAGATAATAAAAATATTTTTTATATAACTTCTACAAATGAAATATTACTTAATCACTCAAATTACGAATATGATCAATCTATACCAGAAAAAACTCAAAAAATCTTGCTTAATAAATTTTACGAAAATATATCTCAAGCATATTGGCTAAACAATAATTATTTAATATTTAAAGCTGACAATAAAATCAAAATATCTGAAATAGATAATCGTAATAATATAAATATTAATGACTTACCAATTAATTTAAATAACAATAATTATCAAATATATTTTAACCAACAAGATAAAAAATTGTATATCTTAAATGAAAATAATCTAATAATTACAGAAAAAATCCTTCCATAAAGTAAATTAAAAACTCCGCAATTTGCGGAGTTTTTTAGTTTATCTTTTTGCCCACTGTGGTGATTTACGAGCTCTTTTAAGACCAAATTTCTTTCTTTCTCTCATTCTTGGATCTCTTGTGAGAAAACCTGCTTTTCTTAATCTTTTACGGAAATTTAAATTAAAATCTACCAAAACTCTTGCTGTACCATGTCTAATAGCTTCAGCTTGTGCAGATCTGCCCCCACCTTTAACTATTACAGAAACTTTAAATTTATCTAAGCACTTCATTTTATTCATAGAAGCTACTGCAGTTTGCTGATCTTGAGTCATTTTAAAATATTCTGTATAAGGCTTACCGTTAACTAAAAACACTTTATCTCCTCTTGTAAATAATCTAATTCTTGCAACTGCTGTTTTTCTTCTTCCTATAGCTTCAAAATATCTATCTGGCTTAGAAGCAATTTCTTTTTCAAGCTTAAAAGCATCTGCTGGCATATCATCTAAATCATCTTGATCTATTACAACTGTTGGCATAACAGGTTTTGCTTCCTGTACAACAGTCTCTTTTTTGGTTTTAGTTGTTGTTTTCTTTGTTGTTGGCATATTTTTATTTTTCAAATCTTAATCTTTTTATTTGTCTTGATCTTAATTTATTTTTACATAACATACCCATAACTGCCATTCTCAAAATCTCAGAATAACCTTTTTTATCAGATACTTCTCTCATTGTAGCAGACTTAAGATTACCCAAATACCCAGTAAATCTATAATATTTTTTATCTGTAAATTTCTTTCCTGTAAATCTCATTTTATTAACATTTTTAATAGTAACAAAATCACCTCCATCAATATATGGAACATAATTTGTTTTATTTTTGCCTCTCAAAAGATTAGCAATTTCTACAGCCAATCTTCCCAAAACTTTACCTTCTGCATCTATTAAATGATTTTCTCTTTTTATTGTTTCTGCCATATTTTTAGATAAGTTCAATTATTACCATTTTTGCAGCATCAGACTGCCTTGGACCAATTTTAATTATTCTTGTGTATCCTCCCTGAGTATTTAAATACTTAGGACTTATTTCTGTAAATAATTTTTTAACTACTTTTACTGAAAGCAAGCTTGATATTACCCTTCTATTAGCAACATTATCTAACTTAGCTCTTGTAATAATTTTCTCTGCATAAGACCTAAGCTCTTTTGCTTTTGCTTCTGTTGTTTTAATTTTACCATGCAAAAACAATGAAGTTGCTAAAGATTTTAACAAAGCTTTTCTTTGATTTTTAGGCCTTGATAATGCTCTCCCTGAATTTCTTTTTCTCATTGTATTATTCTGCTTTTAATTCTAAACCTAATTTTTTAAGACTTTTCTTTATTTCAGATAAAGCTGTTTCCCCAATTCCCTCCATCTCAGATAAAGATTTTTCTGATTTTTTAATTATTCCACCAACAGTTTTAATACTATTTTCATTTAAAGCGTTCAAAGTTCTTGTTGATAGTTTTAAATCTTCTACAGGTGTTTTGCTTACATCTTCCACTGCTACTGGTTCATTGTTAGAATCATCTTCTTTACTTAATTCTTTTGCTTCTTTATTTTTATTTGATCCCAAAATAATATTAAAATGTTTTAATAAAATATCACAAGCATAAAAGAAAGCTTCTTCTGGTGTGATTGTTCCATCTGTTTCTATTTCCAAGTTAAGTTTATCAAAATCTGTTCTATCACCTACTCTCATATTTTCAATTTGGAAATTTACATTTTTAATTGGTGTGAATATTGCATCTAAAGCAATTGTAACAATTTCCATTTTTTTGTGCTTTCTTTGATCTCTTGGCTCATAACAAATTAATTTTTATATTTTTATTTCTATTTCTAATTCAGTTTTTTTATCTGTTATTGTTGCTATATGAGTTTCTGGATTAGCTAATTCTATTAAAGGAGATTTTTCAAAATCTGATCCTTTTACTTCTTTTTCACCTTTAACTTTTAATAAAACTTTTTGAGAATCTCCATCAAAAATCTTAAATCTTAATTTTTTAAGATTCAAAGTTACCATTATCATATCTTCCAAAACTCCTTGCAAAGTTGAAAATTCATGTGGAGCACCATTTATTCTAGCTTCTGTCACTGCAACTCCAGGAAGAGATGTTAAAAGAACTCTTCTTAAGCTATTACCTATTGTTACTCCATAGCCAGGATATAAGCCTTCTATTTCAAAAACAGACTTGTTTTTACCTTTTTGAATAATTTTTGGTGCTATTGGATACGAAATCATATTATATTTTTAAACATTAGAGTCAAAGACTGAAGCTTTTATCACCATGATTCAATCCTCAAATCTAATGTTATGATTAAATTTATCTTGAATAAAATTCGAATATTAATGATATTTCAGCTGGAGGATTTACTTCTAATAAATCAGGATCTCCAATTGCTTTTACTTCCATTTTTTCTTTATTTAATACTAACCATGCTGGAGCTTCTTTCTTTTTAATAATTTCTGCAACACTTTTGAATAAATTATTTTTTTTCTTTGTTTCTTTTACTTCAATAACATCACCTTTTTTTACATTATATGAAGGTATATTAACAGGTTTTCCATTTACAATAAAATTACCATGAGAAACCATTTGCCTTGCACCAGCTCTTGATTGAGCAAATCCTGCTCTAAAAATAACATTATCAAATCTTTTTTCGATTTCTTTAATAAGCTCTGCAGATATATTTTCCACTTTTCCCATTTTAGCTAAAGCTTCTTGTACATAAGCCTTGAATTGCTTTTCAGATAATCCATACCACTTCTTTAATGCCTGCTTTTCAACTAAAGATCTTTTATAATCACTCATGCTACCACCTTTTCTTTTTCTAGCTGGTCCAGGAGTATTGCTGTTTCTAGCAAAAGCACATTTTCCACTTAAACAACGATCTCCTTTTAGAAAGAGTTTTTGTCCTAATCTGCGACAAGTTTTGCATTGATCGTATTGCATTTTTATGTAATATATAATTATTTAATTTTATACTCTTCTAATTTTTCTTGGCCTGCAACCATTATGTGGTATTGGTGTTATATCTTTTATGGAAACTACATTTAATCCTTGACCAATAAAAGTTCTTACACTAGACTCTCTTCCTGCTCCAATTCCAGATACAAAAATATTTAATTTCTCTAATCCTATTTTCTTACAAATTCCAGACATTGTTTCTGCAACTTTGGAAGCTGCAAAAGAAGTTGATTTTTTAGTTCCTTTAAATCCTACAGATCCAGCAGATTTCCAAGCTAAAACCTGACCCTTGTTATTTGTAAGTGTTATAATTGTATTATTATAAGATGAAGTAACATATATTTTACCCTCAGAAGCTCTTTTTATAGTAGATTTATTTGCTTCTTTTTGAGCAGTTTTTTCAATTACTTCTGTATCTTTTATTGCTTGTTCTTGATTTTCTTTTGTTAAATGAATTTTTCCCATAATATTAGTTAATTTCAAATTTTAAATTTCAAATTTTAAATTCAGATTATGTTGGTGATGCAGCTGGTTTTCTTCCAGAACCCATTGTTTTTCTAACATTACCTCTTACTGTTCTGTTATTTGTTTTAGTTCTTTGACCTCTTACTGGCAAACCTTTAATATGTCTTAAACCTCTCCATGCTCCAATATCTTTAAGTCTTTTTATATTTACCATTACTTGGCGTCTTAAATCTCCTTCTATTTTATAGTGCTTTTCTATATAATCTTTTAATATACCTATTTCTTCAGAAGTCAATTGTCCAGCTTTTTTATTTGAATCAATTTTTACTTCTTTTAATATTTTTTCACTCAAAGTATTGCCTATTCCATATATATAGGTTAAAGCTATTACTGTTCTTTTATTTTCTGGGATATTTATTCCCGCAATTCTTGGCACTTTTCGTAGGGTTTAGGGTTTAGGGTTTAGGGTTTAGTTTTACTAAACGCTAGACGCTAATCGCTAAACGCTTTTTTTATTATCCTTGTCTTTGTTTATGTTTAGGATTTTTTTTACAAATTACATAAAGCTTTCCATATCTTTTAACGGTTTTGCATGAATTACAAATTTTTTTAACTGAAGGCTGTACGCGCATTTCTTTGAATTTATTAATTTTATTTTAATCTATAAACTATTCTTCCTTTACCCTGATCATAAGGGCTCATTTCAAGTGTTACTTTGTCTCCAGGCAAAATAGTTATTCTATTCATTCTCATCTTACCAGATAAAAATCCTATAATCTCTTTTTGATCATCTAATAATACTTTAAAAAAAGCATTTGGTAAAGCTTCTATAACCCTACCTTCTAATCTTATAGATTTTTGTGAATTTTTATTATTATCCGTTTGTTCCATATAATTTACAATGTTAGCAAATTTTTTAATAAAGGTCAATACCCTTTAATTAAATTTTAATTTTAGATCAATTTTCTCTATATTATTTGGAGCTTTTTTAGTCCAAAATGGCCAAAATTTTATATCCAATTTCTCTATTTGATTTGGCAATCTATTAAATAATATATCTTTAATTTCTGTAGCATTTTTTTGCTTAAATAAATCCAATAGATCATCTTGATCAATTGGATTATAAATTTTGCACGAAGATTTAACATCCATAGCCAAATTGCCAGAATTAATATTTACTGACTCTGGATTAAAATCTAAAGTAAAACTTGATTGTAAAATATTTTGATTATTTGAAGATAAATTTATATATTTTTTAGAAAAACTTTCTATATATTCTCTTTTAAATGCAATTGCTTTTGCTTTAACTTTTACTTGATAATTAAAATTATCTACTAATGCCCCAGATTTAACTGAAGCAAAAGTCTCTGTTACATTCTTTGTAATTGCATTATCAAACAAAACATAATCAGGTGAAATCTTTTTTCTTAATTCAGATTCTGCTTGCAATAAAACTTTTTCAGAAAGTTCTTTCTTGGCATTTGATAAATCAAAATCTGTAACCTTTTTAACATCAGCTAAAATTCCTCCAGACATTGGGTTTGTAGACTCTGCATAAATACTATAATAATAATTCGTACCTACAAGTTTTGGTATAGAAAATTTAGAAGCTTCTATATTAGAGTCTTTGCCAGGTTCTTTGGCTATTACTTTTACATTTATAGATCCTGGTATTATTTTACCACTCTTCATCGTACCAGCAGGTATTGTAACTTTCTCTTGAGTTAAGAAATACTTTCCAGAATCAGAAAGAAAATGCGTACCTGATATAAGAGTAAAAGAAGTAGCTGGATTTAATTTATTATAAATAGTTATTGTTCCAGAAGCATTACTTGCATTTTGAGCAGAACCTGTAGATTGAAAATCTTGCCACAAATCTTTTTCTATTTCAAAAACTTCTGCTGGTATTTTTTTGTTATCAAAATCTATTTCTTTTATAGAGCTTTCTGCACTTACTTTTTCTTGAAAACTCAGCAATTCTGTTTTTGGCCAAACTTGAATATAAGCACTTTGCAAAGAAAAATAAAAATATCCACAAACAATTAATAGCAAAGCACAAAAAGAAACTCCTAACCAAAACTTCCATGGTAATTTTTTATTTTTAATAAATTGAAAATAATCTTTTTTACTAGATTTATCTACAAATTCACTTTGAACATTATTTTCTGGCAATACAGGACTACTTTTTAAAGCACTATTTGCAACAACAGGCTCTTCTTTTACAACTTTTACAGGCAAAACACCAGAATTTTTATCTTTAATAATCTCTGAATTATTTTTATTTATAATTGGTTTATCCTCTTGTGGAGGCATAATATCATAAATTTTATTTGCCACTTTTTTAAATGGTCTAGGGTTTATAGTTTAGGGTTTAGTCGGTTACTATACCATAAACGCTATACGCTAAACACTATTCAAGTATTGCTTTAATACGCCTTACACCAGCTGATGATGATTCTTCTTTAATTATTTTAAATTTACCCATACCTCCTGTTCTTTGTACATGAGGGCCTCCACAAATTTCCTTACTTACATTATTTTCACCCTCACCTACAAAATAAACTTTAACAATATCTCCATATTTGTTATCAAAAACTCCTGTTGCATTAATTTCTTTTGCTTCTTGCAAATCCATTTCTTTGCAAATTACAGGCAGATCTTTATTAATAGCATCATTCACAAAATCTTCTACTTGTTTTATCTGCTCTTGTGTCATTTTATTTTTACAAGTAAAATCAAACCTCAAACGTTCTGCTGTAATATTACTTCCTTTTTGCGAGACTTCTGTACCTAAATATTTTCTTAAACCAGCTAACATCAAATGAGCTGCTGTGTGAAGTTTTGTTGTTTGCTCAGAAGCATCAGCCAAGCCTCCTTTAAAAGTTCCAGCAGAAGCAGTTCTTGAAAGCTCCTGATGTTTTTTTAACGCTTCCTGAAACTGACATAGAATATTATTTTCATCCTCCTTTGATAATCTTGCCATAGGACTAACGTTTACATTATAGTCCTCATATATTTTTTTTATTTCCTCTAAACTTAATTCTATCGGAAAACCATAAGTAGCATAAAGATTAAATAAATCATCTCCATTGAGATTATAAACTGAAAGTCCAGTTTTAGAAGATATTGCTTCTACATGTTGATAAAATTTTGGTTTCATTTTTTGCAACTCTTTTAAGCCAGCTTCTAAAGTTTTTGAAAATTTTTCTTCTTCTATTTCAAGTTGTCGCATAATAAAATCTTGGTTATTTTTTAATTCAGAGTAGTGGTCTTTATAATCATCTATCACAACTTTAGCAATTTCTTTGGTCCACAAATTTTGAGTAATTCCAAGTTGCCTACCAAATCTTATAGCTCTTCTTATTAAACGCCTTACTACATAACCTTGTCCCAAATTACTTGGAGCAATTCCCCTACTATCTCCCATAATAAAAGTACTGGCTTTTAAATGATCTGCAATAATTTGAAAAGATTTTTTATCATCCTGATATTTTTTACCAGATAATTCCTCTACCTTTCTTATAATATTAAAATATAGATCTGTTAAAAAAACATCTTCAGTGTTTTGACTTGCCATAGTAATCCTTTCCAAACCCCCTCCAAAATCAACATTTTGCTGGGTTAGTTTTTCAAATCCATTTTCAGTTTTCTTATATTCCATAAACACGCTATTTCCAATTTCAATAAACCTTCCACAATCGCAATTTACATGACAAGGCAAATCTTTCCACTGCGAATTCTCATGTTTTTTTAATTCAATTCCAAAATCATAAAATATTTCACTATCTGGCCCGCCAATTTCTCCAACAGGCATTTTGGCTGGCACCCCAGATCTTGACCACCAATTTTTTTCTACAGAATAACAAAAGATTCTTTCACCCTCTTTGGCATCAATCTCATATTTTGCAAAAATTTCTTTAAGAATATTTATTGATTCTAAATCTTTAGGAATTCCAATTGATTCATCACCACTGAAAACTGTAGCATAAAGCTTCTGTGCATCAATACCAACTTCTTTTATTAAAAATTCATAAACCCAAGACAATTGTTCTTTCTTAAAATAATCCCCTAAAGACCAATTCCCAAGCATTTCAAAAAAAGTTCCATGTCTACCATCACCCACCTCTTCAATATCTACAACCCTAAAAGACTTTTGAGAATCACAAATTCTTGTGCCTAATGGGTGCTTTTCGCCCATTAAATATGGCACCATAGGTTGCATTCCAGAACTAGTAAATAAAGTTGTGGGATCATTTTCTGGAATCAAAGAAGCTGAGGGAATTATTTTATGCCCTTTTGATTCAAAAAATTTCAAATATTTTTCTCTTAATTCAAATGATTTCATAATATGAATTTATTTAATTATTTTATAATAAAAATCATTTTATTGCAAATCAAATTTTAAATAAGCAAAAAGCTAGGAAGCTTTCAGCAAGCCTAGCTTTTCGCTTTTTGCGAAATGGCCACAAAATACCCAAAACCTAGGAATTTTGTCTCTTTACAAAGTAAAGAGACTTGTTGCATTGTAATAATTATACGCTTTTTAAAATAATTTAATTTTACTAATTTGCAGATTCTACAATTTCTATAAACTCTTCAGCATCTAAAGAAGCTCCACCTACAAGTAGTCCATTAGCTCCTGCATTTTTTAAATAATCTTCAGAATTAAAACTTTTTACATTTCCTCCGTAAAGTATTTTTATATTATCTGCAATTTCTCTGTTATAAAGTTCAGTAATAATTTTCCTAATAAATACAATAGAAGTCATTGTCTCATCAATAGAACAATTTTCTCCAGCATTACTACTAATTGCCCACACAGGTTCATATGCAATAACTATATTTTTAATTTGATCTTTATTTATATCTTTAAGACCTTCTGTGAGTTGCGTTTCCAAAACTTCGGGCTTTAAATGACTATCAAATTCTTCTTTTGTTTCACCTATACATAAATTAGGTTTTAAGCTTTGTGCAAGTAATTGCTGAATTTTTTTATTAATATTATTATTA
>Ga0172370_10006817_pt1 | contig 14210 bp, 18 predicted proteins | sample LakKiv5m_FD_114538 | JGI IMG/M metagenome (GOLD analysis project Ga0172370, IMG submission 114538) | Freshwater microbial communities from Kabuno Bay, South-Kivu, Congo - kab_022012_11.5m | ecosystem: Environmental > Aquatic > Freshwater > Lake | place: Democratic Republic of the Congo...
GTAGTCGGCATAGGCCTGGTAGAACTCGAGCATGGTGAATTCGGGGTTGTGCCGCGTCGAAATCCCCTCGTTGCGGAAGTTTCGGTTGATTTCGAACACGCGCTCCATGCCGCCCGCAATCAGCCGCTTCAGATACAACTCCGGCGCGATCCGCAGGTACAGGTCGATGTCGAGCGTGTTGTGGTGCGTCACAAACGGGCGCGCCGCCGCTCCACCGTACAACGACTGCATCATCGGCGTCTCGACTTCGACGAACGCGCGCGCCTCCAGTTGCCGCCGGAACGAACCAACGATCCGCGCCCGCGTCTCGAACGCCTTCTGCACATCCGGATTGGCGATCAAGTCCAGATACCGCTGGCGGTAGCGGATTTCGACGTCTTCCAGACCGTGGTATTTCTCCGGCAACCCGAGCAGGTTCTTGGACAGGAAAGTCATCGCATCGACGTGAACCGTCAGTTCGCCGGTCCGCGTGCGGAACAGATAGCCTTCCACGCCAATGATGTCGCCCATGTCGACGAGTTGGTAAAGCTGGAAGTCGCGCCCCGGAACCGAGTCCTTCTTGACATAGATCTGCAGGCGGCTCGCACGCTGCTGCAGGTGCATGAATCCGGCCTTGCCCATGCGGCGCACGGTCATGATCCGCCCGGCGATCCGGACGCGCGGCTTCGCTGCCTCCAGTTGCTCGGCCGTCGCCGGGCCGTACGTCTCGTGGAGAGCGTCAATGGTGTGCGAAAATTCGAAACGCTGCCCGTAGGCGCGGTAGCCAAGCGCTTCAATTTCGCGGATGCGCGTGAAGCGCTGGTCGAAGAGTTCCTGTTCTAGAGACAAGTGTCAGACTCCTGGGGAGAAAGACCATTATAAAATGGGCGTACTTGAAGTCCCTCACAATTGTTATTCCGGCCTACAACGAGCAGAACCGGCTTCCTGCCACTCTGCGGACTGTGCTCGCCTATCTTGACGGGCAAAAGGTGGAATCCGCCGAGGTGGTTGTCGTCAACGACGGCTCCCGCGACGGCACCGCCCAGGTGGCCCTCGACGCCGCCAAAGCCGACCCCAGGGTTCGTTTGGTCGAAAACCCCGGCAACCGGGGCAAAGGCTACGCCGTACGCCACGGGCTCCAGGAAGCAAAGGGAGACTGGGTCCTCTTCACCGACGCCGACCTGTCCGCACCCATCGATGAACTCGGCAAGCTTGCCTCGGCCGTCGAGTCCCAAGATGCCGACGGCGCCATCGGCTCCCGCGCTCTAGACCGAAGCCTGATCGGCGTCCACCAGCCGCCGTTCCGCGAAATGAGCGGCAGGTTCTTCAACCTGGTCATGAGAATGATCACCGGCCTGCCCTATCGCGACACCCAGTGCGGCTTCAAACTGCTCTCGGCCAAGGCCGCGGCTCTGCTCGCCTCCAAACAGCAGATCGAAGGATTCGGCTTCGACGTCGAACTGCTCTACATCGCCAAAAAGCATAAGCTCAGGATCCTTGAGGTGCCCGTGCGCTGGAACAACGTCGAAGGCACGAAGGTGAGCCTCGTCAACGGCCTGGCCGCTTTCCTCGATCCCATCGAGGTCCGCCGGAACGATTGGCGCGGACTATATAAATAAGTACAGATTCGTGCCAGAATAGTGGTATGCCCTATTCCGAAGTCCTGATCACGCCCATGCGCGAGGATTTGTCGCGTCACGGCGTCCTTGAAACCCGGACGCCGGCCGAGGTCGACCGGGTCATTTCAGAGCACGAAACGGTGCTGATGGTCACCAACTCGGTTTGCGGATGTGCCGCCGGCAAAGCTCGTCCCGCGGTTGTGATGGCCATGCAGAACGCCGTGCGGCCGGATGTCGCCGCCACTGTTTTCGCCGGCGCCGACGTCGAAGCCGTCGCTCATTTGCGTGAGCGCCACCTGCACGGCGTCCCGCCTTCGTCGCCTTCCATGGCTCTATTCCGGGGCGGCCAGCTGGGGTGGGCCCTTCACAGGTTTCAGATTGAATCCAGCACCGCGCCGGAGATCGCCGGGACCCTAAAGCAAGCCTTCGCCGGCCACTGCGCGCGACAGCCCGCCTAAACCGGCGGGGCGCGAATCAGACTGGCGGGTCCTCTATGCGCTAGAATCGAAGCATGCGTAAACCCTTGCTGGCCGGCAATTGGAAAATGTACAAAACGCCGGCCGACACGAAAGCTTTCTTCGAGAAATTCGTCCCTCTGGTCGCCGGCGCTTCTCACGCCGATGTCGCCATCTGCCCGCCCTTTGTCGCCATCGCAGCCGCGGTGGAAGGCGCGGCCGGCAGCCAGGTCGGCATCGGCGGACAGGACTGCTACTGGACCAACAAGGAAGGCGCCTTCACTGGCGAAGTCAGTCCGGCGATGCTCAAGGCAGCCGGCTGCCAGTGGGTGATCATCGGCCATAGCGAGCGCCGCCAGTTTTTCGGCGAGACCGACGATTCGGTCTGCAAGAAGACCGCCGCCGCCATCGAAGCCGGACTGAAGCCGATCGTCTGCGTCGGCGAGCTCCTGGCGCAGCGGGAATCCGGCCGCACAAACGACGTCCTCAAGGCGCAGTTCGACGGCGGCATCGCTCCGCTCACGGCAGAACAGTTCGCCCAAATCGTCATCGCCTATGAGCCCGTCTGGGCCATCGGCACGGGCAAGGTGGCCACCCCCGAAATCGCCGAGGATGCCCATAAAGTGATCCGTTCGCTTGTCCAGGCGAAGTTCGGAAAGGATGCCGCGTCGGCTGTCCGCATCCTCTACGGCGGCTCCGTGAAACCTGATAATGTGAAGGGTCTCATGGCGCAGCCGGACATCGACGGCGCGCTGGTCGGCGGCGCAAGCCTCAAACCCGAGGACTTCGCCGGCATCGTGAATTTCTAATCCCTGCTTCAGGGGCGAGAACAGGAAAGCCCCGCCTGGTTGCCCGCACATCCAGGCGGGGTCTTCTTATGTGCCGTTGGGTCTTTCCGTCCCGCCGATGTTGCCGCCGCCGCACCCGGGCACATCGCGCGTTGATTCAAATCAGGTCCTCGGGCTTGTGCACCGGCGGCTGCGTGATCTCTGCGCAGGCTTTTCGGCCCGGCAGGAGTTTGCCGGGGTTCAGCAACCCGGCCGGATCGCACATCTGCTTGATCTTGCGCATGACCTCCAGCGCTTCAGCGCGGAACTGCTTGTCCATCAAAGCGATCTTTTCCACGCCGATTCCATGCTCGCCCGTGATCGAGCCGCCCACCTTGATGCAATGCTCCAGGATGTCGAATCCGGCTTTCTGCGCCGCCTCCATGTCGCCCGGCTTCCGTGCGTCGAACAGAATCAGCGGGTGCAGGTTCCCGTCCCCGGCATGGAAGATGTTGCCGATTGTCAGTGCCCGTCGCTTGCTTACCTCGCTGATGACGCGCAAAGTCGGCGCGATCTGCGTCCGCGGAACCACGCCGTCATGAACGTAGTAAAACGGGCTCACCCGCCCCACGGCGCCAAAGGCGTTCTTGCGGCCCTTCCAAAGCAGCTCCCGTTCCGCCGCGCTGCGCGCCTCCCTCACATCACGCGCCCGGCAGGCCTTGCAGGCGGCCTTAATTTTCTCGGCCTGCTCCTCCACCGCCTCGGTGAGCCCTTCCAGTTCGATCAGCAGGACCCCGGCCGCATCGAGCGGATAACCCGCGTGCGTCGATTCCTCCCCCATCCGCATCAGCGTCCCATCCAGCATCTCCACTGCCGCCGGCGTGATGCCCCGCGCCGTGATCTCCGAGACGGTCAATCCACAGTCGTCCTCGGTCTCATAGATCGCCAGGAGCGTCTTGACGGCTTCAGGCTTGCGCATCAAACGGACGGTCACCTTGGTGACCAGCCCAAGCGTGCCCTCGCTCCCCGTGAACATGCCGGGCAGATCGTAGCCCGGCGTATCGAATCCGCCGCCCCCGGTTTGGATCGTGCGCCCGTCCGGCATGACCATCTCCAAGCCCAGGACGTGGTTCACCGTCACGCCGTAGGCCAGCGTGTGCGGCCCGCCGGCGTTCTCCGCCACGTTGCCGCCGATCGTGCAGGCCTTCTGGCTTGACGGGTCCGGCGCGAAAAAGTACCCGTCGCCCTGCACCGCGGCCGTTAGATCCAGATTGACCACGCCCGGTTCCACGACGGCCCGCTCGTTCTCGAGATCGATTTCGAGGATGCGCCGCATCCTGGAAAACGCCACCATCACGCCGCCCGCCAGAGCCACCGACCCGCCGCTCAAGCCCGTTCCCGCGCCGCGCCCAAGTAGGGCAATCTTGTGGGCGCCGGCGATCTTCACGATCGCGGACACCTCTTCGGCCGATTTCGGAAACAACACGATCTCCGGCCGCGCCTTGTCCACGCCGCCGTCGTACTCGTAGAGACGCAAATCCTCGTCCCGGTCGAGGAATCCCTTCCCGCCCACCGCGTCCACCAGGCGCTGGCGCGCTTCCGATGGGATCATGTGCAGTCCTCCTCAGAGCAGGGATTCAATGTCGCGCAGCAGTTCGGGCGAGGTCCAGTCGCGCGGCCCGATGTACTTCCGCAGAACTTTTCCGTCGCGCCCAATGACGTAGGTCTCGGGATATTTGAAGGTCCCGAAATTCGCGCTGATCTCGGCTGTTGCGTCCAGCGCCGTGTCAAACACGACTCTCTCGCTCGCCAGAAAACTCTGGTAAGCCGCCTCGTTCTCATCCACCGAAACCCCCAGCACCACCAGGCCCTTGGGCCCCAGCCGCTGCGCCAACTGGTTCATCGACGGCGTCTCGTCCTTGCACGGAGGACACCACGACGCCCAGAAGTTCAGCAACAGAATCCGCCCGCCAAAATCCCGTTGCGTCATGGCCTTGCCGCTTGCCGTCGTTACCTTGAATCCAGGCGCCGTGTCGCCCACGCCGGCCACGCGCTCGCGGATGCTGTCGAACACGAAATACCCAAGCGCGGCCAGCACCACGGCCGCCGTGATCTCAAGCAACTTGACTGTCTTCTCTGTTTTCATGCGTCCCTATAATTGTATCGAGACCGGGGGCCCGCGCATCCCAAATTTCAGGACTCCTTCGACGATGCTTCTGACGCGCAAGATTGAGTTTTCGGCTTCCCACCGGTGCGCCAGCCCCCATTTGGACGAGGCCGCCAATTTCGCCGTGTACGGCAGCGAGGCAAATCCGCGGGGTCATGGCCACAATTTCGTCCTTGAAGTGACGCTTTCCGGCGAGCCTGACGAGGTCACCGGCATGGTCATCGATCTGAAGGAGGTCAAGTCCATTTTAGAGGACGAGATCGTCCAGCCGATGGACCACCGGCACCTGAATTGCGAAGTCGCGCCCTTCGACCGCACCGTGCCCACCGCCGAAAACCTCGCCATCGAGATCTGGCGCCGCCTCGAGCCGCGTTTCGCCGCCACGCCGGCCCGCCTGCACCGCGTCCGCCTGCACGAGGGCGCCGATCTTTATGTCGACTATGAAGGCCCCGGCGCATGAAGCGCCAATCGAGCGGCCACCTGCTGTCCAAGACGGCCCGCCTCAAAGGGCGCAGGCACGCCGATGCCTGCTGTGATGAGATCCGTCCCTGCGCCCCCCCCGTAGGTCAGGCCGCCCGGCCTTTAACGCCGCCTGCATCGGCAGGCGCCATACGCTCAGCGGCAAGATATGAATGAAGTCCGCCTCACCCGCGTCTATCGCTTTTCGTCCTCGCACCGGCTCCACTCGCCGCTTCTGACGAAGGAAGACAACTGCCTGGTCTATGGCAAGTGCAACAACCCATTCGGCCATGGGCACGACTACGTTCTGGAAGTCGCCATTGCCGGCCGCCCCGCTCCAGCCACGGGCCGTTTGCTCCCGCTGGCTCAACTCGATGCCATCGTCGGCCGGGCTGTCGTCGAGCCGATGGACCGCCGTGACCTGAATACGGAAGTCGCTGAATTTTCTGGCGAGCTCGTCCCCACCACGGAGAATCTCGCCCTGGTCGTGGCCAGCCGGCTGGCGGTGGCGTGGCAGGCCGAATTGGCCTCCTCCCCTGCCCGGCTCGTGGGAATCCGCATCCACGAGACGCCGAACAACATCTTTGAAGTCAGCGCCGAGAAAACGTCATGAAAACCTCGAATAGCATTGATGAACTGACAGGCGAGTCCGGCGCCGAGGGTGTGATCGCCTCCCACATGGAGGAGATTCTCCGCGAACTCGGCGAGGATCCCTCACGCGACGGCTTGCTGGCTACGCCGATGCGCGCTGAGAAAGCCTTGCGGTTTCTCACCTCCGGCTACCAGGCCGACTTGAAGGAAATCGTGAATGGTGCCATTTTTGAAGAGCGCTGCGACGAAATGGTCGTGGTGAAGGACATCGAGTTCTTTTCCATGTGCGAACACCACCTGCTCCCGTTCCACGGCAAGGCGCACGTCGCTTACATCCCGAACAACCGGATCATTGGCCTGTCCAAGATCCCGCGCATCGTCGACATGTTCGCCCGCCGGCTCCAGGTCCAGGAACGGCTCACCAGGCAGGTGGCTGAGTGCCTCCAGGAACTGCTCGACGCCCAGGGTGTGGGCGTCATCATGGAGGCCCGTCATTTCTGCATGATGATGCGCGGCGTCGAGAAGCAGCACTCGGCCACCACCACATCGGCCATGCTCGGCGTCCTGCGCAGCCGTAAGGAGACGCGCGACGAATTTCTCTCGCTCGTCCGGCAGAACTCGCTGTACGCCTGAGCCCGCGGCCGGCTCGCGGCGCCGCCCTTGCGCTAGGATGGTTCAGAATGACGGAGCAATTGCGCAACTTCGAGGTGGCCGACCCGTTCGGCCGCGCCTGGCAGGTCGAGTTCCGCTGGCTGCAGAATGCCATTTCCATCCGGCACGCCGACGCCATTGATCTCAAGTACTACATTTCGGACGGCCAGGAGCGCCGCGAACTGGTGGTCGCCCTGCCCCACGCACCGCTTCTCAAGGTCGCCGCCGAAGCCGGCCGGAAGGTCACTGACGCCTGGTGCTTGCGCCTGGGTGCGCTCCAGATTCGCCGGATGATCTCAACCTGGACCGGCCTGGAAAACCCGGTCGCCGCGCTGGATGAGGCGGCGCTGGCCCGGTTGAATCTCGAGGTTGAAGCGTCACAGTCTGATCAGCGTGACCTGGCCCAACGTATTCGGTAGCTTTTTGCGATTCCTCGCCGTTGCATCCTCTCTTGTGTTCGGCGACAATCCTGAGTTGAGGCCACACACCACTTCAAAAGAGCGAGGGTGAACCAAATGCTGACTTGTCCTGAATGCGATGCCGTCTTTGACGTCGACGAAAGTGAACTGGACGAAGGCGAAGAGTTGATGTGCGATGAGTGTGGCGCCCAGTTCGTCGTGACCCAGACTGATCCCATCGAGTTGGAAGCCGCCGACGAAGCCGAGGACTTCGAGGACGACGAAGAAGAGTTCGATGAGGATGACGACGAGGACGAATTGGACGAGGAGGAGGATGAAGAGGAAGACGAGGAGTGGCGTTGACCGTCTGGCGCTGATCCTGGGCTGCCTGGCGATCTTGCCCGCCGGGCTGCGGGGCGGCGATGAAGCGAAAGCCGTCGTGGCGGGCACGGTCTTTCGCGATCCCGGATTTGCCTTCCCTCGCGTTCAGGTCACCCTGACCGCGATCGCGCCGCCGCCGGGCGTCAAAAAGATGAAGCCCATGCGGGTTATGACAGATGCCCGCGGCGAGTTTGCGTTCCATGTGACCGCCGGAGACGCCCGCTACCGGGTCCGTGCCGAAGCGCCGGGATTTCTCCCGGTCGAAAAGGAAACCACCGTCTCGGCCAGCGAACGCGTGGACGTTTACCTTACACTGAAACCGAACGCGCCCTGACGCATCCCTTAGTTGAGGAGTACCCCATGGCCCGACGCCTGATCGTTGCCGTTATCTGTCTCTGGGTAGCCCTGCCCCTGTCCGCCCAGTGGACCAACCAGAAAAAGGAGAAGGGACGCGATCCCAACGTCCGCAACCTGCAGGGCATCGTCACGCTGCCCGACGGCAATCCAGCCAGGGGGGCCGTCGTCAAGATCAAAAACCTGAAGACCCTTCAGGTGACCAGCTTCATTACCCAACCCGACGGCAAGTACCGCTTTCATAACCTGTCCTCCAACATCGACTACGAAGTCCGCGCGGACTTCAACGATTTGTCCAGCGACAAGCGCATGCTCAGTGTCTTCGACTCCCGCCTGGACGCGGTGATCAACCTGCCGCTTGCGGCAAAAACAAACGACAAGGACAAGCAAAAGGAGAGCAGTCAATGAAATCAATCAGGCAGGCAGTACTGGTCTTGGCCGCTTGCGCGGCAATCCTTCCGGCGGGCGAACCCCTGAAACTCAATAGTCTCGACGGCCAAGCGGTTTCCATCGGGCTTGATGGCAAGACCACAGCCGTCGTTTTTGTCTCCGTGCAGTGCCCGGTTTCGAACGCGTACAACGGCCGCATGAAAGCTCTGTATAGCGAATACAAAGCGAAGGGGATCGACTTCGTCTTCGTCAATGCCAACGCCACGGAATCGGCCGGCGCCGCCGCCCGGCACGCCCAGGCCAATTTCAATTTCACGGTGTACAAGGACCCGGATAACAAGGTTGCCGACCGGCTCTCCGCCCAGGTCACGCCCGAGGTGTTCCTGTTCGACAAGTCAGGCAAGGTCGTTTACCACGGCTCAATCGACGATTCGCAAGCCGAGGCCCGAATCTCCAAACGCCCGTTCAAGGATGCACTCGACGCGGTTGTCGCAGGCAAGACGGTCCCGGCGGCCGAGTCGAAAGCGTTCGGCTGTTCGATCAAACGCGCCAGTAAACAATCGTGATCAAACTCATTCCGTTGGTTCTCGCCGCCGGCACGCTGTTTGCCGCCAATCTGAAACCGCTGGACGAGGCGGCCTACACGAAGATGGTCGCCTCGTATAAGGGCAAGGTCGTGCTGGTCAACTTCTGGGCCACCTACTGCGTTCCCTGCAGAAAGGAGATGCCCGCCCTGGTCGCGATGCAGTCCCGTCTGTCGGCCAAGGGTTTCCAGTTGGTCACCGTATCGGCGGACGAGATCGAGCAGGAGCGGGACGCAGCCGCGTTCCTCGACAAGACGAAGGTCGCCGGGCCGGTTTACATCAAGCGGGTCAAAGATGACGACAAGTTCATCAACTCGCTCGATCCGAAGTGGTCCGGCGCTCTGCCGGCTTCGTTTCTTTACGACAAGTCGGGCAGGAAGGTGAAGTCCTACTTTGGCGAGGTCAACCTGAAACAGCTTGAGGCTGATGTTCTCAAGCTGCTGTAAGTGCTTTTCCCCCAGTAAATTATCGGCGACCAAACGAACTCTCCGGCCAGAGGGAGTTCGTTTGGTTTTCGTTTTTTCTTCGCCTTCGATTAGTATTCGGTCATCGTTCCGCCACGCCCGCCGCCGCCTGACGGGCTGCGGAAAACCGCATTGAGGAACACGACGTTCAGGCCGTCCATGTAGGCGCGGAAGTTCGGATCGGCGGTGAAGCCGACCACCGTGCCCCGCCCTTCGCTTTGCACGACGACAAAGGGTTTGTACGACAGTTGTTTTCTGTTTTCGTCCCAGAGCACGCCCGCCGCGAGGATCTCCGCGGGACCGGCGAAGATGATCGGGTTGACGCCTTTGTCCTTCTTCAGCGGCGCGTAGATGGTCCGGCCGTCATACAGAACGTGGACGGTTTCGGGCAGGCCGTGGCCGATCCAGTGCTCCTGATCGGGCTTGGCCCGCAGCAGAACGCCAGCGACGGCGTCGGGCATCTCCCGGTCGCCCCTGATCGCTTTCTGATAGTCTTCTTCGCTGACCAGAATCTTTCCGGGGACCGGCCCGGTGGCAGCGGCGGCCGAGGCGGGCGGAGCCGAGGGTGAGGCGGAGGAAGACGGCGGCTTGGCTGCCGGGGTTGGCTTGGCTGAATCGGCGGGGCGGCCCGGAGTGGCGTCCGCGGCGGCGAGCGCCTCCTGTTGAAGGGCCAGAAGTCCAGCCTGGCTGCCAGACAGATAGGTGAGGGCGTTTCCGATCCCGATCAGCGTCCCGCCGGCGCGGACCCAGTTCTTGATTCGGTCGGTCGAGGGGCCCAGCGCCGCGGCGTAATTGCCGCCGTCGGGCAAAATCAGAACGTGGAAGCGTGACAGATCGGCCATGGCCAACGCCTGGGGACGGATGACGGTGACCGGATAACCGTACATTCGTTCGATCACGAACCGGGTGGCGCCGGCGGCGAGAGACGACGCGGGCGAATCCCAAATCATGGCGATACCGGGCTTTCTGAGAAACTGCGCGTTGTTGGACCCGAAGTCGATACCCTCGTCCACCCAGCTTGAATTGGCGGCAACCGCCTCGGCTCCGCTCGATGCCACGATCCGGGCCACTTTGTCGTGGACGGTTGCATCGTTTTGTTTCACGCCGACAACGAGGGTCCCCGCCGCGAACTGGCGGCCGTTCTGCTTGAACGGCTTGCCCGCCGAGGTGACCCGCAGGCCGGCCCGCAACGCGGCGGCCAGAAACCGGCCCGCCGCCTGCGATCCCCACGGGACAACATATGCGACGGTTGCGCGCGCCGGGACGGCGCCCTTCGGCTGATAGGGGCCGGAGATGGCTTCAAAGCTGCCGGAAGCCTCCTCCGCGGCCTGGACGCATTCGACGTTATAGAGCATCGGCAGCGACCACGCGGTGACATCGTAGATCTCGTCCCGGAGGTTCTTCTTCCGGCGGCGCTCCTGTTCCTTGACGAAAGCCGGATCCATTTCGCTCCGCGGGTCGAGAAGGGTGCGGACCAAGCGCTTGCGCTGCTGAGCGGCCGAGATCAGATAGCTGCCGGCCGGGTACTGTTTGCCGCCGCTGGAGAACGCGGCCGGGGCGCGGCGGACTTCGATGCCCAGTTCGGCGAGCAGGTAAGCCATTTTGTCGACCGCGGAGGTATCGCCGCGGCGGGGCAGAATGTACTCTTTCACCGCCTCCTTGCGCCCCTCGTCGACAGCCGACTTGCCGTAGTTCCAGAAGTTCCTCAACAGCATTTCGCGGTTGGCCGCCGCGGTCTCGCACGTGGAGATCGAGGCGACGAAGTGCTTCTTGACGCTCTCCTGGAACGTGTAAAGCGATTCGTCCGATTTGCGCGCGATCAAACCCCGGACCGAGGCGTTTTCATACGTCATGCCCATGCCGCCGTAGTACCAGGGCCAGGAGGCGCCGTAGCCGGGGTAGAACTCGTCGAAGACCTCGCGCGTGAAGTAGGGGTAGCCGAACTGGTCAAACCATTTGGCGTTGTTCTTGCCGAACAGCGGGCCGAGGTCCTTCTGCTCCCTGGTCAGGTGCGGGTTGTATGGTTCGGCTCCGGGCGCGAAGAAGTAGGTCGAGTCGGTTCCCATTTCGTGGAGATCGACGAAAACCAGGGGCAGCCACTGTTTCAGATAAGCGACACGGCCCCGGGTTTCCGGCTGGGTGAGGGCAAACCAGTCGCGGTTCATATCGAAGGGATAGTGGTTTGACCGGCCGCCGGGCCACGGCTCGGCACGTTCGGCCGAGAAAGCGTTCGGATCGGGTTCGAGACCGGCGCTGGCGCGGTAGTTCTGGACGAAGCGGTCGCGCCCGTCGGGGTTCTGCAGCGGGTCGATCAGGACGACGACGTTTTGCCGTACGGCCGCGGTGAGCGCATCGTTGCGGGCGGCGACGAGGTGATAGGCGGTGAGCATGGCTGCGTCGGGCGATGAGATTTCGTTTCCGTGGACGCCGTAGGAAAGGCCGATGACGGCGGGCATCGAGGCGATCAGTTTGGCCGCGGCGCCGTCACTGGTGCGGACCGGATCGGAGAGTTGCTTGACGCCGGCTTTGATCTGCTCGATGCGGGCGATGTTGGATTCCGAGCCGACGACGGCATAGATAAGGCGGCGGCCTTCCCAGGTGGTTCCATAGTCGAACACCTTCAGCCGCGAAGGCGCGGCGGCAGCCAGTGCCTCGAAGTAGCGGACGATGTCGGCGTGGGTGGCGTGTTTCTGGCCCGCCGGGTAGCCGAGCACCTTTTCAGGGCTGGGGATGGCTGGGTCATATTGGGCGCCGGGCCAGAATTCGAACTTCTGAGAGAAGGCCGGCAATGCCAGCAAAGCGAGGGCGAAAACGACGCTACGCATATTCTTTACAGAATAACGCGGGAGACAGCCGATCCTCACAAATGGCCCGATATGGGGCAGGACGGCACGGTCAGTCGTTCGTGATATCGGAGGCGGCCGAGCGTTCCCGCACCTGGCCGTAGGCCCTTTCCCAGGCCCGGTAGGCGGGGTGGTTCGTCCAGGCGTCGAGGGCCTGGGCCGAGTCAAATTCAATCACGAAGGCATCCGTCATGCGATGGTACTTGTCCCTGCCGCCGGGCAGCCTTTCGTGCTGATAGCCCTGCACCTTGGCAGGCTTCAGCCAGACATTACGGATGCCTGGCACTTCGGTGGCCATCCGTTCGATGCCATCTGCGACGGACTTACGCTGCGCCTCGGTCGTGCCATCGACATAGCAGAGCGTCACGACATGCAGTACGGTTTTCGGTTTGCCGTATTTGTGGGCGGCGCCGGCAAGCGCGGCGCCCAATGCCAGCAACGCGGTGGTGACGACAACGGATCTTACCGAAATTGTCAATGGCATCGCAGCCCCTCCAGTCTTCACTCCACGCCTTGTTTGGTTCCGGCGGGCCCGCCAGCCCGCATCCCGGACCACTGTTCACAGATGACGATCGAATTCGCCGGATTCCGCGGATCGAACCTGACCGAGACCGGCCCGAGAAGAAGTCCCGTGTTGTCCGGCAGCAGGTGGGCCAGCGCGGAAACGTCCTGCGAAGCCGAATAGGCGACGCCCCGCAATTGGTAGTGATAATGCACGAAACCGCCCTCAACTTCGTTTACCACGCCTTCGATCGCCCGGCGGTACGCGTTGACGGCCAAGCGGCGCCGGCGCTCCCGTTCCTCGGGCGAGGGCCGGCGCCTGAACACGATCCACAGTGCCGCCGACACAAACACCCCGGATGCGGCGAGGGTCGCGGCCAATTGCGGGTTCCAGGCAGGGGACACGGTTCAGACACCTTTTGCGCTTCGTCCGGTCAGTTCACGATCGCGAGAGCAACTATTAAAATACAACGCGCCGCGGGAGAAAAGATCATCCGGCGACGATTTGATTTTCCAGGGTGGCGACGCCGGTCACTTCTACACTGACGGTGTCGCCGGCCTTCATCCCGCCGACGCCAGGGGGCGTGCCCGTGGCAATCAGGTCGCCCTGTTCGAGCGTCATGAACTGCGTCACGTATTCGAGGATCGCCTCGATGCTGAACAGCATGCCGGTCACCGGAGCGTCCTGCCGCAGTTCGCCATTGACACGAGTCCGGACCCGGATCGAGCCGAATTCGACCTCCTCCTTGGGAACCCACCATGGGCCCACGGGGCAAAACGTGTCGAACCCTTTGCCGCGGGTCCACTGGCCGTCTTTTTTCTGAAGGTCGCGCGCGGTGACGTCGTTCACGGCCGTGAAGCCGGCCACGGTCTGCCAGGCTTCAGACCGGGACAGGTTGCGGCACCTTCGGCCGATGACCAGGCCGAGCTCTCCTTCGAAGGAAAGCAGTTTGGACAGGGCGGGAAAGACGATTGGCGCGCCGTGGGCGTTGAGCGACGAAGGCGGTTTCAGAAAGATGATAGGTTCGGCCGGCACTTCATTGCCGAGTTCTTTGGCGTGGTCGGCATAGTTGCGTCCCACGCAGACGATCTTAGACGGGGAGACGCAGGGCAGCAACCGGACCGAGTTCAGTCCGGCTTCCGAGCCGTCAGGGAGCAGAATCCGGCCGCCTGCGGCCAACACGCCGCGCTGGACTGCCGGATGGGTGTCGGCGGCGGCGATGCCGAGAGCGGCGTCATGCGTGAAACGGACGTTTCTGGTCATTCAGGTTCAACTCGCCTCAGCATCAATTGTCACTGAAAGAGGACTTCGACGGGATCGCAGGGCCTGCTTTCGTTACCGGCCTGGTCCACGGAGGAGACGGCGTAGCGATAGCGGAAGCCGGGTTTCACGGACTTGTCGCTGAACGATGCCGTGGGGACGGGTTCGCCAAAGCGGGCGAGTTCCGCCTGGCCCTCGGCGCGCCACATCTGATAGCCGCGCAGGTCGGCTTCGTTGTTGCGGTCCCAAGCGGCCTCGACGACACCGATGCCGGCTTGGGCGATGAGGCCCGTGGGGACGGCGGGGGCGAAAGTGTCGACGGGGCTGATCGGCACGGGCGTTGACA
>Ga0172370_10006818_pt1 | contig 14210 bp, 12 predicted proteins | sample LakKiv5m_FD_114538 | JGI IMG/M metagenome (GOLD analysis project Ga0172370, IMG submission 114538) | Freshwater microbial communities from Kabuno Bay, South-Kivu, Congo - kab_022012_11.5m | ecosystem: Environmental > Aquatic > Freshwater > Lake | place: Democratic Republic of the Congo...
AGGAGGGCACTGTCTGAACTGGGATTCGTCAGATTGAAAGGATTAGGGGATGCGCGGATTTTACTGCCGGGGGGGAAGTAGGGAGGCTTGCCTCCCAGGGGTTCCGCTGCGCTGCACCCCTGGTTATGGGAATGGGGATTCAGAGCTAACCTGGCGTATAAGCCCATCTCCTCCCCTCTTTGCGCTATACTATAACCATCCCGCCGCCTTGGAGAGCGGTGGGAAGGGGGTAGCGATGGCGAATGGGCGCGATGACGGGGGGCGGAATCCGGTGGAAGAGACGTTGAAGAAGTTTCAGCGGCTGCCGCGGGAGCGGGGAGCGGACCTGGCGGGGGCGCGGGCGGTGATGAGCGAGGTGGCGCGGATGCCGGTGGCTGATTTCCAGGGGGAGTAGTCAGATGTTTTCCACCGTTGAACCGCCGCCGGGCGTGGCGGGATTTTGCCGGGAAATCGTGCCGCTGTTTTGCCGGACGGCGAGCGAGGCGCGGCTGATGGGGCTGGTGGCGGAGATCGTGGCGACGGATCGGTGGAACTGTTTCGAGCGCTTCCACCAGACGAGCGAGACGCTGCTGCACCGTCTGCGGGAGGCGGGGGCGGCGACGGAGCGCTACACGGCGCAGACGGGCGGGGAGATCGGCGGGGGGCAGTGGATCATCCGGGAGGCGCAGGAGGCGCGGGCGGCGACGGTAGATATAATCCATCCCACGCGGCGGCGCATTGTCGATTACGCGAAAAATCCGTGGCAGGTGGTGCAGTGGAGCGCCGGCACGCCCGCGGACGGCCTGGAATGCGAGCTGGCGGTGATCGACTCCTGGGACGAGCTCGACCGCCTGCCGCGGCTGGGGCTGCGGGGAAAAATCGCGCTGACCCGCCTTTCGCCTTACCACCAGGGGCACCGCTGGTACGGCAAGGGGGCCGCCGGCGTGATCACCGACGCGCCGGTCAATGACTGTCCGGAGGCGACCGCGTGGAGCAAGTTCGGCTGGGGCGGAACACCGATAAATGAAGGCGCGGCCCGGCTGGTGGGCTGCGCGCTGTCAGAACGGGAGGGCGAAGCACTGCGCGCGCTGGCGCGAGAAGGACCGGTGCGGCTGCGCGTTCAGGTTGATGCACGGCGTTATGTCGGCACGCACGATGTAGTCAGCGGCCTGGTGACAGGCGCCGGCGATCCACAGGACGAAGTGTGGGCCATTGCCCACAGCGCCGAGCCGGGCGCGGCAGATAACGCGGCGGGAGTCGCCGTGTGCATCGAGGCGGTTACCATACTGGAATCGCTGATCGCCGCCGGCGCCCTGCCCCGGCCCAGGCGCACGATCCGCGTGGTCTTCGGTTACGAATGCTTCGGTTTTTTCCATTACCTGATCAACCACCAGCGATTCCAGCCGCCGATGGCCGGGATTTGCGTGGATACGCTGGGCATCAAGCCGGAGCTCTGCGGAGGAACGCTCAAGCTGCACGCGACCGTACCGAGCTCCGCCGGTTTCGTGAACGCGCTGGGCGAAGCGATAACCAAGGCGGCGCTGGCCGAAAGCAACGCCGGTTACGATTACGAAGCCGGCGCCTTCGTCTCCACGGAGGACACCCTCATCGGCGACCCGCGCTACGGATTCCCCTGCCCGTTCATCACCAATCACCCGTACCGGGGTTACCACAGCTCGGCCGATACGCCGGACATCCTGCATCCCCGCGGGCTGGCGGCGTGCACGGCGGCGGTGGCCGGCTACCTCTACTACCTGGCGAACGCCGGCAGCGCGGACGCGCGGGAGCTGGCCGCCTGGCACACCGGCCTGGTCATCGACGACATCCGAAAAGCAAACGGCGCCGGTTCTACCGAGTACGTGCGGCTGCCGAGTGAACAGCACGCCGTCTCCATGCGACGGCTGACCCGCTGGCTGTGGGGCGGGAACCGGGCAGAGATCCTGGCGCATTTCGACGAGTGCGCGCGGCAGGTGGCGGCGGCGAGCGGAGTTGCACCTTTTCACCATGCCGAACAGAGCGGAGAAGGCATACCGGTTCCCCGGCGGAAGCTTCCGATCACCTACACGCTGGAAAATATCAGGCCGGAACAGGCGGAGAGGCTGCGGGCCACCGGCCTTCCCGCGTGGGCGCTGTATTGGGCGGACGGAGAACGCAACATCGATGAAATCGCGCGGCTGCTATCAGCGGAGCACGGACGTGACATCTCGCCCGGGGATGCCACCAATTATTTCCAAACGCTGGCGGAGCTGGGATGGGTGGAATTGACGGCGCCGGAAGAGATGGTAACCGGTCGGCAGTTGGTGGACGATCTGCGCGCGCTGGGGGTGCAAGCGGGCATGGACGTGATGGTGCACAGCTCGCTGTCAAGCCTCGGGCACGCGATCGGGGGCGCGGAGGCGGTGATCGAAGCGTTGCTGTCGGCAATCGGACCGGAAGGCACGCTGATGATGCCTTCCTTCAATCACGGCGCGGCCCGCGTTTACAACCCGCTGACCACCCCCACCCTCAACGGCGCCATCGCCGACGCCTTCCGGCGGCGCCCGGAGGCGGTCCGCAGCATGCACCCCACCCACCCGGTGGCGGCGATCGGCCCAAAGGCGGAGGCCTGGCGTCGGAATCACCTGGAGGCGGGCATCTGGTCGGAGGATAGCCCGATAGGCCGGTTAATCCACGGCGGCGGCTACCTGCTGGGGCTGGGCGTGGGGAACGACACCTGCACCGCCTACCACGTGGCGGAGATATCGATGCCGTGCGGCTGTATCGACCAGTTCGGCAGCCGCCGCCGCATCGTTGACGAAGATGGAACCGTGCAGACCGTCAACGGTTTTGCCTGGCGCGATGGCCTGTGCCCGGTATCGCCCAGGGAGTTGGGACCGGAGCTGGACAGGGAAGGCTGCCAGCGGCACGGCAAAGTCGGGAATGCCGATTGTTTTCTGGTAAAAGCGCACGACCTCTGGCGAGTCCGCCGCGCGCAGCTCAAAGATTATTGCCCCTTCTGCACAATCAAGCCGAAAGCCGACCACGTCGTGGATGCGCGGGAATCCGCGGGTAGTCTGTTATCCGCCGGCGATTCCTGGTAGAATGAGCGATGTAATTACCCTGAAAGGAGCGGTTCCATGCTGAAGACGATGACCTCGCGGGAGCGCGTGTTGACGACCTTTGCCAACCGGGAAGCCGACCGGACGCCCATCAATTATCAGGCCAACCCGGGAATCGACGGCCGGTTGAAGGCGCACTTCGGGCTGCAGGCCGGCGATGACGAAGGGCTGCGGCAGGCGCTGGGGGTGGATTTTCGCACGGTCGGCGCGCCTTATGTCGGTCCCAAGCTGCATGCCGATGTTCCCAACCGGCGGGTAGATCCCTTTTTCGGTTATCGCACGCGCTACATCGAGCACGAATCGGGCGGCTATTGGGAATGGTGCGACTTCCCGCTGCTGGACGCCGACGAGGAGACGGTGGCGAAATGGCCGCTGCCGTCGCCGGACGATTTCGATTACAGCGTTATCCCGGAGCTTTGCCGGCAGAATGACGAGTATGCGCTAAACGGTTCGGCGGGCTACGGCGACATCATCAACGGCAACGGCTTCCTGCGCGGCACCGAGGGAACGCTCATCGATCTGATCACCGACGACCCCGCGGGGATGCTGCTTGCCGACCGGCGCATGAGATTCCAGCTCGATGTCACCGAGCGCATCCTGGAAGCGGCAAAGGGGCGCGTCGATTTCCTCTGGCTCGGTGAGGACCTGGGAACGCAGATCGGGCAGATGATCAGCCTGGAGACCTTCCGCAAGCACATCCGTTCCCGCTACCAGCCCTTCTGCGACCTGGCGAAGAGCCATAACGCGCACGTGATGGTGCACACCTGCGGCTGCAGCAGTTGGGCGTATGAAGACTTCATCGAAATGGGCATCACCGTGGTGGATACGCTGCAGCCGGAGGCGAAGGACATGTCCCCCGCGTATCTGAAAAAGACCTTCGGCGGGCGACTGGCCTTCCACGGCTGCATTTCCACCGCCGGCCCGGTTGCTTACGGCACGGTAGACGAGGTGGCGCAATACTGTCGCGATATCCTCGACATCATGATGCCCGGCGGCGGCTACTGCTTCGCTCCCACCCACGAACTGCAGGACAACTCCCCCACCGAGAACGTGGTGGCGATGTACGAGACGGCATGGACGCATGGAGTCTACACTTAGCTCTTTCAACACAGGGGCGGCTGCGCCGCAACCAAGGACAAATCCGCGCCTGTTGGCGAGAAATTGCGGGTTAGTGATCCAAAGAGATGCAGCTCCGGCCAACCGGCAATAAAATGATGTCTGGTGTCCTGATCGTTAAGTCTTTGCGTTTATAAGGAGCAGTTATGACTACCGATGCCTATTTCGAGCAGGCCATTGCCGCGTTGCGGGCGGTGATGGAGACGCAGCGGGAGCCGATGGCGCGGGCGGCGGAGATGCTGGCGGACGCCATCGCGGGAGACCGCGGCATCTTCTCCTTCGGCGCCAGCCATTCCTTCATCCTCACCGAGGAGATGGTGTACCGCACCGGCGGGCTGATGCTCATCAATCCCATTTACCCGCACGGCATGAACCTGTCCGTGCGGCCGATGACGCTCACCTCGAAGCTGGAGCGCGTGCTGGGACTGGGGGCAACGCTGCTGGACGGCTCGCCGGCGAAGGCGGGCGACGTGCTGCTCATCGCCTCCACCTCGGGCCGCAACGCGGTGGTCATCGACATGGCGCTGGCCGCCAGGGAGAAGGGCCTGCGCGTCATCGGCATCACCGCCCTCGCCTACACCCGCGACGTCGGCAGCCGCCACCCCTCCGGGAAAAAGCTGGTGGACCTGTGCGACCTGATCATCGATAACGGCGCCCCTTACGGAGACGCCGCGGTGGAAGTCCCCGGCTTCCCGCAGAAGGTCGGCCCGCTCTCCACCGTCACCGGCTGCGCGGTGGTCAACGCGCTGGTCGCCGCCACCGTGGAGCTGCTGGTCGAGCGCGGCGTGACCCCGCCGGTCTTCATCAGCGCCAACGTGGACGGCGGCGACGAGTTCAACGCCCGCCTTCTCGCCGAAAACCGCCACCGGATTCACTATATGGAATAGCGCGGTTCCAATCAACCACAAAGACACGAAGTCGCAAAGGCGCAAAGAGTAATAGTGACAAGTGATAAGTGATAATCTTTTCCTTATTACTTATCACTTATAACATATTACTCTTAGTGCCTTCGAGGCTTAGTGTCTTTGTGTTGATGATGCAGCGCGCGCTTGACAAAGATGGGCGATCTGCTACAATGATATTGTCGGGCGGGAGTAGCTCAGCTGGCAGAGCGTCAGCTTCCCAAGCTGAATGTCGCGGGTTCGAATCCCGTCTCCCGCTCCATCCGGGGCGACGTGGCCGAGTGGTCAGGCAGAGGTCTGCAAAACCTCGTACAGCGGTTCGATTCCGCTCGTCGCCTCCATCTTATTAGTTTCACGCTCATAAGATATGAGAGGATTGAGAGTCCTCTGCCAGACCGGGACAGTGGTATGGCAGAGGACTTTTTGCCTTCAGGCAGAGGACTTCGCCACCCGCCGGACACTGCCGATGCCCCCAACAGGGGGTATATATGGGAACTCGACACACAAGCCTGCGAGTAAACACTCCGCTTCCGCCGCAAGAAGAATGGAAGGCGGCATTCGATTCTTTCACCTGCCGTTGCGTGGGGATGAACCTGTCACCAGGCACAATGCGCTTCTACCGCTTCAAGCTTGCCGTCTTTGCCCGGTATGTGGAAAAGGAGGGCATACCCCTTTCCGATCTCACAACGGTGCACCTGCGGGCATTCTTCACGCAGGAGGTAAAGCGCACGTCTTCACAAAACGCTAAACATATCTTTCGCGCGGTATCCACTTTCTTCAATCACCTGGTATCCGAAGGGTGGGCGGATGCTTCTCCGCTGGCGGGCATGAGTGCGCCGAAAGTTCCGCGCGTGCTTATTCCTTCCCTTACTGAAGAGCAGATAAAGGCACTGCTCGACACATGTGAACGTGACTTCTTCGGACTGCGTGACCGGCTTATTCTCCTGCTGCTGGTAGATACCGGCATGCGGGCGAAGGAATTGCTTGGACTCACCTTTGCCGATGTTGACACGGAAGGCGGGCGCGCCGTGGTTATGGGCAAGGGAAGGCGGCAGCGGGAAGTGTATTTCGGACAGGCAACACAGCAGGCGATGAAGCTCTACCTGCAACGGCGCGGGCAGGGGGAAGCGGCAGATGCCGTATTCATCAACTGCTATCGTGAACCGCTGGCATATCGCAGTCTGGCGGGCATGCTGCAGCGGCGGGGGAAGAAGGCGGGATTGCCGCCCGGCTTGTGCCATGCCCACGCCTTCCGGCACACGGCGGCGCTGCTCTACCTGCGGCGCGGCGGCGACCCGCTGACTCTTCGGCGGTTGCTCGGTCATTCATCGTTATGGATGACAGAGCAATATGTGGAGCTTACGAAAGATGATATTGCCGACAAACACAAGCTTTATTCGCCGGGAGATATTTTCATACACTCAGCCAAGCCAACCGGAGGGCGAAAGCGATTGCGATAGCATATCAGCAACAAACAAGGAAGCTATGCCGGTTACGAAAACGGGCTTTATTTTGCAGGTACTCAAGAAAAGCCGACCGGAAAATTCCGTTTGTTTGGGCAGCAGGTATTCTGTGTGTTGACTATAGAAAAAAAATCATATTTTCTAGCTGATAGGACCTATTATCAATTGCGGATAAGGTGTGGATAAGATGTGGATAACTATAGGTAATTATTCAATAGATTTCATTGACTTATAGTAGCTTCCATGATAATATTTAATATCGAGCCGGAGCTTCAGCCACCACTCGAAGGGACAATTTAGCTTCGAAGCCGGAGCCGACAAGGGAACGAACCTGCAAATGACCTAACCGGTCCCATGCAGATGCTTACCAAAAGCGCCACCACTTCGACTAGCGAACCGTGATTTTGCGGTTGTGCTCGTCTGTGGACGGTTCTTTTGGTTTTTTATTAGCCGTCCAGACGAACTGGGCGGCTATTTTCGTTGGTAAGAAAGCACTAGAAGGGGACGAAATGCAGAACTACGAAAGCTTAGAAACCGTTTCCGTTGAGGAGGCGGGCAAGATTTTAGGTATCGGGCGCGTGCTGGCTTATCGCCTGGCAAAGTCCGGTCAAATACCTGTATTGCGTTTAGGTCAGCGTCGTTTTCGTATACCACTAGCGGCGCTTGAAGCGTGGCTGAAAAATCCAGATGGTTTTTCAGTGTAAAGAAAGGAGTTCTAATCGACATGGACGTTACAAATGGCTCCCGCAGGAGCATGTCGGCTTTGCCTGCGGGAAGAACAACAGCTAGTGACGTTGAGCATCGTCAATCACCATTTTATCACATTGGAGTCGGCGAAGCAATTCGCACTTTCGATGGCAAGCGGAATGTAACTGCGGGATTCCTCACGGAGCAGGGTGTTTTCGTAAAAAAAATGCGGAATGAACACCTGCTTAAACGCCCGTATGCAATCGCCATACAAAAGGATGTTGTCGATGAACTTGCGCGGCGCGATTGCGTACAAATACGCGCCGAAATTGAAGGTGAATATATTCTCACTGTTCTTTTCACGATCTTCGAGGATAAGGGATTTCTACTTGATCGTGGCTACGGAATTCAGTGCGCGCTTCCGCTTTCCCACTGGATACGTGAGGATGAAGAGGATGAAGTGGAAGTGCAGCGTGCGGCGCAAGCGAATATTGACCGATTCGTAGAGGAAAACCGACCGCGCGTCTTAGCATGGCTGCGGTCGCTACCCGGTTTGCGAAAACTGCGGCGGGTGGTCGAATTATGCAGACTTGGGCCAGATCCGGAGAGCGAACCGCATATGGTTTTCGTGCTGGAAATGGAAAATGGTGACACTATTCCACTCGGTAGTCTCAATGACGAAAAAACCTTGAATGCTCGCTTTAACAAAGCGGCAGGCACGGTAAAGCTCGACTTTATATCGCAGGCATTTGGCGCGGCGGAATATGAGGAGGTATAGCAATGAACACCAATGCCAAAAGGCGCCTGCGAGCAGAGGCATTCAGATACCGGAAAATGGGGCTTTCAACAGATGAAATTGCAGTGCTGCTCATAAAAGAAGCACAGACAGAGCAATGGACTCTCGGAGGTGATGAAATTGACAAGCTGGCAGAAGAAGCGGGCGCGCGCGACCCTGCCGGTATCACGGAAGAGGAAGAAAACGGCGACGTGGAAGCGAGCCTATTAGTCTCACTTCGAGAAAAACTTGGCATTCCCGTTGCCGAAGTAATCAAACGCGGGAGAACGCAGGCGAACTTCGACATCTCGCTTGACGGGGGTATATTCATACAATTCGGCACGAGCTACGATCTGTTGAATTTCCGTAAGGCAAAGGCGGCAATTCACGACGCGACGGGAATAGTGATTGGTTGCCAGCCGAAAGAATGGGACGGCATTGTACGCCTAATGACCGACCTGGCACGCATAGAAGAATTACCGAGTGAGCTTGAATTAATGCGAGACCGACTGCAGAACTACCTTGCCAACCGCCCGCCGGTTCAACTCACAGATGAAAGCTCATGCGCAGGCGATTACCCAGTGACGGCACAAGGGCATATCTTTATTCGTACCAGCCACTTTGTCACCTGGCTCGATGGGAAAGAAAAGTTCGATGGCTCACAACGGGCAATCGGATTACAACTTCGGCGACTTGGTTGGATTCCGCAATTTCTAGCATGTCCACAGAGGAACGGCGGAAAAAAGGCTGTTCGGTATTGGCGCGCGCCGGACGGTTGGGAATAAGCGCTATCGCACAGGGCGGCTACGCCGCAACCAAAGACAAAAACTGCGCCTGTTGGCAAAAAATTCAGCATTAGTAATACAGAGAAGTCACACTTACATTCAGGTTTTTTCAGGCATGACTGGAATAGCGTGACAAGCGTGATAGCGTGATATTGAGCGTAAACCTGCTTTTCACATGCGTGATACAAGCGTGACACAGTGTGATAATCTACCGCCATACATTGCAATTTACGGCGGCGAAATAAACCGGAATGATAGATATGTGGATTCAACAGGGGTTGGACACAGGCGCTGTGAAGACAACGGCATGTGCCAACCCCATGAAGGGGCGCATACCCCATGAAGGAGGGAACAAGGGATGAGATGTGCGGCGAAAAATCGGCGAGGGGAGCAGTGCGGCAAGGGGGCGGTGCCCGGCAAAACCGTGTGCCGGTTGCACGGCGGGGCTACACCGTGCGGTGGAGGGTCTCCGCATTGGAAGCACGGGCGCTACTCCAAGGCGCTGCCCGCTCACCTGCTCCAGCGCTATGAAGAAGGGCGGCACGACGGCGAATTGCTGGCTTTGCGTGATGAAGTAGCGCTGGTTGATACCCGGATTGACGAGTTACTCAAGAAGGTAGACACGGGGGAGAGCGGAGATCGGTGGGCATTGCTGCGGCAGGCTGCGCGGGAACTGGAGCGAGCCAACAGGCAAGGAGACATGAACGCGCTGGATGCGGCGCTTGACCGCATGACCGGCGTTATTCAACAGGGGTTGGAGAACGCGGAAGTATGGGAGGAGATTATTCGCCTGCTTGAACACCGGCGGCGGCTGGCGGAGAGCGAGCATCGGCGGCTTATCAGCCTGCGGCAGATACTGACGGCGGAAGAGGCAGTGACGCTGCTTGCCATGGTTGCAGATACGGTACGGCGGCATATAACCGACCGCGACGCACTAACTGCCATTTCGGACGACCTTGCTCTGCTTGCTCGCCGCGACATTGAAGGTCAACGCCCGCTTGGTACTGAATGACCGGCATTGAGTATATTTACGAAGTAATAAAATTGTTTCGATAAGTAAGCAGGTATTCACAAAGCAATGGCGAATAGGCGGTATATCTGCTTACGATTATGCAGATGCACCATTATAAGGCAGTCGTGACCTCAGTCCAGCAAGGAGGTGTGTCATGGAATGTCCGATATGCGGTTACAAAATAGATGCCTTCGCAGTTCAATGCCCACACTGTAAACATTATGTAAAAGAGGAGAATAATTACACTCTTAACAAGCAAACGACAAATCGAATAAATACCAGAACAGTCAATAAGACGATTCTGTCTATATCGTTATATTGTATTGTGTTTATAGTTATAATATCAGCAATTTCAGGTATTTATCACGTTACTAGTCTCCGACATAAAGAATCATTATATACTGCAGCGATTGAAGCTATAAAGCAAGAACATTGGGAGATTGCCATAGAGAAATTGAATAAAGCAGGTGATTATAAAGATGCAAAGGTTCGATTGAAATATGCAATCGGCGAAAATACAAAAGCCATATATAAAGCAAAGATTGCTGAAGAACAGCGAAAAAAACAGGAAAAAATATTAAGAGACAAACAAGAGTATGAAGCTAGACAAAAACGATTATTAGAATTAGTTGACGGAGATATGACAGAATATAACCGTCTTCTTGAGTTAAAAAAAAATCATCCCGACTGGTCTGACGAAGTATGCGCTGTTATTGCACAAAAATATATAATTAGAAGCATGACAAAAGAACAATTAGTAGAATCATTAGGTAATCCTGGACATATTAATTTAACTATAGGCGAATGGGGAAGACATGAACAATGGGTTTATTATCGCGGCCACTTATATGTATATATTGAAAATGGTTCCGTAACTTCTTGGCAAATGGATATGTAGATAACTTAATATATAATGGAACGGGCAATAGTAGTTATCTATTCACAGTCCAACCGCTGCCGCCGCATTCTCGCGGAACATGTTGCCTTCGCGGAGTAAAGGAGGTGTGTAATGGAGTGTCCAGACTGCGGTTATGTGATGTCACCCTTTGATAAAGAGTGCCCACGGTGCAAGAATCTGAAGCTCCACCATAAACCGGTACAAAGTCGAATACAAACAAAGCCTGTTGGACAACCAGTCGCATTGCATTGTCAAATCTGTGGGCAAGAATTACCTCGGGGAGCGAAGGATTGCCCAGACTGTTCACGAGCGGTTATACAGCCGGTACAGTCTCCTGCGCTTCTATTATCGACAGCTTCACCACCCGCCGAAGCCAAACCGGCTCCAGTCTACCAGGGCACTGTGCTGCCACCCGTCAATACGTGCTGTCCTTATTGCGGTTATGCAGAATGGAAACTTGCCAGCATGGTATATCGTGAAGGAACACAAGTTATAAACGCCCATACCGGAGGTGCTGGCATTGGGTTTGCCGGGGTCGGTATCGGAGAGGCGAATACATCTGGTACCTCTCAAAGTCTGCTCTCCAGGGACGCGGCGCCGCCAGGTGGCTATCAAACGACAATAATGCTCATAACTATCGCTATATTGATGGCAATTTTCGGAATTTTCAATCGCTGGTGGTTACTCGGAACTGTTGCCGTTATCGCGTTTATAGCCCATATTCTGCCAAGAGAACGACAGAAACACCGAACCGTAATGGATCGTTGGAGCAGGACGCGCATGTGCTTGCGTTGTGGTCATTTTTATCTGCCATGATTCGCTAATGCGGCAATTATATAGTCTGTCATGACCCCGATTCGGCAGCGATGGAGATGTATGATGGAGTGCTCGAAGTGCGGCTATATGATGGATGCGTTCACAATGGAATGTCCTCGATGTAAGCGTTTTGGTCAGCTAAAGGCGGCTAATGCATCAAAATACCAACTTGACACGAGAACGACCGGAAATTACGACTTCTCGAAAAAACAGCAGGAAAAAGTAGACCACCGGTATTCATCCTTATCCTGGATTTGCATATTATTACCAATCATCGGATTTATCATTGCTGCCGCATACATTGCAAATAATGACACATCAGAAAAGTCATTTGGTGTTTCTCTCCTCTGGTTAAGTTTTATTTGCTTCCTTTTTGATGCATTGCTATTGGCTCTACTATTATTGTTATATTTCACTCTTTTTGATTAATCTGGGACACCTATAACCAATAGTCATTTTGATATTAACGAGACAATGATAAGGTTTACATCTTCGCGCAATTACGTGAGAGGAAGACAGCACATCGTGTAAACTTAATCACTATTGGAATAATATTACCTCGATAATAGCAAAGTTTCATTGCATCAGTGATGGTCATGCTCAAGAATCGGTGACTCATTATTGTCTTGGTATTAAAATCACAGTCCAACCGCTGCCGCCGCATTCTCCCGGAACATGTTCCCTTCGCGGATATACTTTCTCACCATGCGCTCGGACTTGTGGCCGGTCTGTTGCATGAAGACACGCAACGGGGTTCGCTTTTTATCAAATGATTTGAATGATGGAAAAGGATTAAAAAGATAATGTCTATTGCTTAATTGTAATATTAAGCAAAAGACTTTTCTTTCAAATCTTTCCCATCATTTAAATCATTTTTAAAGCGAACCCCGTTTTAGTTATAATCACTCACGCCGCTTCTCGCTTCGCCGCCACCTCGCGATCGAGCCAGGCGATGAATTCCAGCGGATCGAGGCCGATCCAGTCGAGGCCGCGCTGCTCCCAGCCGGCGGGGCGAACTTCGAAGGCGTAACCGCCGGCGGCGATGCGCCCGTCATATCCATTATCGCGCAGGAGAGCGACAGTCGCGAACAGCTCGTTGAGCTGATCGGACATGCTTACCGACAGGCTGACGCAGGCCGGTTTGCGCGCGATTACCTCGTTGACGATCTCGCCTCGTTCGGTTCCGGCGCGCGCGAAAATGATCTGATAACCGGATTCGCGCAACAGGTCGGCCAGCAGGCGCGTGCCCAGCTCGTGCTCGTTTCCCTGTACGCAGGCGACGAAGACCGGCGGTTTACCTGCCTTCGCGGTCACCAGGCGGCGGCGCAGGATGGGCAGCATCACGTAGAATTGATCCCAGGCGGTATCGACATCCGCGAATGGGCGCTGTTTGTCGTGCCATTCGTCGGTGACGCCGTTCAACGCCGGCGTCAGCAGCTCCAGGTAGAGAAACGACAGCGGATACGGTTCGCCCACCAGCTCTTCGGCCAGCCGCTTCGATGCCGCCTCATTCTTTTCCAGCAGCGTGTTCTTCACCCGCTTGCGCAACGCATTGTAATCATCGACGGCGATATTTACGCCGTAACGACGTGTATATACTTCCTCTTCCATTACGTGCCCTCCGTGCAAAATATGACCATCGTTCCCGTTATATCCATGCCAGGAAGAGAAAACCACCCGGAATGTGCGGTTGCGCGCGGAATCGCAACGCTACCGAGCGGATCAGCGCCGATCCTCTTGACGGGCGGCCAACCGGCGGCGACAATATCGGCATGCGCGCATCGAAGATACGGATAAGGTGGTTTCCGATCCTGGTGGTGCTGCCGCTGCCGCTCTTCCTGCTGAAAACGGGATGGATGGGCACGCTGCTCTACCTGGCGATCGCGGCGCCGGCGGGCGTCGCGTGGCTGGCGGCGTGGATAGTCCACCGGCGCTGGCGGCGCGGGCGGTTCAAGTTGCTGAATGGGTTGCGCGCGGTCGTGGTAGGTCTGCTCGCGGGGGCGGGGCTGCTCATTTTTTGCTACGGCGGTTTCGACCTTTACCGTTTCGCGTCAGACCGGGCGGAATTGCCCATCCCGGACCGCTATGTGGCGGTGATCGTGGTAGACGGCGCCAGCCTGTTGCAGGCGCGGGAGCTGCTGTATAAAGGTCTGGCGGACAAGACGCAATACGACCGCGCGGTGGGCGACGCCTTCCCCAACATTTCCCGATATTTCCTCGTCGGCGGCGCGTTCACCGCGAGCGGCGTCTCCGTGTGGCCGTCCTCCAGCATCCCGGCGCACACCGGCATCGTCACCGGCTGCTACCCGCGCACCACCGGGGTGATGGGCCAGCGCCAGTTTAACGCAAAGGATCGGCGCTATACCTCCTACATCGGCCTGGGCATCCTGGCGCACCGGGTCATGCTCGAGCGCGGGGTGAAGACCATCGGCGAATGGTTCCCCCACACTCGCTCGCTGGACGTGGTGCAGGTTGCCAACCGCGGCTGCTCGCTCTACGTGCCGTCGCCGCCCAGCGATGAGCTGGCTGTCAAGCGTATGACGCAGGTGATGGACCTTGCCGGCCTGTTCGGGAAGAAGGAAATTCCGCGCATTGCCGTCGTCACGCTGCCGGACATCGACCACCTGACGCACAACAACTTCGTCAGCGACGCAAAATCCATCGACCTCTACCTGAAAA